>Ga0233425_10001223_pt1 | contig 59703 bp, 43 predicted proteins | sample Watercolumn_Towu_2_FD_181712 | JGI IMG/M metagenome (GOLD analysis project Ga0233425, IMG submission 181712) | Freshwater microbial communities from Lake Towuti, South Sulawesi, Indonesia - Watercolumn_Towuti2014_140_MG | ecosystem: Environmental > Aquatic > Freshwater > Lake | place...
ATGGAGCCGGCGATGGGATTTGAACCCGCGGCCTGCTGATTACGAATCAGCTGCTCTACCCCTGAGCTACGCCGGCTCGGGAAGAATATTTCCATATTCCACTGAATTTGTCAATCACTAGATGGCTATTCTGTCCTAATCCATCTAAATCATGGGGAATAGTGCTGGGAGGGCGCCTGGTGGTCTAAAGTCTCCCGAACCTTATGGGCTAAAGACGTGGGGGTAAAGGGTTTTTGTAGGAAGGCGGTCTGTTCCTTGAGCAGGCCATGTCGGATTACGGAATCGTCGGTATAGCCGGACATATAAAGGACCTTCGCTTCAGGATGAATCGGGGTTAAATGGTCAGCCACCTCCCGTCCATTCCTTCCGGGCATAACGACATCCGTCAAAACAAGATGAATGGGATTGGAATATCTTTGGGCGATCAGCAGGGCTTCGTCTCCATTGGAGGCGTCCAGGACCACATAGCCGCTGCTTTCCAAACCTTCTTTAATCGAGGTGCGCAGCATGGCCTCATCTTCAATCAGCAAGATGGTCTCCGAACCTTTGGGGGCGCTGAGGGATTGCGCTCCTTTTTCCAATTGGCTGAGGATTTCCTCACTGCGGGGAAGGAAAATCTTAATGGTTGTTCCCTGGCCCAATTCACTATAGACCCAGATAAAACCGTTGCTCTGTTTTACAATGCCATAAACGGTGGAAAGCCCCAGCCCCGTCCCTTTTCCCACACCTTTAGTGGTGAAGAAGGGTTCGAAGATATGTGACTGAGTCTCCTTGTCCATCCCTTCCCCGGTATCACTAACCGTCAGGAGGATATAAGGACCGGGGATGATGACCGGATGGCGTTGATGGAATTCTTCATCAATGTCCACGCTGGAGGTTTCAAAAATCAATTTCCCGCCCTTCGGCATGGCATCCCGGGCATTGATGGTCAGGTTCATAATGACCTGCTCGAGCTGCCCTTTGTCGGCTTTAATCCGGCCCAGGTCTGGGTCCAGTCGGGTGATCAATTCTATGTCCTCCCCAATGACACGGAGCAACATTTTTTTTATTTCCAAAAGGACTTGATTGAGATCCAGGACCTTGGGTTGCAAGACCTGTCTGCGGCTCAGGGCCAGTAACTGACGGGTGAGAGCAGAGGCTCGATCAGCCGCTTTTCCGATTTCTTCAATATAATGGTATTGGGGGGACTCCTTCCCCAGGCTAAGCAGGCTCAGGTCACAGTATCCCATTATAGCCATCAGGAGGTTGTTGAAATCATGAGCCACGCCTCCGGCCAGACGGCCGATGGCTTCGAGTTTTTGAGATTGATGGAATTGTTGTTCGAGATGCTTCCGTTCGCTGATATCCACAAAACTTTCCACCAAACAAGGACGTCCCCCTATTATCGTCTTAACCACTGTTTTCAGAATCGGGATCTCTTCACCGGTGGATCGGGTTAAGTGGTGTTCGGAAGGGGTCGGTTTATCGACGACATCCGTTGCGGAAAACAGGCAGGTTTCCTGTCCCTTTATGCAGAAAGATTGGCAAGGAGCGCCCAGGACCGTTTCTTTGGGATACCCCATGATTTCCAAGGCAGTATTATTGACGTTAATGATCCGATGAGTATTTTGATCGATAATCAATATTCCTGTTTTGACGGAATCCAGAATCGTTTTTAATTCCCGCTTGGCCTGCTCCAGATTCAGCGTTCGACCGGCTATCTTTTGACGGAGGAGAGTCTCATTGTATCTTATCGTATTTTTTAAGCTGGTATGGCTTATCGTTAAAGCCACTTGACGGGTCTGCAATAAGACCAGAGATAATAAGCCGGTCTCCCAGGATTCGATCGGCTGAGTCAACGAAAGCAGGAGGACTCCTAAAATTTCCCCGGGGACTTCCAGGGGAAGCAACAGGAGGGACTTTTCGTCCAGGACGTTTGGATCGGAATAGCACAGATAGCCCTGTTTGGTATTGAGGACGGAAGCGATCACCTTTTGTTCAATCAAAAGGGGAAACTGTTTTAAGGTCCATGCTTCGGCCAAGGGGGGAGAGGAAATCTGGTGTTCAAACTCAAAGGTTGATTTGTTCAATAAAAATAGAGAGACCGATTTACACTGGGGCAAAGACAGATAGACTTCAAGCAGGGAGTTAAGATCTGTTTCATTGTCTTCTTCCAGGGGGTTGCCGGTCTTCAGGATCATCTTGTCCAAAAGGTGGTTCCAAGGAGAAGGCGATCCTATCATGTTTGTCAGGGTAGTTAAAGATGGACTCAAGGGCGGTTTGATGGCTTCCATAGGCTCTTTATAAAAGGATTCGGGAAATCTCTTCAACCTCTTCCAAAAGTTCGGGGACGACTTGGGTCAGGAATCCCGGTTTGAGCTTTAAGATTTTTATGGCCTCTGGATTGGGCCGATGGATTAGGTCGTCTCCAGGATAACCCAATTCCAGGGCCCGGACCAGAATATTCCCCAGATGCACAACGGCAACTAATTTGTCCTCTGCTCCCGGTAGGATACCGGTTTCATGGTAACGAAGGGCGTTGATAATGGAGGGGGGTAACCCCCATCTTTCAGCCAGGAGAGCCCCGATAAGGGCATGATCCGTACCGAAAACCAATAGTTCCCCGGATTGAATGGAGGTCCGATGTTGTTTAGACAAGGCCAGGGCCTTGGCGTATTGGCCGTCGGCATACTCAAAAAAAATCAGCTTGCCGATATCGTGTAATACCCCGGCGGTAAAAAAATTATCTTCTCTGGCCAATCTCAAAGTCTTGGCCAGACATTTGGCGGCAACCCCTACGGCGATGGAATGGCCCCAAAAATCTACCGGCTGAAAATCCAAAAGGGGGTCTTGTCTAGAAAAGAAATCCATAATGGCCGTAGTGAGAATGAGATTATAAATTTCATTAAATCCTAAAATGACAATGGCCCGGGATACGGTATCAATCTGTCCGGGATATCCATAGAGGGGGGAGTTGACGATTTTGAGGATTTTGCTGGTTGAAGCCTGGTCGCTGGAAATAATCCTGGCAACCTCATGAGTGGTCGCAGCCGGGTCGGCCAAGAGATCAGCCAAAGAAGAATAGATGGTCGGCAAAGTGGGAAATTCTGATATTTGATCGAGAACTTTCTGGGCATTAGTGAAGGGGTGATCCCCTCTTTCCCGGACCTCTCCCGGAATCCAGGAGTTTAAAGGTGTTAAAGGTTGGAGTGAACTATTTTCCATCAATCAGCCCTGTTGATTTCTTCAAAAATCGGGTTTAAATCCAGGCCCGTTTAGCAGCCTGAAGCAAAGCCAGTTGGATTAACTCTTCTTCTACGCCCGTATCTGGGGTCCAGGAGAACCTTTTTTTTAATCGGGCTAAGGCCCAGGCTTTTATTTCTTCATTCATCTCCGGGAGGTTTTTTCCCTCCGTACCGTTCTCAACCAAGACTTGGGGGATGCCCCAGGTCTTAAGGATCGTTAAATGCCGAGCGGAAAGGGAGACTCCTTTATTTAATAAAACCTGGCCGAACCGATTCCTTATCGGCTCAGCCAGGATCATCTCCGCTTCCAGCTTTTCTATGGCAAGTGAGATAGCCATCACTTTTCCTAAAAAAAACAGATTATTAAGAATGATGATCTTCTGAAGACGGTTGTGTTGCTTCTGCCGGAAACACCCTCCAGTATCCTTTTATCGGAATTTTTCAAGCAGAAGTTTAGAAAAATTTTTCCTTTTTAGAAAAATTTTTTGGGATGGAAGAAATCAACGCTTAAACGGAGGGGGGACTGAAAGTTTGGGGATGTTGTGGGGTTGAAAGCAACAAAGAGGTCTTTCCCGCGGCTGATTGGGGAAAAACCTCTTTGTAAAATTAACTATCCGATTTCTTTTTGGATTTATTGAATGGCCCTCTAATTTTTAAGTAACTGTTCGATTCGATCGACCAAGGCCTGGATATCCACGGGTTTCTGGAAAAAATCATCGGCCAAGGTCTCCATCCCTCCGCTCAATGTATAAGTGGTGGTGGTGATATGGTCACCGATAGCCGTCAACAAAATTATCGGGATATCATTAAAGGAGGGATCTTTTTTAAGCTCATTACAAACGGCATAGCCATCCTTGTCCGGCATCATGACATCCAGAACGATCAGGTCCGGTTTCTCTCCCCTGGCCTTTTCCAGGCCTTCAACTCCTCCGTAAGCCGGCAAGGGGGCATATCCCCTGGCTTCGAGCATCATACTGACGGTTTCGACCAGGTCCGGGTCGTCATCAACAATGAGAATCCTCTTTTTCTCCATGTAGCCTCCTTTTACTTTATATGGTAAAGGGTTTAAGGTACAAGGTGCAAGGTAAAAACCTTAAACCATACACCGTAAACCGTGAACCTTTGTTATAAACCGGCCGCCTTCAAAATATCCGGGACAACTTCCTCTTTGCCGATAGCCATGATATGCACGCCATGACAGATATTTTCTTCCTTCAATTTCCGGATCATCCGGCCGGCGATTTCTATCCCTTTGACCAGGACCTGTCCTTTCGGGGCTCCGGCCATTTCGTCGATCAAAGACTGAGGGACAAAGACTCCCGGGACATTATTATTCATATACTGAGCCATCCGGGCTGATGTCAACAAAATAATTCCGGCTAAAATCTTAACCGGAAATTTCCGGGCATAATCCATAAAATGGGCGAATTTTTCCAAATCGTAAACCGCCTGGGTCTGAAAAAATTCAGCCCCGGCCTCCACTTTTTTTTCAAATTTAATGAGTTGGGGTTCCAGGGGATTGGCCTCAGGGGTGACTATGGCCCCGGCACAGAATTCGAAAGGTCCGTCTATATCGTTTCCCCCTAAATCTTTGCCTTTTTCCATGGTCCGGATAGCAGCCAGCAGTTGACTGGAATCCAGATCAAAGACCGCTTTACCTGTTTTATGATCTCCCACAACGATGGCATCTCCGGTCAGACATAAGACATTACGGATCCCCCTTTGATAGGCAAAAAGGAGATCGCCCTGAAGGGCCAAGCGATTTCTGTCCCGGCAGGTCATTTGAAGGATAGGTTCCCCGCCTTGTTCCTTGACCATGAGGGCCGCTCCCAGAGAAGGGAAACGCATTACCGAGCTTTGATGGTCGGTCAGATTCAGGGCGTCCACCCGGTCTTTCAAGAGATCAATATGGTGAACCATCTTTTCCAGATTGGTCCCTTTCGGCGGGCCGACTTCGCTGGTGACCAGAAATTTCCCTGACTGCAGGGCTTGGCGGAAACTTGAGGGCATATTATCTCCTTTCTACAACTGACAAAAAAACTTAAGCAAACATATTTAAAATGTCAGGGAGCCCGCCGGGCACCCTGACCTACCAAGCTACCAAGCTCAACACAGAGGTTATCTATTGGGGAACAAAAAACTTGCCCGGTTTGGGTTCGGATTGATAATTCCTCAAACCTTGGAAACGTCTCATGAGGTGCAACTGCCCTTGAGCCTCCAAACGACGGTAAATCAAGGTCCAGGCACAGTCTTTTTGGGAATCGATTTCGCATTTCCCATTATTGGTTCCCCCGCAGGGGCCATTGACCAGACCTTTGTGGCAAGAAGTCACCGGACAGATCCCTCCGGTGAGCCCCAGGATACAATCACCGCATTGGGTACAAATCTCATCAAATTGGCCCAGCCCGCTCTCTTTGCCGATAAAGAGGGTGTCCAGGGCCGGTATGACCGGTTTGGAGACCTGTCGGGCTGCGGTTTGAACACCAAAGGCACAGGTCAGGATTAATAGGCCCTCGGCCTGTTCCATCTGGGGACCGTATTCTTTTAGGGCCGTCTCGGTCAGGTCGTCACAGGCCACGGGCAGAATGACCGACCCGGTGATCATTTTCCCTTTTCGGGCCAACCGTTCCTTCATGGCCCTTACTTCCGGTTCCCCTCCGGTACGGCAGAGGGTCACGCAGGTTCCGCAGCCGATTAAAAAGATTCGGTTGAGATCCTCCAAAAGCTGATCAATTTCTTCTTCGGTTTTGGGTCTGGTTATGGATCGAATCATGCCGAACTCCTTCTGGCAGGTTGCTGAAGAAGGCTCATCTATCGTGTTGCTCTCATCCTTCGTCATGGCGACGTATTTCTATATACGTCTCATTCTTCAGGATTGAGAGCGCCTTGTATCTGAGCCTCTTTGAGCAACCTGCAACATAACATGTTTTTCCGCAAACTTTTAGGATGCTGTGGATTATTTCTTCTCCAAATCACACCGCAGGCAGCGTTTGGCTTCCAGATGGGCCTGCTCCCGGGTGAGACCTATTTCCACCTCCCGAAAATCCTTAATCCGTTCCTGGGGCAGTTGGTGCGCCATTTTGATCCGAGGTTTAACTCCGATAGTCTCTTCTTCCTGGGCTAAGGGGGCCTCCGTTCCGGAAAGGGACTTTTCATCGGGCATCAGAACCGTTCCCTTTATCCCTCTGAGGTACTGATCAATGGCAATGGAGGCCCGGCGTCCGGAACCAATGGCCCTGATGAGAAAGGTCGGGCCGGTGGTAAAGTCTCCCCCGGCAAAGATTCCGGGTATGTTGGTGGCCAGGGTATTTTCATTGACCCCCAGGGTTCCCCATAAGGCCCTTTCCAACTGGCTGTCCCGGGACAGAAAGGACAAATCCACGGCCTGACCGATGGCGATAATGACGGTCTCCGCATTGACGGTGCGGGTGATCTCCGGATTAAAGGTCGGTTTGAAACGGCCCTCCGAGTCAAAGACCGATAAACAGCGGATGAATTCCATTCCGGTCACCTTATTCTGATGGCGTTGGATTTCTTTCGGCCCCCAGGAAGGCTGGATATTGATCCCTTCTTCCAGGGCTTCCTTGATTTCCTTTTCCCAGGCGGGCATTTCGTTCCGGGATTCGAGGCAAAACAGTTGGACCTCTTTGGCCCCGAGCCGTAGGGCCGATCGGGCCACATCGATGGCCACATTTCCTCCTCCGACGACGATGACCGTGCCCTCTAATTCAAACTTCTTTTTGATTTTGATATCGGTTAAAAACTTCAGACCGTAATACAGGCCCTCCAGACCGTCCTCTTCTCCGGGAACGTTGATCCGTTTGCTGGACTGGGCCCCGGCCGCAATAAAGACGGCTTCATAGCCTTCTTTTTTTAGGTCGGTCACGGTGTGATTGGCGTCAATAGGGGTATTGTAGCGGATTTCCACGCCGCAGCTTTCAATGTAATCGATTTCCTTCTGAATGATCTCCCGGGGCAGACGGAATTCCGGAACAGTAATACCCAGCATCCCCCCGGCGATCGGCTGGGCTTCGAAGACCGTCACCGGATATCCGGCCTTGGCCAGGAAATAAGCGCAGGTCAGTCCGGCGGGACCGGCCCCGACAACAGCCACTTTTTGGGTTTTGGTTTTAGGAAAAGGGGTTCCGGCCGTTCCCTGATGCTCAAAATACCAGTCCGTGGCATAACGTTTTAAGGAGCGGATGGCCACCGGTTCGTCCAATTCACCCCGACGGCATTTGAACTCACAGGGATGAATGCAGATGCGCCCGCAGACGGCCGGAAAGGGGTTTTTTTCCCGTATAATATCCACAGCCAGGGCATAGTTTCCTTCGGCGATGGCCGCCACATAATTGGGGACATCAATCCCGGCCGGGCAGGCATGCTGACAGGCGGAGATGACCATGGCGTCACAGGTGGCCGCCGGACAGCGTTTTTCCCGGATATGCAGTTCGTATTCCTCTCTAAAATGCTGGATGGTGGTCAGCACCGGATTGGCACAGGATTGGCCCAGACCGCAAAGGGAGGAGGAACGGACCGATTGACCGATCTGCTGCAATAATTCGATATCCCCCTCTTTCCCTTCTCCCCTGGTGATCCGGGTCAGAATCTTGAGCATTTGGGTGGTCCCCAAACGGCAGGGCGAACATTTGCCGCAGGATTCATCCTGGGTAAAGGAGAGGAAATAACGGGCAATGTCGACCATACAGGTGTTTTCGTCCATAACGATCATACCGCCCGAACCCATCATGGAGCCGACTTGACGAAGAGAGTCGTAGTCAATGGGAATATCCAGAAAACGGGCCGGGATACAGCCGCCGGAGGGGCCGCCCATCTGGACCCCTTTGAATTTGCGCCCTTTGGGGATACCCCCGCCGATATCAAAAATGACCTGCCGTAAGGTGGTGCCCATGGGGACTTCCACCAGGCCGGTATTATTGATCCGGCCGGTGACGGAAAAGATCTTGGTCCCTTTGCTTTTTTCCGTGCCCATGGCCGCATACCATTCCCAACCGTTGAGGATGATGCTGCGCAGATTGGCAAAGGTCTCCACATTATTGATGGTTGTCGGCAGACTCCGGAAGCCGGCTTGAGCCGGAAAGGGCGGCCGGATGCGGGGCATGCCCCGGCGACCCTCCAGGGAAGCGATCAAGGCGGTTTCTTCCCCGCAGACAAAGGCTCCGGCCCCTTCACGGATTTCAATATGGAAATTGAAATCCGAACCCAGGATATGGCGGCCTAAGAGACCTTTGGCCTCGGCCTGGACCAGGGCTATCCCCAGATGTTTGGTGGCGATAGGATACTCGGCCCGGACATAGATATATCCTTCCGAGGCGCCGATGGCATAGCCGGCGATGGCCATCCCTTCGAGGACCGAATGGGGATTCCCTTCCAGAATGCTTCGGTCCATAAAGGCCCCGGGGTCCCCCTCGTCGGCATTACAGACCACAAATTTGGATGACCCGGGATTCTGTCTGGCCAGCCGCCATTTTAAGCCGGTGGGAAATCCCGCGCCTCCCCGTCCCCGTAACCCGGATTTTTCCACAGTGTCGATGACCTCTTCCGGGGTTTTAGAGGCCAAAACGGATGCTAAAGCGCAATAGCCCCGGCAGGCGATAAAATCTTCCAGGCTGGTCGGATCGATTCGGCCGTTGTCGCTCAGCACCACCCGGGCCTGTTTTTCATAAAAGGGAATTTCATGGGCGTGGAGAAAGGGGGTGCCGGTGACCGGGTCTTTATAGAGTAATCGGCCGATGATATTTTTTTTGACCAAGGTTTCAAAGAGGATTTCAGGAACATCATCGGGACTGACTTGCTGATAAAAGATCCCCGGAGGAGAGATGACTAACAGAGGGGCCCTTTCACAAAACCCATGACAGCCGGTTCTCTTGACGAGGACCTGCTTCTCCAGGTTTCGGTCCCGGATGACCTCTTGAAAGGCCCCAAACACTTCTTCCCCCCCGTAGGCGCTGCAGCCAGGACCCTGGCAGAGAAAAATGACGGTTTGGTGCGGATCACGCTGACTGAGGATAGACTCACGCCAATGATTGAGATGCTCAAGGCTGTTTATTCGTTCCATGCGATTTCTTTCTCTCAGCGATATTTATCCAAGACCATTTCCACTCTTCTGGGATTCATCTTGCCGTAGTAGTTTTTATTAATCACCAGAACCGGTGATAAGGCACAGGCCCCCAGTCAGGCCACGGTCTCGAGGCTGAACGAATAATCGGAAGAGGTTTGACCGTCTTCCAGTTCCAGTTTTTTTTGGACAACCCGTAAAACCCCTCGGCCTCCCCGGACATGACAAGCCGTTCCCCGGCAGACCTTAACCAGATTACGGCCTCGAGGGGAGGTATGAAATTGGGAATAGAAGGTTATGACACCCTGAACTTGGCTGGGAGAAATCCCTAACGATTCGGCAACAAGGGGAATGGCCTCTTCGGGGATATATCCGAATCGTTCCTCGATCTTTTGCAGGACGGGGATGAGGGATTCCTGATTTAAGGGGTGGCTTTTTACTATTTCCTTGATTTCCTCAACCATAGCAATGCGTTCTCCCTGTTTACTCCTTGGTTAGGCGTACCGGACAGTGTTTATGCAGGGATCCTTTACTGAGAGGCTCCCAAAAGGCATGAAAGAGCGTGTTGATTCGTAACTCGGGATAGGGCAGGGGTATAAAGACCACCCCTGGGGAAACATCGTCGCCAAGGCGGGCGAAGACGGTTAGAGAACCTTTTTCGGATTGAATCCGGACCCGGTCCTTATTATTGATTTGGAGGGCAAGGGCATCTTCCGGACAGATGACTAATTCCGGAACGGGAGGGATTATGGCTTTTAGACGTGGATCCCTCAAAGACCGGGTTCCCGCTCCTACATGGGGCAGTAAAGCGCCGGTCATCAGGATAAAGGGGTAATCCGGATCTGGTTCGGCCTTATTCATGAGGACCCGAGCTATTTCGAAGGATCTGGTCATGGAGTTCTGGGAGCTAAGATTCAGGTAGATGGGCTCTTGATCCAGCCTATCCAAGGTGATACGGTTATAACCGGGAACGATTTCCCTGATTTCGTTAAAGACCTCCGGAAAAAGATTGGCCCAGAGCGGTGTATCAGAAGGAACCGGCAGGTCAGTCCCCTTTCCTAAGGCGTTTAAAATCATATTGAAGATTTCTCCGTCCGCTTTGGAGAGGCCCGGGGAAGAAACGGCCGGATGAGACCACTGGATGCGTCGCTCCAGGTTGGTATAAGTGCCGGCCTTTTCCGCCTGGGCGGCGGTTGGGAGGACCAGATGAGCCCTTTGGGCGGTTTCAGTTAGAAAAAGATCCTGGACAACCAGAAATTCCAAGGCCCCCAGAGCCTCTTCCACCCACTTCCGGTCGGGATAGGTCGCTACGGGATCTTCCGAGGCCAGGTATAAGCCCTTTAATGATTTGCTGCGGGCGGCCTCCAGCATCTCTAAGGCCGAAAGCCCCGCTTCTTCAGGAATTTCACCCCCCCATTGGCCCTCTATTTTTTTTCGGACCGAGGTGTCGGAGACCGGTTGATAGCCGGGAAATGAGTCGGGTAAGACGCCCATGTCCCAGGCCCCCAAGGCATTATTTTCCTTCAGAAGGGGATAAACACCCGAATTCGGGTGTCCCGCTTGACCAAGGAGCAGAAACAGATTGAGGAGGGCCAATAGCGTTGTCGTGGCATTCAATTGCTGGGATATCCCGTCTCCGATGATCAGGGTTGTACTTTGGGCAGCCCCTAAGATGCGGGCGGTTTCGACGATCTGGGCACCTTCCAGACCGGTGGAAGTCTGTGCGGTCTGATGATCATGCTTCAAGAAGGATTCCCGCCACTCCAGGAAGCCTTCGGTCTGAGATTGGACAAACCCCTGATTCCAGAGATTTTCATCTAAGATGGTCTTGGTCAGACTATTGATCAAGGCCAGATCGGTTCCCGGTTGGGGACGCAACCATAGGTCGGCGAAAGCAGTCAGTTTGGTTTTCCGGGGATCAATCAGGATCAGTTTGGCCTGGTGCTGGGTTACGGCCCGTTTTATCATATAGCCGACTATCGGGGCTGTCTCCGTGGGATTGGCCCCGACGACTAAAATGACTGCGGATTGGAGGATCGTTTCCAGCGGTCGGGAAGGGCCGGTCAGACCTAAGACCTTTTTCATTGCCTTCAAGGCAGGAGGGGCATATAAGGAAGAGCCGTTATCCAGGTTTGGGGATTTAAACCCGAAACGGGCCAACTTTTGAAAAAGATAGAGTTCTTCATTGCTCAACTGGGGCCCGGCCAGAAAGCCGAGGGCTTTTTCCCCGGATCCCTGACGAATGGTCTGGAATCGTTCCACTAACAGGGCCAGGGCCTCCTGCCAAGTCGACTCGGCTAAGATTCCGTCTTTACGGATCAGGGGGTGCCGGAGTCTTTCCGGGTGATTGATATAACGGAAGCCGAAATGCCCTTTGACACAGAGGGCGTTCCCCCGGGCGGAAGTGCTTGGTTTGGGAACCGCCCGGATAATATGGTTTGAACAGGTTTCCAGGGCGAGAGAGCAGCCGCAGGCACAATGGGGGCAGACCGAGGCCGAACTCCGAGATATCGTCCCTTGATGGAGAAGGCCGGTTTCAATCAAGGCCCCGGTGGGGCATAAAGAAAGACAGGTGCCGCAAAAAGTACACCCCGCTTCTTCCAGCGGGAGATTTTGGAAGGTCGTTGGTCGGGAGGGAAATCCCCGATGATTGTAATCCAAGATCCTTTCCACAACCAGTTCCTGGTCCCCTCGTATGCATTTACCGCAAAGAATACATTTGCTCATATCCCTTTTGAAAAAGGGGTTGAAATCCTGGAAGGGGAAGGCCTGGGGCATGGGATCCAAAGGGATGAGACCAATCCCCAAGTCAGCGGCCAGGGATCGCAGCTGACAGCGATTTCCTTTATCGCAAACGATACAGGATTCGGCATGATCGGCCAAAAGCAGTTGAAGGATGGTTCGACGGTTTTCCAGTACCCTGGGAGAAGCGGTTTGGATGACCATCCCAGGGGCGATAGCCGTTACACAGGCCGGCAGCAAGACCCCTCGGGAGAGGTCTTCCACCAGACATATTCGGCAGGCCCCGGCCGCAGAGAGATGAGGGTCATGACAAAGGGTGGGTATGGAGATCCCCATCCCCTGGGCCAGTTCCAAGATGGTTGTTCCTGCTTTCCCGCTAACCGTCAGGTCATTAATCTGGATAGGTATTACGCTCACGGAACACCCCTTTTCCTTTAAAGTCGCCGATTACAACCTGGAATATATTTTAACGGAAGAACGGTTCTCCGTCCACTTTTAAGATCGATTTCGAGAATAGGGTGCAAGGATTCGAGGATTCTAGGGTTCAAGCGGTTTTACTTCCACGCCTTTCACTTTAATCCTCGACCCCTTGGCCCCTTTTTCATGCTTCGTGGTGCCCCACGGGGCATGAGGGCTTAATCCAAATTCAAGTCCCACCCCCCTACTGCCCGGGAATCTCAAAGGCTTCTCCCACCGCTTCCACCGCCAGGCCCAAGTCCTCCGAAGAGATGACGCAAGAACAGGTGGAGATAGAGGTGCTGATGGCCTGGATATTGATGCCTTTAGCGTTGAGGGCACTGAAAAAGGTTCCGGCGATTCCGGGACGTTCTCGGAAGTGGGGGCCGAAGATGGAAATGACGGCTATTTCGGAGTTGACATACAGATCGGGATTTCCAATCCGAGGCTTCAGGTCATGCAAGACGGCCAGTGTCTCATCGGCTTTCAAATTGGAAACACAAAGGATGACCTGACTCCGCCCTTTTTGATTGAGGCAGTGCATAATAAATTCGACATTAATCCTCCGATGGCTCAAGGACTGGAAGATCAAGCCGGCGATACCCGGACGGTCGGGAATATTCTCAATGCTGATCAGGCTCAGTTCGGTATGCTCGATGATGCCCCCAATTTTTATTTTTTTCATATTCCGTCCTTGGTTCGCCGAACACCGAACGCTGAACGACGAACGTTATTTTAATTTAAGCTTTTGGGTTACATCCGGCCGGCCAGCAGCCGGCGGGTTCGTTCCAGCCGTCTGGCCAGGAGGATGCATAAGTTTTGCATCACTCTAAAACCCAGGACCGGATGCTGGGGAAAAAGCCGGTAAACGGGTTTTCGTCCGAAGACAAGGGCCTTCGTCTTTTCCAGGCAAATGGCCGTGGTGGTGTGCTTAAAGGGTTCAAAGAGGGAAGCCCAGCCGAAGGATTCCCCTTTTTTCCTGATCATCTCATAGGTAATCTCCAGACCGTCGGAAAAGGAGGTTTTTAAAGCCACCAGCCCTTCATCTAAGACATAAAACCTTTCGGCAGAAGAGTGTTGAGAAAAGATAATCGTCCCAGGATCGAAGGTGATTTCCTGGGCCGTATGAAGAATCGCCTTCAGTTCTTCCGGCGGCACCTTTTTAAACAGTTCACTTTGCTTAAGGAGACGGATGGTCATGAGTAATCCTTTCTTGAGGGAGAGCGGGGAGTGAGACGTTGAAGACGGTTCCCTGATCCAAATGACTTTGGACTTCTATATGTCCCAGATGGGCTTCCACCAGTTGTTTGACAATGGGTAGGCCTAAGCCCGTCCCGACGATCGATCTGGTTTTTTCATTTTTGACCCGGTAGAATTTGTCAAAAATCCGGCCGACATCCTCCGGGGCAATACCGATGCCGTTATCGGCCACCTGTATAAGGAGATAATCGTCCTTCGGCCTCAGCTCAACTTTGATGGTCCCCTTTTCCGGGGTGTATTTGACGGCGTTGGAAATCAGATTGGTCAGGACCTCTTCAATGGCCTGAGGGTCGGCATTAATCAACGGGAGATCGGGCTGGACCGTGAGCTCCAGGAGTTGCTGCTTGGCCTGCGTCTGCGGAAGCAGTAATTCGACGGTCTTTTCGGCCAAAGAGGAGACATCCAAGGGTTCTTTCTGTTGAAAGGAGCGTCCCGTTTCCATTTTGGAAATGTCCAGAAGATCACGTATTAAATCCAAAAGTCCCTTGGTCCGCTCCTGAGACCGCCCCAGCAGCTCCCGTTGTTTGTCGGTCACCGTTCCGGCCAAACCGTCGATGATGACCGCATTAAGCTGTTGAATGGCGCTGAGAGGGGCCCGCAGTTCATGGGCGACCATGGCCACAAAGGCATTTTTCATTTCATCCAGGGCCTTTAAATAACTGATGTCTTCAACGACCGAGACCGATCCGAGGATCTCTTCGTTCTCACCGGTCACGGCGGCGGTGTGGGTCCGCAGATAGACGGGGGAGGGATCGTTCAGCGAGGATTCCTGGGAAATGGTTCGGGGACCGCCGCCCTGGACGACCTGGTGAATCGCCTGGGAAAGGGTTTTCAGGGAATCAATTTCCGGCAGGGGATGGCCGACCAGAGGTTGTTCGGTTATGTTGAATAAATGAGTCAGGGCCGGATTATGCAGAACGACTATTTGATCCCGATCGGTGACGAGAACGCCGCTGGCCATGCAGTGAACAATGGTTTGAATGCGGCTCTTTTCCATAGCAATATCTTTGAGCCCTTTTTCCCGTTCTTCCCGAAGAAATTGGGCCTCCAATTCCAAGGCCCGTTTTTCCAGAGCCCTTCTAACCACCAGGCGTAATTGATCCGGCATAAAGGGTTTGGTGATAAAATCATAGGCCCCCGATTTCATGGCCTCCACCGCCGCTTCGATCGTGGCATGGCCGGTGATAATGACGACAATCTGATCGGGGTGTTTTTTTTTGACCCGTTTCAAAAGCTCCATTCCCTCCATTTGGGGCATCAATAGATCGATCAGCAGGAGGTCAAAGGTATCTCTTTGAAGGATTTCCCAGGCCTGGAGCCCGTTGTCGGCGGTGACGATTTGAAGTTGATCCCGGGCCAAGATCCTTTGGATTCCTTCCCGTATGACCTTTTCGTCGTCGGCTACTAAAATTGAAAAGGGCTGACTCATAAGATTATCCTGTAAAGGCCTCCGGATTGTTTTTCCATAACCGGCCCATTTTAAACAATTCCTTCGGGGCCCTGCCGGCGAACCGGCAGACGGAGGATAAAGTTTGTCCCTTGGCCGATAGAAGAGCGGACTTCAATGGTCCCTCCGTGATCTTCAATGATTCCATAGACCGTGGAAAGCCCCAGGCCCGTTCCTTTCCCGGGATCTTTCGTAGTGAAAAAGGGGTCAAAGATTCGCGAGAGGTGCTCAGGCGGAATCCCGCATCCGGAGTCCTTAATTTCCAAACCGATTTTTTTAGCCTCCGGAATCGGATAGGTGCGCACCGTCAGAATGCCCTTCCCTTCCATAGCGTCGACGGCATTGGTCATCAGGTTGATAAAGACCTGGTTGAGTTGCCCGGGGTCGGCGATAATTTGCGGTATGTCGGGATCAATCTCTTTGACGATTTGAATGTCTTGAAAGAGGGCCTGTTTGCCCAGAAGGCTGATGGTCTGGTGCAGGGCCTGATTAACGTCGCACTGAACCCAGCGCTGCTTGGTTTGACGGCTGAAATCCAGCAATTCCTTAACGATTTCCTTGCAGCGTAAGGTTTGGTCAACGATATGTTTTAAGTCGCGCCACTTGGGATCATCCGGCGTGGTCTCTTCCAGAAGGATATTGGAAAAGATCAGTATCCCGCCTAAGGGATTATTGATTTCGTGGGCCACTCCGGCGGCCAATTTTCCCAGGGAGGCCATTTTCTCGGAGTGGAGGAGCTTGAGGTGGGTTTCTTCCAATTCCTTTTGGAGACGGATGCGTTCCCGCAGGTCGGTAAAAATTCCCACCGAGGCCATCTCCTTCCCTTCCTCATCGTAAATCAAGGCGGCGGAAAGACTGGCCGGAAGGGTCTCGCCTCCCCGGGTGACCAAATCGACCAGGGTACTGCTCAATTTCCCGATTCGTCCGAAATCCGGACTTCTCAGTTTTTTCATGACCTCTTTGGCCTGTCCGGGTATATAAATCTGGGTGATATGGAGGCCCCCGTTGATGACCTCTTCCGCCGCATAGCCCAACATCCGTTCGGCCCCTTGATTGAAAATGATGATTTTCCCCTTCATGTCGGCGGCGATGATCCCGTCTACCGAACTGATGATAATATTCTTTAGAAAATTATTGACTTTTCTCTGTTCGTTCTCAACCCGAATCCGCTCGGATAAGTCGCGGAGGTAGGCATATATTTTTAAGGTACCTTCCAAAGGGGCCAAGGCCAGGCAGATTTCCACTTCCTGTTCGGTTTTAAACTCGCTAATGAGTTTGAATTCCGTGCAGACCCGGCGATTTTCATGAGGCTGAAGGCGCATTTGAGTCGGTAAGTCCAAAAGGAACTCCTGATCATCCGGAGAGAAGAGGGTCCGGAAATCCATGCCGATCAAGTTGTCTTTAGGAATCCTGCTGATTTTAGCTGCCAGAGAATTGGCAAACTCAATCCGATAGTCCGTATCCATGACCAGGATGCCGTCATTGCCCATTTCAATAATTTTTTGCAAGGCCTTATGGGTATCCAGCAGCCGTTTCTCCAGTAGTTTATAATCAGTGATATCTTTCAAAAGGAGATAGATCCGTTTGCCATCAGCCGGCCCAGAAACGGAGATCATGCTCAGTTCGACCCGTTTGAGAATAAATTGAGAGGATAGCAAGTCCACTTCGGTGGATATCTCGAGTTTATTGCGGAGGATTTGGGATTGGAGCATATCACGGATGAGCGATTGGTCGGAAGGAGGAAATAAATTATAAATTTCTTGGGCGGCCAACTGTTCAAGTGAGTATCCGGTCAGTGAAGCGGCCTGCTGATTGGCCCAAATTATCTCCAGCCCTGCGTTTAAGATGATCAGGGCCTCACCGCTGAGACGACCGAAGACCCTGAACATCTCTTCCAGAAAAAGAAGACGGCCTTCGGGGGAGTCTTCAGGGGCTCCTTTAGAAAATAAGGTCTGCTCCGGTTCGTTCATCAATATATTTCTTTCCAGTCCGATCCGATTTCTCTGTCGTTTTACTCTTGAACTCAAAGACATTTTATTTTACTTGGAATTTTTGGTCTGTCAACGATTTGTTCGGGTGATAACCATGAAACGGACTGGTATCGTTCAAAAGTTGGGGCAAGGAGCCCTGTTGCCTGAACCTTCGCATAAAGAGACCCTTCGATCCCCGAAATTTAGAAGCCGGTTACTGTTGCCTCAACTTTTGAACGTTATTAACAGGATGCGGAAGAACTCTTTTTTTACAGGTTGATCAAAAAGGTTCAGATACAAGGCATCCAAAATCTCGAGGAATGAGACGTACATATAAGTACGTCGCAGTGACGAGGGATGAGGATAACGCAGTAGATGGGACTTTTTCAGCAACCTGTTAAAGGATTCTCTGCTAAAGAGAGACCAAAGGCGTGTTTCGATAAAACCTGATAAAAGGACAAATAGCCGGGAAATCCTCAACGATATTCCCGGCTATTTGAAAAGACGGTAAAAGACGGACTATTTTTTCATATTCTTCATAAAAATGGATTCGGCCTTGTTGGCCAGGGCTTCTGCCTTGTCGGCTGCTTTCTCCGCTCTGGAGGCTGCTTTTTCGGCCTTGTCGGCGGCAACTTCCGCTTTTTGGGCGGCCATCTCCGCTTTCTTGGCCGAGGCCTCGGTCATGCTTGCCGCCGATTCCAACTTTTTAGCGATGGCTTGAAGTTTCTCGTCATCTTTCGCTACCGGAGCCGGTGCAGCAGGGACAGGGGTTGGCTGAGCCGGGGCGGCGGCCACTGTTTCTTTGGAGGTTGAACATCCTGCGCCGAAAGCAATCAGACTGAGGAGGAAGGAAAAGATCCCTATCATTGTTAAAACCTTTTTGCAAACGATCATTTTTTTCACCTCCTTTCAGTCATAACGGTTGGATAAAATGTTAAATCATTATTGATTTTATCGGAAATAGTTGCTATACAAATTATTGCGCTTTTAAGGAATTGTCAAGAATTTTTTTCTGTTGAATAGGGGGAAAATGGAACAGGCGGAATTGATTTCACAGACCATTGATAATATTAGACGGGTCTTCCAAGTTTTTCAGGAATATTCAAAAAAAGTCGAACACACCACCGGTTTGACCGGCCCCCAGCTTTGGGCCATTAAAATCCTGGCTAAGGGGGCGCCTATGATGGTTTCCGAATTAGCCAATCATATGTATCTCCACCCGGCGACCGTTGTCGGCATTCTATCTCGTCTGGAGTCCCATGGCCTGATAAAAAAATCCAGATCCAAGGAGGACCGCCGAGTCGTCTGGGTGGAGTTGACTCCGAAGGGAAAAGAGCTGGTGGCCTCCGCCCCGGAGGTGGCCCAAGGGTTGCTGGTTGTGGGGTTGGAAAAAATTCCTTTGAAGGAATTAGTTGAGGTCAACAAAGGCCTCAAACGGTTGGTGGCGATTTTGGGAGTTGAAGGGACCCTGCCTAAATTGATTCTGTCTGAAGGAGTCAGTCTTCCTCTTAAACGGAAAAAACAATCGGTAAAGGAAAAGGTCCTGCTGCCCATCGAGGGAATAAGGCAAAAGAGGGCTTCTCGGTCGAATTAACGTCCAAGTCAGCGGCCGAGGGCGTGCGAGGTCCTCTGAACTGATTTGTTAGCGGAAAAATTTTTTCTAATTTTTTTTCCTGCACTCGAATCAGACAGGGAGAGACATGCTTTTCTCAATTGATTTAAAGTTTTTAAACGATTGGTAACCGCTTTTTCACTCATATCAATTTTCATCGATTAATTCCTTTAAATATTCTATATCATCAATATCTTGGCCACTTCTTCTTAATGATTTAAGCGTGATCAGACCTTTCGGCGTCAAGACTTTTAGTGTTCCTCCTTCCCAATCAACTGAAATTTTGCTGTCCCAAGACGTTTTGGTATGTGAAGTGACAAGTAATAAAACCAGAACCATATGTTCCCCTGATTCTTCGTCGATTTTGGTTATTCGATGAATTTGAACAGCGCCATCCTTAAAGGACATAGGGGGTGCCGGGATATTGAACCCAAGTTTTGCTACTACTGGCTTGATCTTGTCGAGCATATCAGTTTCAACCATAATATCAATATCAAGAGTAGCTCTTGGTCTTGCATAGACGGCCAAGGCTAATCCCCCGCACAATGCGTAATCTATTTTGTTTTCCTCAAATGCTTTTATAAGATTCTTTAATTCAATTAATAAATCCATTATCTCTAACCTTTCACTACTTAAGCCAAGCTGCTGACAATTTATTGTTCTTCCGTATATTCCTATAAATAATTCATTGCTTAGGTAGAAAGATTCAGATCCATTTTCTAAAAAAAATGTTGGGGATTTCTTCAGTCGCCAACATCTTGTAAGTTATTATAAATGATAAATATTCCCTTGACAAATACTTTTAGGATCATTTCCAAAAGAGTTGAAGATGATCCTTGGAGTCAAGAATAAAACATCAAACCGGTAAAAACTATTCTGATCACCTTGAGGTAAAGAGTCTGAAAAGAAAAAGTATTTGTCTTGAACAGGGATAGCGAGCGCATTTCCCGCAGCTTACTGCGTGGGTTAGCGAGCGAACTACAATAAAATAGATCTCTTCCTTGCCTGGAAGATTCCCTGCCCCTTGGTACAGGGAGCTTCAAATAGGGTGGGCTTAGCAAGGAAAAATAAGGGGCATCTCCAAAGATAGAAGATGCCCCCTTAGAAAGTGAAGCGTATTTTTAGGCGGGGTTGGCGTAGCCGATGGTTTTCAAGGCGGCGCCGATTTCATCCAAAATGACCGGGTCATCAATGGTCGAGGGGACCGTATATTTCTCGCCGTCGGCGATTTTGCGCATGGTGCCGCGGAGGATTTTCCCTGATCGGGTTTTGGGCAGCCTGGCCACGACCACGGCCTTTTTGAAGGAGGCCACGGCCCCGATGTCGTTGCGGACCATCTGAACGATCTCGGAGACGATCTCATCATGAGAGCGGTTCACTCCGCTCTTGAGGACCACAAACCCGACCGGCACCTGTCCCTTTAAATTGTCTCCGGCCCCAATGACGGCGCACTCGGCCACATCGGGATGCCTGGAGAGGACCTCTTCCATCCCTCCGGTGGAGAGGCGGTGACCGGCCACATTGATGACGTCATCCACCCGGCCCATGACATAGACATAACCGTCCTCATCCACATAGCCGCCGTCACCGGTCAGGTAATAGCCGGGGAAGGGATTCATATAAGATTCCAGGAAGCGTTTGTCGTCCTGCCAGAGGGTCGGCAGATTAGAGGGGGGCAGGGGCAGTTTGACCACAATGACCCCGTTTTGATTGGGCCCTAATTCCTGACCGGTGTTAGGATCGAGGATCTTCAGGTTATATCCGGGCATGGGCATGGTGGCCGACCCGGCTTTAATGGGGAAGAATTCCAGACCCATGAAATTCCCGGCTATGGCCCAGCCCGTTTCCGTCTGCCACCAGTGGTCGATGACCGGTCGTTTCAATAGTTCGGAGGCCCAGAAATAAGTGTCCGGATCAAGTCTCTCCCCAGCCAGGAAAAGAGCCTCGAATTTGGAGATATCATAGGGCTTGAAAAAGTTCCCATTGGGATCTTCTCTCTTAATAGCCCGAAAGGCCGTGGGGGCGGTAAAGAGGGCCTTGACTTTGTGTTCGGAAATGACCCGCCAGAAGGCCCCCGGGTCCGGTGTGCCTACCGGCTTGCCTTCGTAGACGATGGTGGTCGCCCCCATTAACAAGGGAGCATAGACGATATAGGAATGGCCCACGACCCAGCCCACGTCCGAAGCGGCCCAGTAGACTTCGCCGGGATAGATATTGTAGATGTGCTTCATGGACCACTTCAAGGCCACGGCATGGCCCCCGTTATCCCGAACAATCCCTTTAGGTTTGCCGGTGGTCCCGGAGGTATAGAGGATATAGAGGGGATCGGTGGCCTCGACGGTCACACAATCGGCCGGTGTGGCGCTTGATTCCAATTCCACCCAGTCCAGATCCCGTCCGGCCTTCATCTCGGCCTTGACCTGCGGCCGCTGCACCAGGACGCATTTTTCCGGCTTGTGTTCGGAAATCTCAATGGCCTCGTCCAGAAAGGGCTTATAAGGGATGATGCGCTGGACTTCGATCCCGCAGGAGGCGGAAAGGATAACCTTAGGCTTGGCATCGTCGATGCGCACGGCCAATTCCCTGGGAGCGAATCCGCCAAAGACCACGGAATGAATCGCCCCTAAACGGGCACAGGCCAGCATGGCCATCACCGCTTCTGGGATCATGGGCATATAGATCAGGATCGTATCGCCTTTTACCACCCCCAGTCCTTTCAAAAATCCGGCAATCCGGGAGACTCGGTCCTTCAATTGGGAATAGGTGAATTTTTGAATGGTCTGGGTTACCGGGCTGTCGTAGATTACGGCCAGTTGGTCTCCCCGTCCCTGGTTGACGTGCAGATCCACGGCATTAAAACAGGTGTTCAATCGTCCGCCGGGAAACCATTTGACAAAAGGGGACTTGGAAGCGTCCAAGACTTTGTCCCATTTTTTTTCCCAAACGATTGCTTCGGCGGCTTTTCCCCAAAAGGATTCCGGATTTTCGATGGATTCCTGAAAGGCTTCTTTATAGATCATGTGTACCTCCTGATGATTTATATGAACTTAATGAAGAAATTCCTCTTGAACCTTATGATACGCTTGACCATAGGATTCAAGGAGTCCAGGGTTCAAGGGGGAAAGAGTTTGATTTCAATGTTGATTGCTTGAATCCTCGAATCCTTGAACCTTCTAACTTATTTTATCCGTTTTGAAATGGTTTTAAAGGGCTCGGTGCCGGCCTTGCGGAGCAGTTGGAATAAAACGGTTTCCGTTCCGGTAATGACCGCTCCGGCCCGGTCCATGACACCCAGCCCGGTGGAGAAATTGTTTTTTGTCCGGGAACAGACGGCATCCTGGATCACTTGGACGGCATAGCCTTCTTTGATCAATCCGAGAGTGGTCTGCAAAACACAAATGTGCGTTTCCATGCCGGTCAGGAGCAGCTTCTTTCTCCCCAGAGAGGCGACCTTCTCTAAAAATCCGCCCTCCTGACAGCAATCGAAAGAAAGCTTTTCAAAGGGGGCATATTCAGGAAGGGCCTCTTTGATCTCTGGAAGGGTCGGTCCAAGCCCTTTGGGATATTGCTCGGTAACCAGAATGGGGATCTGCAGGATCTTGGCCAGCTCAATCAGATGCAGGCAGTTGTTGACGATTTGGTCTTTATGCCGCATGGCCGCCGCCAGCTTATCCTGAATATCGATGACCAATAAGGCGCAATCGTTTTCAGTGATGAAAAATTTTTCCATCTAAAAAGGCTCCAAAAAAATTGCGAATTGTGAATTGTGAATTTCAAATTTCACAATCCACAATCCACAATCCGCAATGCTTGACATTTTTAACTTATTAATCTTTAAAAAATAAATTATATTCCCGATTCCTTATTCATCTTGAGGATGAGCTCAACCACTTCAGGGTTGGCCAGGGTCATGACGTCGCCGACATCGGTGTGGTTGGAAATAGCCCCCAGGACCCGACGCATGATTTTGCCGGACCGGGTCTTGGGCATATCGGGAACAATCCAGACCTTTCGCGGCCGGGCAATAGCGCCGATCTCCTTGACGATACACTGGGAGATTTGTTTGGCAACTTCCTCAGAGGCTGTTTTGCCGGGTTTCAAGGCAATATACATATCCGGTTCTACGCCTTTGACCGCATGCTTAACCGGAACAACCGCCGCCTCGGCCACATCCGGGTGGGTCAAAGCAGCCGATTCAAGCTCTTTGGTTCCCAGACGGTGACCGGAAACGTTGATGACGTCGTCGATCCGGCCAAGGATACGCACATAGCCGTCGGCCGACACCACGGCGGCATCACCGGTCAGATAGGGCCAATCCTGCCATCTTTTACTATTCGGGTCTTTGCAGTATCGTTCAAAATAGGTTTTGACAAAACGGGCGCGGTCACCCCAGATGGTCTGGAACATGCCCGGCCAGGGATTCTGGATACAGATGTTCCCGGCCTTGCCTGAGCCTGCCGGGACGACGTTTCCGTCATTGTCATAGACGATCGGATGGATACCGGGCATACCCGGACCGGCGCTGCCGGGCTTCATCGGTTTCAAGGCCGGCAGGGTGCTGCAGAGGAACCCGCCGGTTTCCGTCTGCCACCAGGTGTCGACAATGATGGCTTCCTTTTTACCGACTTCGTTGTAATACCATCTCCAGACTTCCGGCTCGATGGGCTCACCGACCGTGGTCATATGCTTGAAGTGATAAGTGTATTTCTTGGGTTCATCGGGTCCGACTTTACGCAAGGCCCGGATGGCCGTGGGGGCCGTATGAAAGATATTCACATCCAGGTCCTGGGCGATCCGCCAGGATCTTCCGGCATCCGGATAAGTGGGCACCCCTTCATAGACCACCGTGGAGGCGGCCAGGGCCAAGGGTCCATAAACGATATAGGAGTGGCCGGTGATCCAGCCGATATCGGCCATACACCAGTAAACGTCTTCCGGATGGATATCCTGAACGTATTTGGAGGTCCCGGTGACATAGGCCAGATACCCGCCGGTGCCGTGTTGGGCCCCCTTGGGCTTGCCCGTGGTCCCGCTGGTATACATCAAAAACAGCGGGGCTTCGGCCGGCATCGGCACCGGGGCAACCCGGGCTCCGTAATATTTTGGCAGTAAATCATTGACAAAGAAATCGCGGCCTTCCACCATAGGGATCTTGGAGGAATATTTGCCCGGATACCGCTGCCAGACCAGGACCTTCTTGACCTTCTGTCCGTCTTTGGCCGCCTCGGCTACGGCCTGATCAGCCTTTTCCTTATGTTCTTGAATTTGGCCGGCCCGGTAATAGGCGTCCATGGTGATCAGATATTCACTGCCCGAGTCCACGATCCGGTCGGCACAGGCCTTGGCACTGAACCCCCCGAAGACCTGGGAATGAATCACCCCCAGCCTGGCGCAGGCCAGCATGGTGATGGGCAGCTCGGCGACCATGGGCAGATGCAGGGTGACCCGGTCCCCGGCCTTCAGGCCGCATTCGTTTTGCAAAATGGCCGCAAACTCATTCACCCGGACATACAACTCCTGAAAGGTGACATGCTCGGTCTTTTCATTCTCCAACTCTGGTACAAAATGAATGGCCGTCTTGTTCTTATACTTGGGCAGATGGCGGTCTACACAATTGTAGCTGGCATTGATCAGCCCGCCCTTAAACCATTTGTAACAAGGGGCGTCGCTGGTATCCAGAATCTCGTCCCAATACTTGTACCAGGTCAATAAATCGGCATACTCTTTGAAACAGTCTGGGAAATTGTCCAAAGAAAAACGATCATAAATCGTTTCGTCGGTCATGTTGGCCTGGGCAATGAACTTGGTTGATGGATATACCAGTTCCTCTTCCTGCCAATGCACCGCAATTTCAGCTTCGGACGTCTCTACGCCTTTTTCTTCCTTCTCAGCCATACCTTTTCGCTCCTTTTTATGATATTCCTTCCCTATAAGGAAGGGTCTTAGACTATTTTATAGTTAATGATCGATTTCACAATTACCAAGATACCGGAAAAATTATTTTCCGGTTGATTGCATAAAGGGGCCTCAGTTTAACTCTATCAGATAAAAACTAAAACGAAAGTTTAGTCCGAAGAGCAGTCCCTCCATCCGGAAAGAAGACTATCCGGATGGAGGGAAATTGACGATGTTTACATTAACAATAATAAGATTTACTCGGCACCCACACCCAGGTAGGTCCGTACCTTTTCTTGTTCGAAAAGCTTCTCGGCCTCCGGATCCGGTTTGGCCAGGGAAACGATCCAGGCGGCGACAAAAGCCAGGGTCATGGTCACAATGGCCGGGTTCCGCAAGGGGAAGATGGCCTCCTTGTTTTTCAAGACATCCACCCAGACCGTGGGGCTGAGGAAGATGGCCACCGTCGCCGAGACCGAACCGATGATAATGGCGGCAATGGCCCCGCCGGTGGTCAATTTGCTCCAGACGATGGAGAGAAAAATGGCCGGGAAGGGGCCGCTGCAGGCAATGGCAAAGGTCAAGCCCACCATGTAGGCCACGTTTTGCCCCTTGAAGGCGATCCCGGTCAGGATAGCGATGCAGCCGAAAATAACGGTGGCAATTTTGGCCACTTTGACCTGTTCTGCTTCCGTGGCCTTTCCGCCTTTGAAGACGTGGGTGTAAATGTCATGGGCCATGGCCGAGGCCGCGGCCAGGGTCAGACCGGCCACCACGGCCAGGATGGTGGCAAAGGCCACGGCGGCGATAAAGCCCATAAAAGGGCTTCCGCCGAGCAGTTCGGCCAGAAGCGGGGCGGCCATGTTCCCGCCCTTGTCCACCCCGGCAATGACCTTCTTGCCCACCAGGACAGCGGCGGAGAAGCCGACGACGGGGATGATGCAGTAGAAATAGCCGATAAAAGTGGTGGCCCACATAACCGAAACACGGGCGGACTTGGCATCGGGAACGGTATAAAAGCGCATCAGGATGTGGGGCAGACCCAAGAGACCAAGCATCAGGGCCAGGCCCAGGGAAATAGCATCAATCGGGTTGGAGACCAGCCCCCCGGCCTTGAGCATCTCGGGGCCGTACATTTTGGTGACTTCGCCGTAGAGGGTGCCTGGGTTAAAGCCGAAATTGGACATGGCAATAAGCAACAAAACCGTCACCCCGCCGAGGAGCAAACAGGCTTTGATGATCTGGACCCAGGTCGTGGCGATCATGCCGCCGAAGAGGACGTACATGAGCATGACCACGCCGACGATCAGTTCGGCCACTTCATAAGGCATCCCGAACATGAGTTTGATCAGGTTGCCGGCCCCGACCATCTGGGCCGTGGCATAGGTCCATAAGACCAGGAGGCCGCCGATGGCCGCGGCGATGCGGATCGGTTTTTGTTTCAGGCGGAAGGCCACGACATCGGCAAAGGTGTATTTGCCCAGGTTCCGCAGGGGTTCGGCCATGAGGAACATCAGGGCCGGCCAACCCACCAGCCAACCGATGGCATAAATCATACCGTCATAACCCTTCAAGGAGGTCATACCGCAAATACCCAGAAACGAAGCGGCGGACATATAGTCTCCGGCCAGGGCCACGCCGTTCTGAAACCCGGTGACGCTGCGGCCGGCGGCATAAAATTCCTTAGTGGTCTTGGTCCGCTTGGCCGCCCAGTAGGTGATATACAAGGTTACGGAGATAAAGATGAAAAAAAAGATAATTGATGAAGCTGAGACTTGTCCTAAGCTTGTTTGCATAATCCCTCCTTATAACAACTCTTTTTTAAGGGCGTCGACTTCTTTGTCGTAGACGTTGTTGGCCCAAATGATATAAACGACGGTCAATGCCCAGGACAAGATAATCCCCAGGACCCCCAGGATGATCCCATAGTTGACAAATTCCCCGACCTTTTGGGCCAGGAAATCCTTGCCGTAGGCCACGATGAGGATATAGCCGTAATAGATGATAAAGACCAAGATGGTCAGTATGATGCTGACGTTCCACCGTTTCCTCACAAGGGCCTTAAACCTCGGTGATTGCAAAATTTCATTGGCTGTTTTGGCCATAAAGTTTCCTCCTAAAGTTTAGTTAAAGATTGGTTAACTGCTGGGGCGACCTAAACGTTTCACCTCCTTTATAGGGGTCCCCGATCTGTAATAATTCTTCCAAATTCTGGATCCCTGATTTTTCAATCCAGGGAATGAATCGCTGAAAAAGTTGGGCGGTGATCATGGCATCCTGGATGGCATTATGGGCCCCCTCGGCCTCGACACCCAATTGCCCGGCCATCTGATAGAGATCGGCAAAACCCGGGGCCAGGGAGAAGGACGGTGTTGCGGACCACTTTCCCCATAACCAGCGGTAAAGGGCGGCCGTATCCAATACCGGGTTGGTGATGGTCGATTTTTGGATGCGTTGGACTTCCTGATTTAGAAAGGTCAGGTCGATGGGGATGCAGTGGCCCACCAGGACGCAGTTTTCACAGAAGGAAAGGAAGTCTTTGAGCAGAAGATCGATTTCCGGTTCTTCCTCGACTTCCGCCGGGGTAATTTCATGGATTAAAATGCCTTCAGTCCCCATGGTTGTTCTGGGCTTGACCAGTCTATAGAAGGTATAACCCAGTTCGATGCGGGCTTTATAAATATGGAGGGCGCCGATGGAGACAATGGAGTCGGTTTTTTCATTTAATCCGGTCAGTTCGGTGTCGATTACCGCATAGCGGATTTCCCGGATAGGGGCTTTAAAGTCGAGAGGAACGGCCGGGAAAACTTGCGACGGTTTGGACTTTTTCCTTAGCCGGTCAAACATGCCGCCCATCTTTCGGAAGCCAGGCTGATTTGAATGAAAAGAAGCAAAGGGCATTCTTTTTTCAAACTCATACTTGTTTTTGGAGGTTAAGGATGGATAAGGAAAGCTAAAAAAAACGATTATTTAGTATCGCAATTAATGTGCCGTTTTGATTTTTGTGGAATTTTTTTTTAAAATTCAATTGTAATCAATATGTTGTAATGATGAGGCGAGATTGGGTGTGGAAGAATAATATGCCAGAATAAAACAATGAAATGTTACCTTTTGTAACATAAAAAGAATTTTCTGTAAATTTTTAATGAAATGGAACGTTTAAAGTATGTTACGAATAGTGACAAGAAATTTTTGCGTTGGGAAGAAAAGTAGCATTGGTTGAGGCGAGAGGCTTTAAAGGGTTTTACGACATACGATATATGGCATAGGAAATACGAAACCAAGGCTATTTTTTCATCAGCCCCCATTTTTTTCTCTTTTCCCAAAGGGCCTTCCGAGTTATCCCGAGCATGTCGGCCAGTTTTTGTTCACTGACTGTAGATTGATACCGCTCAATAAAGAGTTTGGTATAGTTTTCAATGGAGTGGGATTGATCCAGGGATTTCGTCAGAAAGGAGTCGGAGGGCTTAAGTCCTTCAGGAAGATGTTCCGGAAATATGGTCTGACGATCGGTAATGATAACAGCCCGCTCCATGATGTTTTGCAGCTCCCGGACATTGCCCGGCCAGGGGTATTCCTTCAATAATCTGGCGGCTGAATCCTGAATGTCTTTGACCGGTTTGCCTAATTCCAGGGCATATTTAGTCAGGAAATGTTTGGCCAGGATCAAGATATCTTCCTGCCGTTCCCGCAGGGGGGGCAATCTGAGGGTAACCACATTCAGGCGGTAATAGAGGTCTTCCCGGCAAAGCCCGTCTTTGACGGCTTGCTGGATGTCTTTATTGGTGGCGGCAATAATGCGGATATCCACTTTTCTGCTCTGGGTCGATCCCAGAGGCCTTATTTCGTGATCGTCAATGACTCGCAGCAGTTTGGCTTGCAGAGAGGGGTTGAGGTCGGCGATTTCATCCAAAAAGATCGTCCCTCCGTCGGCCTCTTCCAGGAGACCCCTTTTGGATTGGTGTGCTCCGGTAAAGGCCCCTTTGAGATAACCAAAAAATTCGGACTCCAGGAGATTATCGGGAATGGCGCTGCAATTAACCGGAACAAAGGGTTTATCCCGCCGGGAACTGTTGAAATGGATGGCCCGGGTGAATAATTCCTTGCCGGTCCCGGTTTCGCCCAAGATGAGAACATTACTTTTAGAATCGGCGATTTTTTTGACTTCTTCAATCAGCGTCCGGATGACCAGGCTTTCACCGATAATATTAGTGAAGTCATAGCGGAGTTTGATTTGTTTTTTCAGCAGCAGGTTTTCAACCCGAAGGGATTTGGTGCTCAGGACATTGCGGATGATGTGTTTTAGATCTTCATGGATAATGGGTTTGATAATGTAATCGTAGGCCCCGGCCCTCAAAGCCCCGATGGCGGTTTCGATGGAAGCATAGGCGGTCATGATGATGAAGATCTGATCGGGAATCCGCCGTTTGACCTCACCTAGGAAATCGATGCCGTTCATCCCGGGGAGGAGGATATCACTAAGGATCAGATCAAAAGCGCCCCCCTCCAGAAGTTTCAGGGCCTCTTCGGCCGTTCCGCTGACCTCGGTTTCGTATCCTTCCCGGATAAAAACCCTTTTCAGGGACTCCCGTAATGTTGTTTCGTCTTCAACGATCAATAGTCGTTCAGCCATGGAAATCCTCGCCAAAGACTTTTGAAATTATGGAGCCCGGGGGTCTTGTTTTTTGAAGTTGTCCAAAGGTTATCCAACGGGATAATCCGGCCCCAATAGCCAAGTTGATTCGGAGCAGGGCATTCACCTGTGTCAGTTTCCAGCTTGGGTGTAGGCCTGCCTTTGAAGCATAGCGTAATATTGGCCCGGCAAAGAAGCGCCGGAGTAATGGTGGACAACTCAAAATACAAGACCCCCGGACTCCTGGTTATAAGTTAGAGATAGATCCTTAGATGCTAAAAAGTAAGAATCTAACGAATCAAGCTTTTGTAACGCTCGATAATCTTGCCTTGAATTTTGGTCATGAGATTAAAAGCCTCTTTGATGGTTTTTTTCTCCAGGTTGCTCAACTGGTCCGGATTGATAAAATTATCCGGACTGCGGCCTTCCTTGATCTGCTCATATTGATGATGAATGCGGAGGAGCATAATGAATTCGAAGGCATGCTCCAGTTCCTCGGCATATTCCTTAACGACTGAATGTTTGCCCTTCAAGGCCTGGATACGATCCAGGGTGGAGGTTTCTTTGACCCTTTTCTCCAAAGAAAATAAACGGACGGCGTCCAACAAGGGAGTCAGCCCCTTGACCTTCAAGTCAAACTTGTCCTTATGCTCCCCGCTTTTTTCAACGACAAAGGTTTTGAAAAAGCCCAAGGGCGGGGTGATCTGTAACATCATGTTGGCCATTTGGCCCAAGAAAAGCTGATCGCCTTCCAGGGCGGCAAACAAATGGTTTTTTATTTCCTCGGCCAGGCTGAATTTTCCGTACACCGGTCGGAGGTCGAAAAAAATCAGAATTTTTAAAAGGGCTTCGGGCATGTGTTCACTAATCCACTGAGAAAAATATCTCTTCCACACTCTGACCGGCTGACACCACTCCGGATTGCTGGCCATGTAATTGGCCGGGCAGGAGGGGAATCCCACCTGGATCAGATTTGTGGTTACCAGTGCAGAAAAGGCGGAGAAATATTGTCTGGCCTCTTCATCCTGCTCCGGAGTTGCAGGATTATTGTAAATAATGGCATTGTCCTGATCGGTTTTAAAGGTCTGTTCTTTGCGGCCTTCACTGCCGTAAACCACCCAACAGTAGGGGAGCGGCGGCGGACCGAGTTTTTTTTCGGTTATCTCGATGATCTTGGTCAACAACCGGTCATTGATCTCGCTGATGATTTTGGTGATGCTGCTGGCCTTGGCGTCTTCTTTTAAGAGGAGGGCGACGATATTGTTGATTTTATGGGAAAGAGGGATCAGCCCTTCAACCGTCTGCTGATTGATGATGTCATGGACCAGGGATAAGGGAGAGGTCCCCTGCAAGAGCATCAGATCGTGATTGGTCAAGATCCCTTGAAATGCCCCTTCCTTGATGACCAGCATATGGTGAATATTGAACTTGATCATCTTAAGCATGGCTTCGAAACAGGATTCCTGATCATCGACGCGAATCAGAGATAAAGAAGAGATGTTTTTGACAGGCTCTTGAGGATTTCGTCCTTTAGCCACCACCTTTTCCCGTAAATCCCGATCGGTGACGATGCCGATGGGGGTCTGGTTTTCATTAACGATGATGACCGAGTTGATTTTATTGGCGACCATGACCTGGGCGGCTTCTTGAATCGTCACTTTCTCCGAAACGGTTATCGGCGGGACAGCCACCTGGCCAACCGGAGTGGAAAACAAAAAGCGGTCACCGCTGACATAGGTCAGGCTTTTATTGTACATCTCCTGATAGGTCCGATCGACATACCGGGAGAGGTAGGCCATGTAATATTCATTGAAGGTTGGACTGTTTTCGAGAAGCTTGAAGACTCCCTCTTTGCTTAAGACATAACAGAGGGTATCATCGATGGCCACTACCGTGGTCCTTTGTTTTTCCTTGCCGATGAGGGATAAAAAACCGAAGGTGTCGCCTTCTCCTTTAAAATCCATCACCACTTCCTCGGCACCGAGATCGGAAGCCATCAAGACCTTAACCGCCCCTTTCTTGATTATCCGCAGCGAATCGCTGGGAGGACCGTACTGCTTTAGAATGATCACGTCTTTGGGATAATAGTCCATGGAGAGATTAGCCACGACCATCTCCAAGGCCGTTTCATCCAGAAACTGAAATGGGGGAATGCCTTTTAAGAATTGAATGACTTCATCGTAAATAATCATCAGTCGGAACTTCCCTTAAGAAAAGGATAACTCGGGAAGCTCCTTAAGACCGATTTCGGCTGCGTCGGTTATAAGGATCACTCTCTCTAGGATGTTTCTTAATTCCCGGACATTGCCCGGCCATTGATAAGCCAAAAGACGGGATAAGGCCTCCGAGGTCAACCCGGTAACATATTTACCGAATTCGCTATTATACCGTTGAATAAAAAAGGCGGCCAGAGATTCAATGTCCTCTTTCCGCGCTCTTAAGGGCGGGAGGTTAATGGTGATTACTTTCAGCCAGTTGTACAGATCCTGCCGCAGCTTGCCTTCCTGAATCAGTGCTTCCGGATCCCGGCTGATTCCGGCAATAACCAATAGGTCCACTTTCATTCCCTGGGTACTCCCCTCGGGTCTGATCTCCTGTTCTTCAATGACGCGGAGGAGCTTCAGTTGGAGTTCCGGGGGAAGCCTGTCCACATTTTCCAGATAGACCGTTCCTCCATTGGCTTCCTCTAAGAGTCCTTTGGGGGCTTCAAAAGTCGTGATAAAAGGGGACCTGGGCTTGCCAAAGAGGCTTGTCTCCAGTTGCTCCCTTGAGGGCGTCTGACAGTTGACCGGAATAAAAGGCCGGTCGGCTCGGGGGCTGTTGAAATGAATCGCCCGGGCGATTAGTTTCTTTCCCGTACCGATTTCCCCGATAAATAGGACCGGGCTTCGGGCTTCGACTATTTTTTTAAGACGGGTAATAATGGTTTGGATTTCCGGGGTTTGACCGATGATCCGGCTAAGATCATAGGTCCCCCCCATTTGCTTTTTAAGCAGCAGATTTTCTTTTTGGAGGGATTTTTGTTTGAGGGCATTCTTAACGATCTGTTTGAGCTCTTCATGAATGATTGGTTTGACGATATAGTCATAGGCCCCGGCCCGCAGGGTTTCCACGGCCGTTTCCAGAGAGGCGAAGGCGGTCATAATGATGACCAGTTGATCCGGGTTGCCTTCTCTGACCCTTTTGAGAAATTCGATGCCGGTGATCCCCGGAAGAATAATATCCGTCAGGATCAAGTCATAATTGTTTTCCTCAAACAGCTCCAAGGCCGGTTCGGCGCTCTCCACCGCCTCGACCTGGTAGCCGTCCCGCTGAAAAACCCTTTTTAGAGAATCCCTCAGGGTGGCCTCATCTTCAATGATGAGAATCTTATCCTTCATGCTATCCCTCCTTAGGCAGCGTTACCACAAATGTGGTGCCGACTCCTTTTTTACTTTTTACTGAAATGGTTCCCTGGTGATCTTTGATGATCCCATAACAGATGCTTAATCCCAAGCCGGTTCCTTTCCCTAAAGGTTTCGTGGTGAAAAAGGGGTCAAAGATCCGGTTGATGGCCGCTTCCTCAATTCCGGCCCCGTTATCGGCAAACAGGATCTCTACTGCCGAATCGACGCTATTTATGGAGACCTCCAACTTCCCGCCTTGGGGCATGGCATCTCCGGCGTTAAGCATAAGATTCAAAAAGACCTGTTGAATCTGATCCTGGTTGACGCTGATCGGCGGAATGGGCTCAATATTCGTTACATACTCTATATTCTTAAACCGTTTGTCATATTTGACCAGATTAAAGGTGCGGTCGAGAATATCGGCCACATTGACCAGAGTCTTTTCGGAAGAAGAGATGCGGGCGAAATCTCCCAAACTCCGGACGATCTTGGCAATCCGCTCGATGTGATTGTTGATGGTTTGGATTGATTCTATGGTGAAGACCTGATCTTCGCTGGTCTCCAGATTAATGGATTGCAGTTCCTGGACCAGGGAGGAGATGGAGGCCAGGGGATTGCCGATTTCATGGGAAATGCCGGCGGTCAGCTTCCCCAGGCTGGCCAATTTTGAGGCCTGCAGGAGCTGCTCCTCCATCTTTTTCCGTTCGGTAATGTTTTCCAAAATGGCCACCAGACCGCCAGAAGGATCCTTAAAGGGGCTGATATTGATCTTAATGGTCTGCCGGGAGGGGGTTTCAACGACCATTTCATCCGGCTGGTCTTCCTGCCAGGCCTTGCGGGAGATCCACGGGAGCAGAGGATGGATTTGTCGGTTGATGGCGACATCCTTATTAATTCCCGAGATATGTTCCATCTCCCTGTTCCAGTATTTAACCCGAGAATGAGGGTCAATGGTGACGATCCCCACCGGTGCGCTTTCAATGATATTTTCACTGAATTCCTTAAGAGAGGCCAGGTTTCGGTTGGCTTCCGCCAATTCGTGCCGCGAAAGACGCAGGGTGTTGGTGATCTGTTTGATGGAATCGGACAGTTCCCCGCGCTCCTGTTCGGTCAGCGTCAACTTGTCTTCGAAGATAATGGTGGCGATGGAAGAGCCCAAGGCTCCTGATAAAATTCTCTCGGCCTCATTGCGCAATCGGGTTAAATCATGCTCGGTGATGTTCGTCCGGTTGATGCCCTCCAGGGAAAGAAATCGATCCACGACGTTCTTGGCCTCCACTCTGCCGATATACTGGCCCAGGATGTCTTCCACCTGTTGGATATTATAATTGGTCTTCAGGGCCAGCATCCGGGGTGAATAGGACTCGACGAACAGCAGGGCCTGTTTTTCCTCTTCCGGTTTTTGGCTGGTGACGATAGATAGGCCCAGGTAAACAAAGGTATTGCAGACGAGCTCCCAGAAGAGGAAATGAGTCCATTTGTCCAGTCCCTTCAATCCGAATAAGGCCCGGGGATTAAGAAACTCGGAATTCAGAATATACCCCAGCCAACTGGATTCCGGAAGGACCTCGGCTTTGACTAAGGCCGGCATAAGCAAGGTATAGAACCAGATGACAAACCCGACCGTTATTCCGCCGATGGCCCCGTTTTTATTCCCGCGTTTCCAAAATAATCCGAAAAAGGTGGCCGGAGCGAAAATGGTGACGGCGGCAAAGGATTTCAGGCCTATTTCAACGAGGGTATAAAATTTGCCTATGAACACGGCGAAAAAATAACCCAGGAGGATACAGACGATGATGATCCCTCTTTTGAGGTTTAGAATCAAGGTAGGAAAGCCCTTAATATGATCATAGCGATAGATAAAGGGCATTACGAGACTGTTCATGACCATGGTGCTCAAGGCCAGGGATTCGACAATCAACATGCTGGTGGCCGCCGAAAATCCTCCGATAAAAACCAGAATGACCAGGAAGGACTTGCCATGACTTAAAGGGATAGAAAGGACAAAACTGTCGGCCTCCAATTGGCTCCCTCCCAGGAGAATGCCGCCGAAGGCAATGGGCATGACAAAAATATTGATTAACAATAGATAAAGCGGAAACAGCCACATCGCCTTGGAGACATGGGAGAGATCGGAATTTTCAACGACGGTTATGTGGAACTGGCGGGGTAGAAAGATGATGGCCATCATTGAGAGGAAGAGCAAGGAGGCCCATTCCTGATAATTGACCGAGGTGCCCGCCCCTATGGCCAGCAGGTAGTTGTAAGGGGAACGCTGGGTCCGGGTGAAAATATCTTGAAAACCGTCAAACAAAACAAAGGTTACAAAATAACCGACGAATAAAAAGGCGATCAGTTTTATTATCGACTCAAAAGCAATAGCAAAGACCAGTCCTTCATGCCTCTCGGAGGCATCCAGTCGTCGTGCTCCGAAAATGATGGCGAAAATACCCAGAATGATGGTGATGATCCAGCCGGCGGCGAAACTCCCGGAAATCTCTCCGGCCAAAATGGAAAAGGTGTTCATGATGGCCTTCAGCTGCAGACCCAGATAGGGTGTAATTCCGATCAGGGTAACTACCGTTACCAAGGCCGACAGAAAAATTGAATTCCCATATCTGGAGCCGATGAGGTCGGAAACGGTGGTGATCCGGTTTTCCTTGGCGATGCGCAGGATTTTGACCAGGAAGATGCCCCAGAGCGGGGCCACGAGGGTCGGGCCGAGATAAATAGGTAAAAAGGACAGGCCAGAAGTAGCGGCTTCTCCCACACTTCCGTAAAAGGTCCAGGAGGTGCAGTAAACCGCCAGAGAGAGTGCATAAACATAAGGATTGGTAACCAGGCTTTTACCGCTTTTTTCTCTGCGTTCGGCATAGTAAGCTACAAGAAACAATAAGCTTAGATACCCGTAAATAATCAGCAGTAATATCCAGCCGTCCACCATGGTCAGCTTATTCCTTTTTACTTAAAACAAAAAGCAGAAGGTAGATTAACAAAATGAACAAGGTCCAGGCGGCAAAGAGATAAAAATGGAGACTGCCGCCGAAGATTTCCAGAAAGGGCCAATTAAAAAACAAGAACCCGACTAAAAAAAGAAAGGGCCAGACCTCATTGTTGCTCATCAGCGTTCCTTAAAAACCGGAGTGATGGAGTATTGGGGTAATGGAGTAAAGCGATCAATACTTCAATACTCCGTCACTCCAGCCGAACTGAACCGTTAAAATCGATCTGCTAATTGTATTTCCAAATATTTTTTTTGTAGCAAACCCTGTCTATCCCGAAGCCGGTTCATCAAACCGACAACTCAGGACCAGCATTTCATCTTCAAATCCTGTTTGGATTTTATATGGCAGCCTATGAAAAAGTTTGATCATGCCCTGGTTTTGAGGCTGCGTATAGGCGATCAAACCGGCTATCCCGTTTCCCCTGGCCGCTTTGGCCAGGATTTTCAATATGGCGGAGCTTAGCCCGCGCCCCTGCCATTCCTTGAGAACGGAGAAGGCCAATTCGGCCAAGTTTTTGGCCGGATCATGGAAATAAGCCCCTATGGCGATGACCCTTTCAAAACCGAAATCCCCGATCATGGCGACAATGGGTAGGTCGCGCACATAATCGGTCTGGACCATGACGGCTACATCCTTCCGAGGGAAGAAGAGTTTTTCATGGAGGAACCTGGAAAAAATATCGGCCTTTTCCATGGCGTAGAAGTGTTCCTGGATCATCCGCTCATCCACTAAACGGGCGGGGCGCAACAATACTTTTTCTTCGCCCAGCATGAGGATTTCTTCCAATTTGGCCGGATAGGTCCCGAATAAGGATTCCGTCAAGCGGCGTTCCGGTCCTAAGAGCTCCATCTCTTTGGCCTGAAAAAAGAGGTCTTCCTTGAAATCCGGATGGGCGATGCTGATCAAGGCCATGGCCCGTTCCTGGAAGCTCTTTCCGAAGAGATTGACCATGCCGAATTCGGTGGCTACATAATGGACATCCCCTCGAGGGACAACAACGGCTATGTCTTCCAACCGGGGAACGATCCGGCTGGCTTGACCGTCCAAGGTCGTCGAAGGGAGCATCAGGATGGCTTTGCCCCCTTCGGAATCGACCGATCCCCTGATAAAATCAAGCATACCAGAAACGCCGGTAAAATTATAGTAGGGAAGGGCATCTATCGCCACCTGGCCGGTCAAATCCACGGCCATGGCCGTATTAAGGGAAACCATTTTATGATGCATGGCGATTATGGCGGGGTTATTAACGTAATCGGAAGGATAAAATTCGATACCAGGATTGTCATCCAGAAAATCATAAAGGACCTTGGTTCCCACGGCGGCGCTGGCTACTATTTTCCCTTCATTATACCCCTTCTTTCGGTTTGTAATCACCTCTCTGGCCACCAGATCCATAATGGCGTTGGTCACAAAACGGGTGTGGATTCCCAGATCCTTTTTGTCTTTTAAGGCCATTAAAATAGCCTGAGGAGCGGCCCCCAGCCCGAGTTGGAGGGTTGATCCGTCATCGATCAATTTGGCTACATGACGGGCGATCTGATGGGACGATTTGTATTCCGGCGGGGGATTGATGGTTAAGAGCTTTTCTTCATGTTCGACAATGATGTCAATTTCGTTGACATGGATAAAACTACGACCCAAGATCCGGGGCATCTGAGGATTGACTTGGGCGATAACCAATTCGGCCGACTGGGCGGCCGCCAGGGTGACATCAACCGATACCCCCAAGCTCATCCATCCGAAATCGTCAGGAGGGGAGACTTGAATGAGGGCGACATGGATGGGGATCCGCCGGTTCTTGAAAAGCTGAGGGATTTTAGATAGGGGGGCCGGAGTGATAAATCGTTTGTTACGAACCAAGCTTTTGGTTTTGACAGAACCGGAATAAAAGGTGCGGATATTAAAGCCGTCCGATTGGGTTTTGTTGGCTATCGAGGTCAGCGGAGAACTTTCCAGGCTTAATAAACGCATGATTTCCACATCGGCAAAGCGGTCAGCCTGAGCGGCCAATTCCTTCACCAAACATTGAGGTTCACCGCAGGCCGTTCCGATAAACACCCTCTGTCCGGATTGGATCCGTTCGATGGCTTGATGCGCCGAGAGACGTTTTTTCAGGTAATCATCCGGCCAATAACGGCTACCCATTTAGAATGTCTCCAAAGTGATACCATGAATGAAGTAGACTAACAGGTTGCTGAAAAAGTCCCATTTACTGCGTTGCCCTCATCTTTCGTCACTGCGACGTATTTTTATATACGTCTCATTCCTCAAGATTTCTTCGCATCGGGGGCGATGCTTAGGCCCATCCCTACGGGACGGGTCCCTTTTTTCGGGCGTCTTGTCTCTGGACCTTTTTGAGCAACCTGTAAAAAATGAGTTTTTCCGCAAACTGCTAAGGGATTGTTGATTCAAGAGGACAAAGGATCGAGAATCCCCCCAAAGGTTTATGGACCAAGGTGTAAGGTCTAAGGTAAGCCTTATCCATAATCCGTGCACCTTATGCCGGCTTTTATTGAACCACCTTAGCCCTCCCGTACCCGAATTTTTCAATCCTATTGTTAATTAATTCCACAACCTCGGTTCTTCCCGGGCACAATGAAAAAAGAAAAAATTTCAGGAGGCTTTTAGCAAAGAGGGCCAAGGGGCAAGATACTTGATTTTTCCTGCAGCCTGTCGCCTCATGCCTTGCGCCTGATTTTCCCGTATTACGCTCTTTTAGGCTGGTGGACCGTCAATACCGAGCAATTCGCCCGCCGGACGACTTTTTCGGCGGTACTTCCCAGGAAAAAATGAGCCAGGCCGGTAAAGCCATGGGTCCCCATAACCACTAAGTCAATGGTCTCTTGGTCTATTAAGTTTAAAATCTCACTGGCCGGATGTCCGGAAAGGACCCGGATAGTGACATGGGGGTATTCCCCCAGCCTGGGCAGATAGGTGTTTTCAATTTGCCCCATGGCCCGCCGGGCGGCATCTTCATAAAATTGCAGGTTGGCTTGTTCTGAAATAAAATCCTCCATCACCGGAGAAGGGAAGACCAAGGGGGGGACGACGTGAACTAAAAATAGTTTGGCCTGATACTTCTTGGCCAAGTCATAGGCCAGGGCAAAGGCATGATCGGCATTTTCGGAAAAATCGGTGCAAAAGGCGATGCTTTTTATGGTTTCCATAGAACACCTCTTCCGTAAGCGGAATGAATAGCTTTTGGTCAATAATATGTCCTAGATTCCCTGTTCTGTCAACCAAATATCCTGCTAAATTTTTGAGCGAAGGGCTCACGATTTTCCGTCTTGGCCATGGCAGGAGGAAGACATATGACCGGAGCATGACAGAAGTAAAATCCGTCCTCGGTTTTACAATGTGTAAAGAATATTGGCATCCCTCAAAGCGCTTTTTCAGCCGGAGCCGATCAAGACAGGTGGGTTTGGCCTCTTGCCGGAACTTCTTATCCTTCTAGGAAATCAGTTGGTTAAATTTTTTTGAGGATAATTCGGGGGTGACCTGGAGATCGCCTGGAAGCCGGGTTCTCGCCCTTGGTATAATGTTTGCTCCTATCTTAGGTGGACATGTCTCATTTGTCTCATGCGGCAGTTTCTTTCCTTTTTCGTTCATCCTGTTGAACGGAATAAGGGAGACAAAAAAACGATCCCCAGCTCTCCACCGTGAGGCTATTTGTACGATGATCATAAATTTCAATTCAGGAGGCAAACAATGGCAGAAATTACATCTATGATGGAAGAAACCAGGAAGTTCCCGCCCTCAAAGGAATTCATTGATCAGGCTAAAATCAAGAGCAGAGAAGAGTATGAAAGGCTCTGGAAGGAATCGATCGACAATCCGGATAAATTCTGGAGTGAAGCGGCCTCGGAATTATTTTGGTTTAAGAAATGGGATAAGGTTAACGAGGAAGATTTCAAGAATGCCACACTTCAATGGTTTATCGGCGGCAAGACGAATATCACCTATAATTGCCTTGATGCCCAGGTTGAGAAGGGCCGAGGCGACAAGGTGGCCATCATCTTTCAGGGTGAGCCGGACGAGGATTTTAGAAAATATACTTATCAAGCCCTCTTAAAAGAAGTCTCCTCCTTTGCCAATGTCTTAAAGAAAAGAGGCGTTCAGAAGGGTGACCGGGTGGCGATCTACCTGCCGATGATTGCCGAACTCCCGATTGCCATGATGGCCTGTGCCCGAATCGGGGCTATCCATACCATCGTCTTCGGAGGATTTTCAGCCGAGTCTTTGCGAGACCGGATCCTCGACGCCGGGGCCAAGGTCCTCATTACGGCCAACGGTTACTGGCGGTCCGGAAAACAGGTTAGCTCCAAAGCCAATGCCGATGCGGCGGTTAATTATTGTGCCAAAGAGGGGCACCAGGTGGAAACCCTTTTTGTCGTCAAAAGGCTGGGTAATTTTGATGTTCCCATGACCGCGGAACGGGATTTCTGGTGGGGAGAGGAAATGGCCGCCTCCGACATTACCGATCAATGTCCGGCGGAGCCGATGGATGCCGAAGATCCGCTTTTTATCCTCTATACTTCGGGTTCAACCGGCAAACCGAAAGGGGTCCTCCATACCATCGGGGGGTATATGGTCTATACCTACCTTACCTTCAAGTATATTTTTGATTATAAAGAGCAGGATATCTTCTGGTGCACGGCTGATATCGGCTGGGTAACCGGTCATTCTTATATTGTTTATGGCCCTCTGGCCAACGGGGCTACGTCGATCGTTTTCGAAAGTGTTCCGACCTATCCACATCCTGACCGCTTCTGGCAGGTGGTGGAAAAGTATAAGGTCAATATCTTCTATACCGCTCCTACGGCCATCCGGGCCATAATGAGGGAAGGCGAGAAGTGGCCTCAGGGAAGGGATCTTTCTTCTCTGCGCCTCTTGGGCACAGTCGGGGAGCCGATTAATCCGGAGGCCTGGATCTGGTACCATAAGTATATCGGCCGGGAAAAGTGCCCGATTGTCGATACCTGGTGGCAGACCGAAACCGGCGGAATCCTGATCACCCCCTTGCCCGGGGCCTGGCCGACGAAGCCCGGGTCAGCCACTTTGCCTTTTTTCGGGGTTGATCCGGTTGTTTTAAAAGCCCGGAACTCGGCGGAAGAACCGGCCGTGGAAGCCGGTGTAAACGAAGGCGGAGAACTCTGTATCCGGAGGTCCTGGCCGGGTTTGATGCGGACCGTTTATAAGGAGCCGCAGAGGTTTTACAATACCTATTTCATTCAACAGCCCGGATTTTATTTCTCCGGGGATGGGGCCAGGAGAGATGAGGACGGCTACTTCTGGCTCATGGGCCGGATTGACGATGTCGTCAATATCTCCGGTCATCGGATTGGTACGGCCGAAGTGGAAAGCGCCCTGGTTTCCCATCCTGCCGTGGCTGAAGCCGCCGTGGTCGGCTTCCCTCATGACATTAAAGGTGAAGACCTTTATGCCTATGTCATATTAAAAGTCGGATTTGAAGGCAGCGAAGCCTTGAAAAAAGAACTGGTGGCCCAGGTGAGAAAGGAAATCGGGCCCATTGCCTCTCCTGGAAAGCTGCAATTTGTTCCGGGGCTGCCGAAAACTCGGTCCGGTAAAATCATGCGCCGGATCCTGAGAAAGGTGGCTTCGGGAGAGATCAGTCAGTTGGGCGACACCACGACCCTGGCTGATCCGTCGGTGGTCGAAGACATTGTCAAAGGGAGGCTTTAACGAAAATACCGGCATAAGGTCCAGGGCCTAGGGTTCAAGGAAAAACCAAAACATCATCCCTTGGGCCCTGCACTATATGCCTTTTTTCGACCTCACCGGTTTCGTTAGGCCGTGAAGGCTGAGAAAAAGGGAAGACTTTTTCAAGGGAAGGACCAAACACCATGGCCACACATTTTGAAAAAGAACCGACTAGGGCCTGGGTTGTCGTCTTTGCGGGGATGGCCGTAAATCTATGCCTGGGCATTTTGTATGCCTGGAGCGTCTGGAAAAAGGCCTTAGTCGATAAAGGAAAAGCGGACGCCGGGACGATTATGACCGGTATAAATGCCGGGTGGCCTTATTTAACGGATACCCAAGGAACCCTGGCTTATTTTCTTTGCGGGCTTATTTTTGCCCTCTTCATGATACCCGGAGGAAAGCTTCAGGATCGCTACGGCCCGAAATTAGGGGCTACTCTGGGCGGGCTTTCCCTGGCCTCGGGATGCATCATTGCCGGATTAATGAAAAGCTACCTCGGGCTGATTGTCGGGTTCGGGATACTCGGCGGCATTGGTATGGGATTGGGTTATGCCGCACCTACTCCGGCGGCCTTAAAGTGGTTTGGAACCCATCGCCGAGGTTTGATCGCCGGGCTGGTCGTCGGCGGTTACGGCGGGGCGGCCCTTTATATCGCTCCCCTGGGTCAATTTTTTATTGAGAAATATGGTATTTCAGGCAGCTTTATCGGTTTGGGGATCATCTTTGCCGTAGTGGTGATTATTGCCGGTCAATTGTTATCTCAACCTCCGGTGGGCTATATCCCTCCTGGACCTCGGCCCAATAATAATAAAAATCAACCGACCAAAACCATAGGTGCCGGAGTCGATTTCTCTCCTTCGGAGATGATGGGCAAGTGGCAATATTATGCCCTGGTGCTCATGTTTATCGGCAGTGCCCAATCCGGTTTATTGGTTATCGCCAACGCCGCCCCTATTCTGGCCAAAACCGCCGGAAAATTGGAATTTTTTGCCAAAAACGCCTGGTTGATCGCCGCCTTCGGAGGTTTGGTTAATGCCTTGGGCCGGGTCGGATCGGGGCTCTATTCGGATAAGATCGGACGGGCCAACGCCTATAACCTCAATTGCATCATCTCGGCAATTTTTCTAGTATCCACTCCATTTATCATTAATGCGGAGAGCATACCTCTTTTATTCCTGGCCGTGGGGATCGCTTATTGGCAGTATGGTGGCGGTCTTTCCATCATGCCGTCCTTTACGGCCGACTTTTTCGGCTCCAAAAATCTGGGGATCAATTATGGGCTGGTTTTTCTGGGCTGGGGTTTGGGATTTCTCATGCCCCTGATCGCCGGCTATATCAAAGACAGTACCGGTTCGTATGCGCTTTCTTTTTATATTTCGGCGGCCATCCTAATTCTAGGGGTTATTCTCTGCCGTTTTCTGAAGAAGCCGGCTAAATAGTTCGGAGTTTATACGTTCGGAGTTCGGAGTTAAAAATATCGGTATAAGGTACAAGGTGCAGGGTGCACGGGAAAAAACCTTGAATCTTATTCCCTGCTCCGTGTACCTTATACCTTATACCGTATACCTGCTCTTTATATTCCATGGATAGGGAAGACCGTTTCCTTTAAATAGGAGATGACCCTATTAATTTCCCGGATAGCAATTTCCTTGTTTTCACCTTCGGTAAGGTAAGGGAAGTCATGAAGACTGCCGACCTCCATTTCCGGTCCGAACATCATTCCCCCGACCAGTCCGACAAATTCATCCATAGGGACTACTTCGTTAAGAATGGCCCAGGCCAACGTCCAGCATCTGGCGGTGCGGTAGAGATCATATCCGCCACCCCCTAAGGCGACAATCTTAGGGCACAGCTCCCGGATTATCCGGACCGCCCGTTGATAGCCGTTATTGGTCAGCTTTAAATGAGTCAAGGGATCAGAGATCAGGGTGTCGGCTCCGATTTGGGCGACAATGATGTCCGGGGAGAAGGACGTGATCAGAGGTGAAACAATGGAATCAAAGGCCAAGGCGTAGACCTCATCATCGGACCAAGGTTCCAGGGGGATGTTAATGTTAAAGCCTTTCCCTTGGCCCTCTCCTATCTCCGTCTCCCATCCCGCCCAGGGATAGAGGGTCCTTCCTGTTTCGTGAAGTGACAGGACCATAACCCGGGGGTCATGATAAAAGGCTTCCTGGACGCCGTTGCCGTGATGAGCGTCGCAGTCCAGATAAAGGATTTTTGTCTCCGGGTATTTGCGCAAGCTATCCAGGATGGCTATATTAATATCATTTAGATAACAGAACCCCTGGACATGGTCGGCCATGGCGTGATGAAAGCCTCCCAGGGGATTAAAGGCCACCTCGGCTTGGCCGGTGAGGACTTGCTCCATGGCCTGATGGGTTGCCCCCGAGGCCTTTAAAGACCATTCAAAGATTCCCGGGATGATCGGATTATCGTCGGTTCCCAAACCGTAGTGGAGCACATCGAGACCGATTTCTTCCCGGCTGATTTTTTTGAGCATCTCGATCAGAGCCGGTCGATGAAAGAGAGTCAGCAGTTCGGGGTTTAAAGGTTCTGGGTCAAGGGTGTTCATCCAGGGACGGTTTATAACTCCATAACGGGTACAGAGGTCCAGTGTTTTGACGGCTCGTTCCGGCTTGAACGGATGATTGAGCCCGAAATTAAAATGGCTCAGTTCGGATGAATAAAAAAATATTGATTTGTCCATTTCCACCTCAGGCTACGGCATCCGCCAGCAGAGCCAATAATCGTTGCGGAGATATGGGCTTGGAGAGGAAAAGCGTCCCCCCGGCTTCCAGACCCCGCTTCTTATCTTCTTCCTGATTTTTAGCCGTTAAAAAGATAATCGGTTTCTCTTGGTAGGGTATTTTTTTGCGGATTTCCCGGCACAACTCAAAGCCGTCCATTTCCGGCATAATAATATCCAGGATCAACAAATCAAAATCCTCCTGGTCAATTGTTGTTAAGGCCTCCGCTCCACGGGAGCAGGTTCGTACCTCATAATGTTCGGCCTTGAGTAATTCCTTCAGGGCGATCAAGACCAATTCATCATCGTCGACAATGAGTATTTTTTTAGACATGCTGGTTCTCCTTCGTTACCTATTTTCTATTTTGTTATGCCTTATCATTGGAGTAATGGAGTATTGGAGTAATGGAAAACCATCGCTCCAGCACCCCAACACTCCATCACTCCACTACTCCATCACTCCTTATGCTTTTATCTCCTCCTGCCCCTCCCGGCCGGGCAGCGGAAGGAGAATCTTTACCTCCGTCCCCACTCCGACTTGACTGGAAATACTGATCCGTCCCCCGTGGGCTTCAACGATTCCAAAACAAAGGGACAATCCCAAGCCGGTGCCCCGGCCCACTTGTTTGGTACTGAAAAAGGGCTCGAGGACTTTACTCAGAATTTCCTCCGGGATGCCCTCTCCATTATCCCGGAAAGAGACAACGACCTGAGGGGATGAAGAGTCGCTGCCCAGATAAGAATGAATGATCAGTTCCTTGGTCCGTTTGACCGGCTCCAAGGCATCTTTAGCATTGGAAATTAGATTGAGAAAGACCTGTTCGAGCTGATTCGAGTCGCCGACAATTGGGGGCAAATCGGCTGATAAATTCCTGGTGATGGTGATATTATGATTCAGAAGCTGCTGGCCGGTAAGCATCAAGGCATTTTCAATGGGCTGGTTGATATCCAGAGCCTTAAAATCCGATTCAGTCTGTCTGGAAAATTCCCGAAGATGATTGACGATTTTTTCAATGCGGTCGTTACATCGACCGATGATTTCCAGACGTTCCAGATTGGGGCACTCCGTGTGCAGATTGTTCCGGATGACATGAAAGATCGTTTGGGAGGCCATGAGCGGATTATTTAATTCATGGGCCACACCGGCCACCAGTTCTCCCAGGGCGCGCATTTTGGAGGCCTCCACCAGATAGAACTGCGTCTCCTTCAACTTGGCCTCCAAGCGTTTTTGTTCGGTGATGTTTTTGAAAATCCCGGCCGTCCCGATGACCTGACCCGTTTCATCCCGAAGCAGAGAATTTGAGGTGAGAATGGTCAGGATTTCTCCGGAGATGCTTTTCACGGCCATTTCATAATTTTTTATTTTCTCCTCGGCCTGGAGGATCTTCATAATATCCCGGGCCTGTTGAATGCCCCGGGGATATAAGGTGGAAATATGTTTGCCCAAATGTTCCGTTTTGCTGTAGCCGAGTATTTCTTCCATGGCCCGATTCATATAGGTTATTTTTCCTTTGAGATCCGTAGTGACAATCCCGTCGGCCGAACTTTCCATAATATTCTCCAAAAAATCTTTGGTTCCTCGGAGTTCTTTCTCCAGGCCTTTCCGGCGGGTGATGTCCCGGACAATCTCTACAAACCCTTTGACTTCCCCGGAGGTTTCGACGATGGCCGTGACCGAGGAATGGGCCGGAAAGCGCTGGCCGTCTTTCTTGACTCGGTCCGACTCCAATTCTCCGAGTCCCTCGGTCTTGCTTCTTCGTAAAAGGACTTCAGCTATCTTCTGGCCGGTTCCTTCCGGGGGGAGGGTAATGGCGATATTCAATTTATTGATGACTTCCTCTTCTTTCCACTCGAATATTTTTTCCGCGCCTTCATTGAATTCGGTGATGGTTCCCTTTGTGTCCATGGCGATAATGGCATATTGGGTGGCACTTTCCAGGATGCTTTTTAAAAATTGGGAGAGGTTGCGGTATTTTTCCCGGGAGTCACGTAAATCATGGGTCCGGTCTTCGACCAACTTCTCCAGGTTGGCGGTATGGTTTTCTATCTGGGCGGCCATGCGATTGAAGGAATAGGCCAGAACACCGATCTCATCGGTGCCCGTAGTTTCGACCCGTTGGGAAAGGTCGCCGGCGGACATTTGGGTGGTTACTTCGGTAAGGTCCTGGATGGGTTTGGTCAGGACCCGGGAGAGGATATAGGTCAAGCCCAAGACCATAACCAGACTGATCATGACGACCAGGAAGATAAATCGTTCGGTTTCGCGAAGCGAATAGTAGATTTCCTCTTCATAGGCCCCGGCCACGATGATCCAATTCCAGGGTTGGAAATAGATGAATTTGGTGAGCTTTTGTCTGGGCTGAGTCTCTCCTAATTCCGGATTCATCCAGGGATAGCGTATGGTTCCCACTTTGTTGTCGCCCAGGATCAAGGCCTCTTTGATCATGCTCCGAATGTATTTATAGCCGCTGGAATCCGTGGAATCGTAGATGTTCTCTCCTTCTTTGGCCGGATGGACCCGGAGGATCCCTTGCGTATCAATGACGTAGACATAGCCGGTGCTGCCCAGTTTGAGCTGGTTGATCGCCTCCTTGATCAGACCAAAATCTCTTTTCTTGTCCCGCAGAGATGCGTCTTGATGGGGGTTGGTCTCTTCCTGAGCTTTACAGAGGATATAGACGCTTCTGACCAGATGCTCCATATCTTCCTGGGAGGTTTTTTTTAGGGCCTCATTGAATTGTGCCAGGCTGAGGTAGACGACGACCAGAAGGGGAGCTAAAACCAGAAAAAGGGTTACTCCAAAGAGTTTTCCGCGGATAGTCCAGTTCCTGAAGGGAACAAAGAGTCTCTTACGATATGTTAGACGTTCTTGCTGCATGGGCCAGAACACTTACCAGTTGAAAACAATCACCACTATAAGTAAATTGGTTCGAAAATACAGTTCGGCGTTAAGAGTTCGGAGTCCGGAGTAACTGTATTTTTTATTTTTCGTTGTGCCCCGCCTCAGCCGGAGCCTGGGAATTAATAGGCCTAAATTATATCGTAATCAGGAGAAGATGGGCAAGGAGAAAACGTAAATTATTTGTAGCATGATGACGGTCTTTTTGCTATAGATATGAACAGCAGGCGGAGCGGAAAGATGGCGGTCGAGAAGGATGGGCTAATGACGGACACCGGTCAAGAAAACAGACATTACTCCAGGCTTTATCGTAAGTTTGTCTTTTTAATTTTGGTCAGCTCCTTGATTCCGCATCTGTTGATCGGCTGGGGTATTTATCTTTATTATTCCGATTTCTCCCATAACCGGCTCAAAGAACAATTTCTCGCTCAGGTTGAAGATCATCGCAAAATCATTGAATTGTTTTTAAAGGAACGGGTCGCCGATCTTGAATTTGCCATTCAAACCCAGCCCCAGGAATTTTGGACCCGGCCGAACAATATCCAAATCGTTTTTAAGGCCCTTAACCACAGCGGTCGGTTTTTTATTGATCTGGGAGCGATCAGCGAACAAGGTAGGCATCTGGCCTATGTCGGACCGTATCAGTTAATGGATAAAAATTATTCCCGGGAGTTCTGGTTCAAGGAAGTGATGGAAAAGGAAGTGTTTGTCAGCGACATGTTCCTGGGCTTTCGAAAGTCCCCTCATTTTATCATCGCCTATTTGCATAAGAGGGGAAATCATTCCCTGATCATTCGGGCCAGCATCGATACGGATTATTTCCGGTCTCTGGTTGAAACTGTCAAAATCGATAAAACCGGTGAGGCCTATTTGGTTAACTCGGCCGGTATTCTTCAGACCAATTCCCGCTTCTCAGGCAAGATTATGGAAAAGACCTCCCTGCCGATGGGAGAATTTAAGAAGCCCAACGGGATTCAAATGATCGGGGGAGATAACGGAATCTTCGGACAATCTTCTCCCCGCCAGATTGTGGCCTATACCTGGCTGAAAAATCCCCGCTGGCTCCTGGTGGTGAAACAGAATTATGCCGAGGCCTTCAAAGGGGTGAATCAAGCCAATTGGACGGCCTTGGTCTTCCTGCACCTGAGCAGTCTGGGGATCATCATTATAACCATTGTGGTCACCTATTTCATCATCAGAATGATCCGGCGACGGGATGAAAAGGCCCGTCAGCTTAACGAGCGATTGATGCAGGCCAGCAAATTGGCCTCGGTGGGGGAGGTTTCCGCCAAAGTCGCTCATGAATTGAACAGCCCGCTGGGTGGGATTTTAATCTATGCCAATCTGCTTCTGGAGGATACCCCGCCGGAAGATCCCAAGCAGAAGGATCTCAAGGAAATTATTGATCAGGCCTTAAGATGCAAAGAGATCGTCAAGGATCTTTTGGAATTCAGCCGCAAGTCCACCTATCGCCGCGTCCCGTGTCATCTCAATCAATCGATCCGCGAAGCCCTGGACCTTCTGAGCAAGCAGGTCCTGGCCCAGAGCTCCCTCTTTCTGGGGCCGATTGTCCAAGCGGACATCCAAGTGGTTCAGGAACTCGATCCCGACCTGCCGTTGATCGAAGCCGATCCGGGCCGGCTGAATCAGGTGCTGGTCAATCTGATCATTAATGCGGTTGATGCCATGGAGGGAAAAGGAACCTTAACCTTACGGTCCTATCAGAAACCTCAAGAAAAGAGGGTCTATTTAGAAGTGTCCGATAGCGGGATGGGCATCCCTCCGGAAAATGTGTCCAGAATTTTTGAACCATTTTTTACCACCAAAGAAGTGGGGAAGGGGACCGGGTTGGGTTTAAGTACGGTTTATGGGATCGTTCAGGAGCACGGGGGGACTATTGATGTTCAGAGCACTGTGGGCCAGGGGACGTCCTTCCTCCTTTCCTTCCCGATTCAAACGGATCTTCTTGAGTAAAGTCCGGGTAATACAGGTGGGCGGAGTCTAATTCCTGGACATAGATTTCCTCAAAATCCATCTGTTCGGCCAAGGTGACGATTTCGGTATATTCTTCCGGATGGATGGAACGATTGATCTCCGGTACCTGGCCGGCTTGATAACAAGGCCGATATTGGGCCATCAGGCTGATGGGGATGGCCGGGGAAAGGGCGGACAACTTTCTAAGGGCCAAAGGGCTATCGGATTGGTTGTGCGGTAAGATTAAATGACGAACCAGTAAGCCTCGTTGAGCCAATCCCCTTTCATCCGTGGTCAAAGGTCCGACCTGTCGAAACATCTCTCCAATGGCGGCCTGGTTATGGTCCGTATAGTCTTCGACCTGCGACAAGACTAAGGTGTCGGCGTTGTCCCCGTATTTCATGTCCGGCAAATACAAATCGACGATTCCCTCCAGGAGTTTCAAGGTCGTTTCCGAAAGATAGCCATGGGTATTGTAGACTAAAGGCAGGCGAAGCCCCTGAGGAATGGCCTCTTCCAGGGCTTTGAGAATAAAAGGAAGATGAGGCGTAGGCGAGACCAGGTCCAGATTATGACAGCCTTGGTCCTGCAGATCTAAAAATATACGAGCAAGATCTTCTATCTCTTTTTCATTTCCCAGGTCTTCCTGGCTGATTTGATAATTCTGGCAATAAAGACAGTGTAAGGCGCAGCCGGAAAAAAAGACCGTCCCCGCTCCGCGGCTGCCTGAAAAGGGAGGCTCTTCTCCGAAGTGGGGCAGGGCCTTGGCTAACTTGGCTTTAGACCCTTGACGACAACGTCCCTTTTCTCCGGCCGACCGGTTGACCCGGCAGTTCCTTGGGCAGAGGGAGCAGGAGGACAACAAATCCCAGGCCTGTTGGACCCTATGAGGGAGTTCTCCAGAAGACCAGAGGTCCAGATAAGACGGTTTCATGATTGATTCTTGCAGTAGGGCTTCTGAAAATTTGTCTCTAACATTTAAATGCTCGAGTCTTGCGCTGATACTGTAGGAATTCAGAAGTCAGAATCCTGAATTCAGAATAAGGTTGGTTTTTTAAATTTTGTTTCATTCGAGATTCCGGCCCCCCCCCAATTTCAAATATCTTTGGTTAGACCTGTGCTCCCCCATGGACCCGGATGATAAGCCCTTCCAGATTAATCCGATTATCTTGGGGAGGACGGCGGTGGAGAGAGAAGAGGAAGGCCCCTTCAGTAATCCCCGGTTTTAGAAAAGGCAGACAATGGCGGCGGAATTTTTCGATCGGCAGGGTGTTGAGGACATCGAAACATTTGGCATTTTCCGGATACCCTTTTTTTCGTTTTTCCTGCTGCACCACCAGGTCCTGCGGGACGACCCGGTCGAGTAAGGGGATCAGGTCAATTTTGTCTTTGTCGACGGTGCCCAGAAGTCTAATGAAATTTACCTGGATAAATCGTTTCCGGCAGGGAAGTTTATAGAACATTCGTCCTTCGGCATCGAATTTAAGTTCTTTATAATTAGTTCCCAGGTCCCAGTTCAAAGATCGCACATTGTGGTTAATGGCGATATCCTGTATGCCGAACCGTCCATTTTGAAGGTTAAAGATGCTCAGAGTATGTGCGCCATCGTTCTGCTGTTCCGGAAAACAAGATTTCAAGATATGTTGGAGATAGCCTTGAGAGAGCAATTCGTTGGATTGTTGCAGGAGGACCACGTCCTGCTGCAGATGGCGAATGGCTTTTTTCCACCCTTCTCCACGCTTGCGGATATACAGGGTTCGATAATGATCAAAAGAGGCGGGGTTGCGGTCGTGATTTAATTTTTCCCAAGCTAAATTGATTTCGGCAACTTTTTGAGTCTTTTGAAGCTTCAAGACCTGATCGTGCAAAGGAGATCGGTCCGGATGATAAATCAGGAGCAAAGCTCGATAGGAAGATTTAATTAGGGAAAATAATTCCTTGCCGTCCAAGGCTCGAGCAGTGGACGGCGCTATCCCCAGGGTTTCAAAAGGATTTTTGATTTTCATAAGGGAATTATTACTTCGGCAATTAAATACTTAAAGATAGAGTCAGGAGGTCTTGTTTTTGAAGTTGTCCAAAGGTTACCCAGCGGGAAACCGGGAACCGCTCCGAAGGAGTGGGCCTGAGCAGTTTTTCTTGCGAAGAGAATCCGGCCCCAATCGCTAAGTTGATTCGAAGCAGGGCATTGAAGCTCCCGGCCAAGGCCGGGGCTTCCCGGCAAGGAATACTTTCAGTTATTGAAGTTTGCTTCCCTATCCCCCTAACAGAAGGGGGCAAGGGAAGCATCCCGGTCACCTAAACCCGCTTCCAGCTTGGGTGTTGGCCTGCTTTTAGAGTAAAGCAAAATATTCTTCGCATTAAAGGCCATGCTCAGTCCCACCCCTTCGGGGCGGTTCCCGGTTTGGCCCGGCAAAGAATCTCCGGAGTAAAGGTGGACAACTATAAAAACAAGACCTCCTGACTCCTAACGTTAGACGTTAATTTATTTTAGATCTTTAATTACCGGAGTATAATAGTATAGCTCAAAATTTTATTTTGTTCAATTGTTTTACCGTTCATAAAATAGTTTACTTGGGGAAAGAATGAATGGTAAAATAAAAAAAATATACTAAACGAGGAGGTTTCCTATGGCGATAATTACCATTTCACGGGGAACGTTCAGCGGTGGAAATGACTTGGCTGAGTGTCTTTCTGAGCGACTGGGTTACCCCCGTCTGGGACGTGAAGAGGCGATAGCCGAAGCGGAAAAGGAATACGGAATCAGTTTGGATAAATTAACGACCGCAGTTAAAGATCCTCCTTCTATTTGGCAGCAGACCGTTGGTCCCCGGCTGGCCTATCTAAAGTGTATTACGGCGGCGATCATGATGCATGCCCCGGAAGGGAACCTGGTCTACCATGGATATGCCGGGCATTTGCTCTTGAGTGAGGTTCCTCAGGTGCTCCGCATACGGGTCATTGCCGGCCTTGAATTTCGAATTAAACTGGCCATGAAACGAATGAACCTGAACTATAATGATGCAGTGGAATACATCGAAAAGGTGGATAAAGAGCGCAGTCGCTGGACGTATTTTTTGTACGGTCTGGAATGGCAGGACCCGGTGCTCTATGACTGGGTATTGAATCTTGAATATATCAGCATTGAAAATGCCTGCGAGCTTATTGCCTGTCGAATCAAACTGGATGATTTTAAACCTACGCCTAAATCCCAAAAAGCCTTTGCCGATTCCCTGCTGAGCAGCCGGGTCTGGGCATCGCTGGCCAAAGATGAACGCACCCGGGTGGCCTCCGTACAAGTGTCAGCGGATTCCGGGGTCGTCACTTTGAGCGGGAGCCTCGGATCACAAAAAACCCTGGAAGCCATTATTCAGATTACCAAACAGGTCTCAGGGGTCAAGTCCATCATCAATCAGATGGGTATTGGGTCGGATTGGTACTGGTAGGAAACAACGGCGCAAGGGACAAGGTGCAAGGCACAGGGCCTAACGTTTTTTATACCTTACACCTTGTACCTTGCGCCTGATGCCCTTTTATCGTTTGGGATTACTCAGCCGGAAATATTTTTCCTGGATTCAAAATGTAGTTGGGGTCAAAGAGATCCTTGATTTTTTTCATCAGGGATAAGGATACCGGGTCCAGCTCCATGGTCAGGAAGGGGGCCTTGGTTAAACCCACCCCGTGTTCACCGGAGAGGGTGCCTCCCAATTCCAGAACCTTTTTAAAAATTTCGATCACCGCTTCTTCGGCCTTTTCATGTTCCTGCGGTTTTTTGCGGTCATACATGACATTGACATGAATATTCCCATCGCCGGCATGGCCGAAACTGATAATCAGGAGATCGTATCGACGGGCGATTTCCTGAAAACCTTCGATGGCCTCGGGAATGTTGGCCCGGGGGACGACAATATCTTCATTGATTTTATTCGGCCGCAGACGAAAAAGGGCCGGGGAAATGGCCCGGCGGGCCTTCCAGAGCTCCTCGGCCTCCTGTGGATTCGTAGCCAGCCGGACCCCTTCGGCCTCCATCCTTAGGCAAATCCCCTGGATCGTTTCTCCCTGACGGGCGACCGTTTCCCGATCGCCGTCCACTTCGATCAGCAATAAGGCTTGGGCTTGGGTGGGCAATCCGATGTGCAGATAGTCCTCTACGCAGACAATCGAGGAATGGTCCATAAATTCCAGGATGGAAGGAAGTATCCCTTCTCGAAAAATCTCGACGACCGTCCGAGTAGCCTGGTCCAGCCGGTTGAAAAAAGCTAGGAGGGTCTGGCGGGCTTCGGGCAGGGGGATCAACTTCAAGGTCATTTCGGTGATGATCCCCAATGTTCCTTCGGACCCGACCAGCAAACGGGTCAGGTCATAGCCGACGACTCCCTTAGTGGTCTGGACTCCGGTTTTTAAAATCTCTCCACTGGGGAGGACCACCTCGAGACCTAAAATATAGTCGCGCGTTACCCCGTATTTAACGGCCCGTCCGCCTCCGGCGCACTCGGCGACATTTCCACCAAGGGTAGAAAAATTCAAGGAGGAGGGATCGGGAGGATAGAAAAGCCCCAGAGTCTCCACGGCTTGTTGTAAGTCTCGGGTGATAACCCCCGGTTCCACCAGGGCGAATAAATTATGGGTATCGATTTTTTTGATCCGGTTCAGACGTAATAAGACCAGGACCCATCCGCCCAGGATGGGGACCGACCCTCCGCTGAAGCCGGAACCGGCGCCTCGGGGGATGATCGGAAAGCGGTAGTGATTGGCCAGTTTGAGTATTTCGGCAATTTCCCGAGTGTTGCCCGGAAAGATAACACCGTCGGGCAGGGCCTGTATCTGGGTGGCATCATAGGCATAGCAGCGACGGTCCGTCTCCCGGACGGTGAGATGAGAGGGGCCGACGATTTTCTCCAATGCCTTGAAGATTTCTTTATTCATACTGAATTTACCTGTCACGATATTTCCGGAAGTCTGACGACTGTCAAATTTGTATATCGTATTTGATAAAGGAAGTTCTTAACGAAATACGATATGCGAACGACGAACTGCGGTTCGTTTAATATCCAAACTCCGTAAAGGCCGCCGGAGCGGACTGTCTGACCTTTAAACGATCAAGCTGCTCTTGAGGGATCAATTGGAGATATTCTTGACGGTTTTTGACCCCCCAAACCCATTTTTTAAACCACTCGTGGCTACCTTCCAGTGTTTGGGTTTCCCTGGAGTAATCCACATAAACCTGATCATCATGGCCGTAGTAGCCATGGACGGCCGATGGATGGGCTCCCCAAGGTTCTTCGACCACTGCGGAGACAATAAATGCCGGGATGACCGTTCGGTTGGGATCGCTGCGGATCACCTCGGAATCGACAATCTCTTCGCTAATGATAATCACCTCTCGACTGGCTTTAGCCGCCTCGACGGTCACCCCCATATTCCCCCAAAGATGGGCATTGCCGAAGGCATCGGAACGCTGAACATGGAGGATGGCTACGTCCGGTCGGATGGCCTGGACCAGAAGCAGAGGTTGTCCGGTGAAAGGACAGGGTGAGGTTTTAAAATGGGGATTTCCGGCGATGCTATCCGAGCCCAGCAGGGTCCGGGAGGGTAGAAAAGGGACGTCCATGGCCCCGGCGTGTAAACTCAAGGCTATGGTGAAATTGGAATGATTTTCCACGGCCAATGGTCCGGGGATACCCTTTTCAACAGCCCGGCGGAAGTGATAGGCCGCCCCGGTACTGACATTGCCCACCCAGGCGGCCCGAATTTTGGAGACACACCCGCTGCCGATAAGTTGATCAAAGAGCATGTCGGAGATCGGCCCGATTAGGGTTAAGTCGTTGATTTCCTGCCTAATGATTTCGTGACCGGCGGCAAAGGGGATCAAACCTTCCAGAGAAGTGCCTAAGGCCACGGACCGCCCTGGTTGGACAAAACGGGATATGGCCTCGGATAAAGGCAGTATTTTTGAACCGATTGGAGCCATAAAGAAGGTTTCCTTATCTAGTGATATTATCTTAATAAATGGACCGGAGTTCCAAGTCAACTAGAAAGAAAAAAGCTATAATATGGCTATAAAAAGGTAAAAAGATATTGACAAGGCGGCCAATTTTATTGATAGTATTATAGAACTTTTCCACACGGTCTTTCATCCCCGTAAAGAAGTTTAGACGGATGGGTTGGGAAATAAAATCACAAGAATGAATCCATCTTGTCGAATTATTTCCTGAGCTAGATCACAGGTAATTGTTAGATATTTTAATGTAATCCCCTCTCATTATTGAAAAATCCAAGAAAAAAAAGAGAGAGGGAAAGGAGGCGTACATGCGTGAAGTGGTTATTGTTAGCGGTGCAAGGACCGCCATCGGAAAATTCGGCGGGACCTTGAAGGATGTCAGTGATATGGATCTGGGCGCCCTGGCCATACGAGAGGCCGTTAAACGGGCCGGGATCAGCGGGGACCAGGTAGAAGAGGTTATATTCGCCAATGGGTATCGAACCGGAGAGTTGCCCATCAATTCGGCCCGGGTAGTGGCGGTTAAAGGTGGGATCCCGATTGAGGTGCCTCAGTTTACCATCTCCAAGGCCTGCGGCGGAAGTCTCAAAGCGGTTACCTTGGCGGCTCAACTGATTAAATCCGGAGAGATCGACGTCCTGGTCTCCGGGGGGGTGGAATCCATGAGCCGGGCGGCCTATCTGCTCAAAAGTGCCCGCTGGGGCTATCGTCTCGGCCATGGTCAATTGATGGACCAGTTGATTTTATTCGATCCCCTTTCCGGGAACACCATGGGGGAGACGGCCGAGAATGTGGCTAAAAAATATCAGATCACCCGTCAGGAACAGGATGAATTCGCCCTGGCCAGTCAACAGCGGGCTGAAGCGGCTATCAAGGGAGGATTGTTTAAAGATGAAATCGTCCCAGTGGCCATTCCTCAGAAAAAGAAAGACCCCCTCATTTTTGATACGGATGAACATCCCCGGTTCGGAACAACCATGGAGATGTTGTCTAAACTTGGGCCGGCCTTCACCAAAGATAAAGATGGGACGGTAACGGCCGGAAATTCCAGCGGCATGAACGATGGGGCCTCGGCCCTGGTGGTCATGTCCAAGGAAAAGGCCCAGGAGCTGGGGAAGACCCCTCTGGCCACCATCGTTTCCTATGCCTCTTACGGTGTGGAACCTTCTTTGATGGGTATCGGCCCCGTTCCGGCCACCCAATTGGCTTTAAAGAAGGCCGGGTTGACCATGAAGGATATTGATCTGGTAGAATTAAATGAGGCCTTTGCCTCTCAGGCCGTGGCCTGCATGAAAGAGCTGGGCATGGATCACAACAAGGTCAACGTTAACGGCGGGGCCATCGCCCTGGGCCATCCGGTCTCCGCTTCCGGCGGGTGTATCCTGGTGAAGCTCCTTTATGAAATGGGGCGAAGGGGTTCCCGATACGGTCTGGCCACCATGTGCATCGGTGGGGGACAGGGAATCGCCTTAATCGTGGAACGAAAATAAGATTAAAAATGGGGTATACGGTTTAAGGTCCAAGGTTTAAGGAAGAACCAGAACCCTTAAACCATCCACCTTAAACCGTATACCTTACACTTTATACCGTTTTTTTAGTAAAGGAGAAATCATATGGACTTTGAATTATCAGAAGAGTTGCAGGCGGTCCGGGATATGGCCCGGGATTTTGCCGCTGAAAAAATCGCTCCCTTTGCCGACAAATGGGACGAAGAACATTATTTCCCTTACCAGGAAGTGATTAAACCGATGGGTGAGTTGGGCTTTTTCGGGACGGTTATTCCGGAAGAGTACGGCGGCAATAATATGGGCTGGCTGGCGGCCATGATCCTGACCGAAGAGATCGCCCGGGCCTCCAGTTCTCTGCGGGTCCAGATCAATATGCTGGCCCTGGGCTGTGCCTTTACTATTCTGCGTTATGGGTCGGATGCCTTGAAAGAAAAATATGTCTCCAAGCTGGTTAACGCCGAGTACCTCGGCGGTTTCGGCATTACCGAGCCTAATGCCGGATCGGATGTCATGGCCATGAAATCCGCGGCCGAAGACAAAGGCGATTACTGGCTTCTGAACGGCTCCAAGACCTGGATCTCCAATGCCAGCATCGCCGATGTGATCATCTATTATGCCTATACCGACCGTGCTGCCGGGGGCCGGGGCCTGTCGGCCTTCGTCGTGGAGATGAAAAACTTTAACGGCATTTCCACCTCGGACCTGGATAAGCTGGGCTCCCGTTCTTCGCCTACCGGAGAGATTTATCTGGAAGATACCCGGGTACCTAAAGAGAACATCCTGGGCAAACCGGGCGACGGGGCCAAGATCGTTTTCGGTTCTCTGAATCAAACCCGTTTGTCCGCCGCCGCCGGCGGGGTGGGCGTGGCCCAGGCCTGTCTGGACGTGGCCACCAAGTATTGTCAGGAGCGGGAACAATTCGGCAAACCCATCGGTCATTTTCAGATGAACCAGGACATGGTCGCCCAGATGGCCGTGGAAATCGAAGCCGCTCGTCTGCTGGTCTACAAGGCGGCCTGGCAGAAGGATCAGGGCAATCTGAATAACAATTTGGAAGTAGCTATGGCCAAGTACTATTCCGGTGAAGTGGCCGCCAAGGCCTCCAATTATGCCTTGCGCATTTTGGGCGCCTACGGCTATTCCACCGAATATCCGGTGGCCCGTTATTACCGCGATGCCCCCACCTATTTCATGGTTGAAGGTTCCGCCAATATCTGTAAATGGATCGTCGGCCAGGATCAGTTGGGGATTCGAAAAGCAAATAAATAAATTAATAACGGGTACAAGGTTTAAGGTGCAAGGTGTAAGGAAAACCATAAAAAACCTTAAACCTTATACCGTGTACCTTGGACCATAATTCAGGAGGAAATTTTCATGCATCCCTATTTTACAAAAATGGACGATCTGGGAAAACCGTTGAAGCAGGCCCAGATCGACAAAATGGCCGAAAACCGAGACCAGATTGAAGCGGTCCTGCAAGAGGTGGACGCCGAGGTCGAGCGGGTAAAACAGGCCGGTCTTTCGGCGGATAAAGTGCATAAGCGGGGCGAGATGACGGTCTGGGACCGGATTGAATATATCGTCGATCCGGGGACCTTTTGTCCGCTCCACACCTTATATAACCCACGGGATAACGAAGAAGGAACCACCGGAGTCATCGATGGTCTGGCCCGGATCAGCGGCAAATGGTGTGTGCTGATCGGCTTTGACAACAAAGTCATGGCCGGGGCCTGGATCGCCGGGCAGGCGGAGAATCAGTTGCGGGTCACCGATCTGGCCAAACGGCTTCATATTCCTTTGGTCTGGCTGGTCAACTGTTCCGGCGTGAAGCTGACCGAGCAGCAGGAAGTCTATGCCGACCGCCGGGGAAACGGGACGACCTTTTTCCGTCATGCGGAATTGGAAAAACTGGGCATCCCGGTTTTGGCCGGGATTTACGGGACCAACCCGGCCGGGGGCGGCTATCAGGGGATCAGCCCGACTATCCTTCTGGCGCACAAGAATTGCAACATCGCCGTGGGCGGCGGCGGGATCGTCAGCGGCATGAGCCCCAAAGGATCCTTTGATGAAGAAGGGGCTGAGCAGATCATTGAGGCTACCCGCCATTTTAAACAGGTCCCGCCTGGCAGCGTCAATATCCATTATGATTCTACCGGATTTTTCAGGGCCGTCTTCGAAGAAGAGACTCAGGTCCTGGATGCTTTGAAAGAATATATGGCCGAGATGCCCGCTTATAACCCTCGGTTTTTCCGGGTGGCCAAACCAGCCGAACCGAAATATCCATTGAGCGATCTGCCTTCTTTGATCGCTTTCAATCAAAAAGGGGTTTATGATTTTGATAACTTTCTGGCCCGGTTGGTCGATGGAAGTGAACACCTGGAGTTCCGTACCGGCTACGGCCCGGAAGTCTATACCGGCCTGGTCAAAGTGGATGGATTTCTGGTGGGGGTCATCGGAAACCGCCAGGGGTTCCTGGGTGCCAATTATCCGGAGTATACCAACGAATATATGGGCATCGGAGGAAAGCTCTATCGACAGGGCCTGATTAAGCTCAATGAGTTCGTCACCCAATGCGGACGGGACCGGGTGCCGATCATCTGGTTTCAGGATACTTCGGGCATCGATGTGGGGGATATCGCCGAAAAGGCCGAGCTCTTGGGCTTGGGGCAGTCGCTGATCTATTCCATCGAGCAGACCGATGTGCCCATGATGCTGGTGGTCCTGCGCAAAGGCACGGCGGCGGCCCATTATGTCATGGGCGGCCCCACAGCCAATAATCACAATGCCTTTACCCTGGGTACGGCGACCACCGAGATTTATGTTATGCACGGCGAAACCGCCGCCGCCGCTTCCTTTTCACGCAGACTGGTCAAAGAAAAGGACTCCGGAAAACCCCTGCAGCCGGTTATCGATAAGATGAACGCCCTGGCTCAGCAGTATTATGACCAGTCCCGGCCGGTTTATTGTGCCAAGAGAGGCTTTGTGGATGAGGTGGTGCGCTATGAGGCCATCCGGCGTTATATGGTGGCCTTCACCGACAGCGCCTATCAGAACCCCAGATCCATCTGCCCCCATCATCACCTGATGCTCCCTCGCCTGATCCGGGCTCAAGTCGTTAAAGGGCTGGATCGGCCGAAAAAGGAAG
>Ga0233425_10001224_pt1 | contig 59690 bp, 38 predicted proteins | sample Watercolumn_Towu_2_FD_181712 | JGI IMG/M metagenome (GOLD analysis project Ga0233425, IMG submission 181712) | Freshwater microbial communities from Lake Towuti, South Sulawesi, Indonesia - Watercolumn_Towuti2014_140_MG | ecosystem: Environmental > Aquatic > Freshwater > Lake | place...
CGCCGACCATCGGGGTTGAGGTCCACCAGCCGGCCGTAATCCTTGAGCGTCCGTTTTTCGCGGCCGGTCTTTGCGTCCCAGATTTTCACGTCGCCCGCTTCTCCGAAATCGGTGTACGGCCCGCCTCCCGTGAAGATCGTGCGACCGTCGGGGCTGATCGCCAGGCTGTTGGTCCCCTGCTCGTGCCCGGCCAGTGTGACGTTGCTCTGACCACGTTCGGCGTCCCAAATCTTGATCGTCTTGTCGTAGCTTGCGCTGGCGATTCGCTTGCCATCGGGGCTGAACGCCACGCTGCTCAAGTACTGATCGTGACCCACCAACGAGGCGACCTCTGCGCCGGTCTCGGCGTCCCAGACTTTGATGTCCGAGCCGCCGCTGACGATGCGTTGGCCGTCGCGACTGAACGCCACGCTGCTGACCAAGCCCAAGTGACCCTCGAGCGTGTGCTGCAACTCGCCGAACTTCGCGTCCCACACCTTGACGGTCTTGTCGTGACTGCCGCTCGCGATCCGACTTCCGTCCGGGCTGATCGCGACGCCGGCCACGCGGGCCTTGTGTCCCGCGAGCGAGAGCAGTTGCTTGCCCGTCACGACATCCCACACAAACAGTTCGCCGGGACCGAGTCCGCCTATCCCGCGGCTCATGCCGCCAGTGACGATGCGCGTGCCGTCCGAACTGAGTGCCACGCTCATCACGCTTCCGAACGAGCCCGAGCCGCCGCTTGTCGCTCAACGCCCGCGTCGTCGGCAACCGCCTGGCCCAGGACGACAACTGACAGCAACACGATGATTGCGTACTTCCGCATGATTTCCCCCTTTCGCCAGTTGTCCCGACCCTGCCAACGAAGTCGTCCCGTCAACGGAGGGTCTGACGGATGAGATCACCAGAAAGTGTCTATGGTCGCGATCACGACCATGATCAGCCCGGCGACCAGTTTGCCGACGGTGCCGAAGAGGCGTCCGACGAGGGCCGCGCTGCTGATGGCCGTGCGCTCTTCGCCGATGCGGCCTTTCCAGGTTTCGCCCAGGTACGCGCCGCCGAATGCTCCGCCGCAGCCACCGGCGACGGCTCCGAGAATCGTGCCGAGGATCGGGATCGCGGAACCAAACGTCGCGCCGAGCAAACTGCCGGCCATCGCGCCGGCCATCGCCAGCAACATCCCGCGCCGGCTGCCTCCGTGCTTGGCCGCGCCGACGGCTCCCGCGGCGAATTCGATCAACTCGCCCACGATGGCCAGTGCGACCAGACCTCCCACGCACCACCAACTCACCCCGTGAACGTCATCTGGCCGCACGAAAAACGCGAACAGAGCCGTCGCCAACACGATGAACCAATTGCCGGGGAGCATGAACAACGTCGAAGCCCATGCGCACAGGTTCACGATCAACAGCAGGCTGGCCCAGACGTAGTACCAAGCGATGGCGGTCATGCCGGTGCAACCTTATGGCGGTCGAGAACGAAGCTTTGCGGCTGTGTCGGCATGCGAGGGCGCGAGGCTGTCTTCATCCCCAACACGCTCACACCCTCGCACTCTCACACAGCCGGTCCCGCGCGCACCTCCCCAAGCTCTATTTGCCGCCCGCTTTTTTCTTTGCCGCCTTCGCCGCCGCTTCGGCAATGAACGTTTCCGGGTCGTCGCTGAACGCATCGCGACAGCCGGTGCAGCAGACGTAGTAAGTCTGGCCTTTGTGTTTGACCGTAATCGTCCCCTTGCCGCCGGTGACGATACACTCGGGACCGCCGACGCTGTCCGTCGCCAGCCGCGTTCCCTCGCGCGTGTAGCCGACCTCGGCCACGCGGTTGAACAACTTCTGCTCCGCCTTCTTCGACTGGAAGAGCACGAGCGTCCGCTTGTCGTTCAGCAGCGTCACGACCACCTGATGCACATTCCCCGCGTCGTCCGTGGCACTGTCCAGCGTGAGCTTGTTGTCGGCGAACTTCCCCACATACTTCCGTTCGGTCTTGTCGGTGAATGACGCAGCCAGCGCGTACTGTTTCGCCTGCGGATCGTACGTCAGCAAGGCCGATTCGAGCAGCTTGCCGTTCTTCACGTCATACCGAATGCCGACCGACGACTTGTCCTTTTTGATATCCCACACCCATTCGGCCGTCTCGGACCAGGCGTCGGATGTCGAGTTCCTTCGCGGTTGGCCGACTCCGCGCCAGCCGCCGATCAACGAATTGAATTTCGCGAGCGCTTCCTGCGACTGTTGTCGGTTGGTCGAACCGGCATCCGCCTTCGTTCCATCGCCGGCCAGGCAGGTGAAGCCCGCCGCCAGGCACACGCACAGTCCCACACCGGCCCATGTCAGACGATTCATGCTGCCGTCTCCCGATTGAAAACCGAAGATTTGAACCGCAGATTTCGCAGACAGGCGCACTTGATTGAAGGACCGAATCACTTCTGCGTTCATCTGCGAAATCTGTGGTTTGATACTGTTCCAACTCCGCAGCGGCTCGATACGACCGCCGGAACTTCACTCGAACACGATCGTCCCGAACTTTTGAATCTCGTGGAAGCTTCGTCCCACCGGGACCCAACTCCAACCCGTCGGCCGGCCGTCGTCGTGATCGACGCGGTAGAAGTTGGCTCGCCACTGAGTGCCCGATTTCGGCGGGACGTTTTCCAGCGGTTGAAGCAAAGTGTACGGCAGGTAGATTTCGGCCGTCCAGCCGGAGATGTCCGCACCCGACTTCTTCGGTCCGCCCGATACCGCCGTGGCCTTGCGAGCCGGACGCGGGACGCCGAGCCGCTCCTCCTCGAAGTACCACGGTTGCCAGCGGAACAGCTTGCCGTTCTGATTCGACACCATGATCGGCAGTTCGTACCCGAGCGGCGAGATTTCGTATTCGAAATAGTTCGGCTGCCGCTCGTCGGGCCACAGGAAGACCTCGAAGCAATCTTCCTTCCACAGGTGAGCGAAATCCTCGGTCATCGTCGCCGTCAATTTTTTGTCGGCCCCTTCGCACAGCACGTACAGGCCGGTCGGCGAGTAAAGCAACTTGATGCGGGATCGGTTGGCCGGTTCTTCCGGCAGCGGCAGGCCCGCGGCAGTGCGGCGAAACAGCGACTGCCATTCGGTCTTGGACCACGCTTCGTTCTGGCCGTCCCCCGTGATTTCAAAATCGGCGGTGGATCGCACGCGAAGCGGCTGCGGGGCGGCGCTCACGTTCGACGCCGGCTTTCCCGCATCGGCCTGCTGCGCCAGTCCCAGCACGCGCTCGGCGTTCTTGAAATAGATTTTCTCCAGCACTTCGGCCGGCAGGAAGAGGCCGTAGATCGGCCAGAAGCCTTGCCGGTGATGACTGGCTGCGCAGTCGAAGTACTCGTCGTCGGTTTCGAGGAATCGGTAGTAGATGCGGAACGCGGCGCGACGCGGCGTCGTGTCGGTGCCGAACAGAATTCGATCCTGATACTTCACGAAGAACCGTCGGGCCGAATACGGTGCCCGGCCGAGTTCCGAGATGCGGGCGTCGAAATCGACCAGCATGTTCGGGTACTTGTCGAGCTTCTCCGCGACGGCCGCGAGGTCTTCCGCGTTGTTGCCGAAGTGCGTGTTGACGAAGGTCGTCCGCGGATGCCGCTCGATCACGCGGTGCAGTTGGTCGAGGATGTCCTGCCGTTTCGGAAACTGATCGCCGAAGAACAGCCAGTTGGGGTTGGCGTTCAATTCGTGCCAGCGTTCGTTGAACCGGTCCAGCGGAGTGAAAAACGCGGCCGGGTCGGAAACGTGGATGACCACCGGCCGTTTGTGCTTCGCGCAAACGGCCCACACCGCGTCGAGTTTCGGGTCGTCCACCGGCATCAGCTTGCCGGACTTGTATCGCCAGCGCAGGCCGAGCCGCTTGTCGATTTTCAGCCCCTTCGCTCCCGCTCGAAATCCCTCCTCCAGCCGCTTCGCCTCGCGCTCGGACCAGTCGTCGTCATCAATCCCGTCGAAGTTCACCAGCGCAAACGTCACGAACCGACCCGGATGAGCACCCTCCAACGCCGCGACCGTTTCCTTCAAACGCTCGCCCCAACCCCCATCCAGATTGACGACGGTCCGCACCCCCGCCTCATCCATTTCCGTGATGTATCGCTGCACGCGCTCCGCCGTGAGGAATTGCCTGCCGCCGCCGAGATGATTGTGAATGTCGATCACCGGAAACCGCGGCTTCTCGATCACCGTCGCCTTCGTCATCAGCATCGACCGCGGTTCCCAGTCGCGGAGTTTCAGCTCGCGAATGTCATCGTCGGCTGCGACGACTCGAACACCAAGCAAAGCGACGACGAAGGCGAATCCGAACGAAAGCAGTCGCGGCAGAGTCACGGCGAGGTCTCCAGATCGAGAGATGTGTGCATATCACAACTTCGTCGAGACCGGATTCTCCCACTGACCAGTCCGATCCTCAAGCCACACGATCTACGGAGTCAGCCCCAACTGGACGCGAATCGCTTGTTCAACTCCGGCCAAATCGGACTTCGACAGGCGACCGATCAGATTCATCAATCGCGTCTTGCTAACCGTGGCGACTTGATTGGCCATCGCTTTGCCAGGCTTACCACGGAGCGTGACCAATGATTCGCTCGGGTAGACTCGATCCACGTTAGACGTCAGAGGAACGACTTGCACTCGGTTCAGGTGCTTGTTGGAGGAGTCGTTGCTGACGATGACGGCGGGACGCTGCTTGCGAATTTCGCCGCCGACCGCCGGTTCAAAGTTGACCCACCAGACTTCACCACGTTTCATCGGCAACGTCTCCGACGGTGGCTTCGGCCCATTCGAGAGCCCGCGACTCGTGCTCGGTGTCTTTTGCCATTTGAAGGTAGGCCTTATCGAGTGACTTGCGGTCAACGTAAGGGCGGACCAGCGTCTCAATGAAACGGCTGATGCGACGCCGACCAACGACCGAGTGCAGTCGGTTGTAAGTGCGTTCATCCACGGTAATCGTCAGTCGCTTTTGCATCGGATCGCCTCAATTCCTGGTCAGCTTCTGGAACCGGGCCAGCAGGTCGTTCGTGACCGCACCGGGTTTGGCGTCGCCGATCGGGCGGCCGTCGAGGCTCACCACGGGGACGACTTCGGCGGCGGTGCCGGTGAGGAAGCACTCGTCGGACGTGTAGATGTCGTGCCGCGTCATCGGAAGTTCCTGCACGGTGTACCCAGCTTCGCGGGCGAGGCGGATCACGGCGTTACGGGTCAGCCCTTCGAGGATGCCCGCTTCCGGCGGAGGCGTCCAAACCACGCGGCGCTTCACGATGAAAATGTTGTCCCCCGTGCATTCGGCGACTTCACCCTTGTGGTTCAGCATTAGGGCTTCCACGCAGCCGGCGTCGGTGCCCTCAATCTTGGCGAGGATGTTGTTGAGATAGTTCAGCGACTTGATCCGTGCGTTGAGGGCTCCCGGATGGTTGCGGATCGAACTGGCAGTGACGAGTTTCATCCCGTGCTCATAGATTTCCTTCGGGTACAGCGTGATCGTGTCGGCGATAATGATCACCTGCGGATTGGCCGTGCGGCGAATGTCCAGCCCCAGCGAACCGGCTCCGCGCGTGACGACCAGCCGCACGTACCCGTCACCGATCCCGTTCGCCTGCACCGTGCTGTTCGTGGCCTCGATCATCGCTGACTTGGTCATCGGGATTTCGAGACGGATCGCCCGGGCACTTTCGTACAGGCGGTCGATGTGCTCGGCCAGCAGGAACACCTTGCCGCCGTAGACGCGAATCCCCTCGAACACGCCGTCGCCGTACAGCAACCCGTGATCGAAGACGCTGATCTTGGCGTCATCTTTGTCGAACAGTTTGCCGCTGATGTAGATTTTCATGGAACGTCGAGGGAGGAGGGTCGATTGTCGAGGGTAAGGAGTCCAGTCGAGTCGGGATGGTTCGGGGATGTCGTTAACGAATCTGAGAGCCGGACAATTTGACAAGCCGTCGAACCCAATCGCCCTCGACCCTCAACCTTCGACCCTCGACCCCATTCACGCCGCCTCGCCCCTCGCCGCCATCCGGCCCTCTGCCAGCCGGACGCTACGGTGAGCCTGCTGGGCGATCAATTCGTCGTGAGTGACCATGATGATAGTCAGGCCATCCTGCTGGTTCAACGTGCGCAGGAGATCCATGATTTCGCCTCCGGTGCCGGAATCGAGGTTGCCGGTCGGCTCGTCCGCCAGCAGGATTTCCGGTTTGGCGATCAGCGCGCGGGCGATCGCCGCGCGTTGCATTTCGCCGCCGGAGAGCTCGCTCGGTTTGTGCGTGAGCCGGTGTCCCAGGCCCACCTTGTCCAACAGCTCGCGGGCCGACTCGCGGAGCTGCCGGCGACGTTTCCAGAAATCGAACATCGAATACCGGATCATCAGTGGCGTTAGCACGTTCTCCAGCACACTGAGTTCAGGCAGGAGGTGATAGAACTGAAAGATGAACCCGAACACGCGGTTCCGCAACTCGTCGCGCGATCGCGCGGGCAGGTCGTCGATCCGATCGCTCTCCAGCCGAATCTCGCCCACGTCCGGTCCGTCGAGGAGGCCGATCAAATGCAGCAGCGTGCTCTTCCCCGACCCCGATTGCCCGACGATCGAAATGAATTCCCCCTGCCGCACGGCCAGGTCCACGCCGCGCAGCACGGGAATTTTGTGGTCCCCCTTGCGGTACGATTTTTCGACCGCCACGGCGGAAATGTGGGCGTCGGGCAAGGCGACGGATTGCCGAACGCCGATTGCCGATTGCCGATTTGGGGTTTCCATCCTAATCCTCCCGCGTCTGAATGAAATCATGCCGTCCGACTCTGTCAATCGGAAATCGGCAATCGAAAATCGGCAATTCCCCTCACTCGTACCTCAAAGCCCGCACCGGATGCAGCGCCGCCGCCCGCCGAGCCGGCAGGATGCTGGCCAGCACGGCGATCGCAATCGCACCGCATGCCACCCATACCACCATCAGCGGCTGGATGTCGGTCGGAATTTCCTTGAAGTAGTAGATTCGTTCGTCAAACACCTTCTGCCCCGTGATCCATGTCAGAAACTTCTCGATCCGGTTGATCTGCCACACGAACACCAACCCCAGCAGCACACCGATTCCACTGCCGACGAAGCCCAGTCCCAAACCGTACGACAGGAAGATCGTCAGCACGCCGTTTGAACTCGCGCCGAGCGCTTTGAGGATGCCGATGTCGCGGGTCTTCTCGACCACGATCATGAAAAAGATCGCGAGGATGCCGAACCCGGCCACGGCGATTATCAGGAACAGCAGCACGTTCAAAATCGCCGACTCCACGCGCACCGCTTCGAGCAGCGGGCCTTGCTTTTCCTCCCACGTGTGAACCGAGTACAGATTGGGCGGGAACGCCTCGCGAAGCCGCTCGATCACCGTGGCAGCGTCCGCGTAGTCCTTCAGACGGATGTGAACGGCCGTGATGTCTCGAACTTCGGTGCCCGGGTCGTCGGGCACCTCGCGAAAGATCATCCCACGGATGCGTTGCAGCTCTTCGAGGTTGATGAACACGAGATTCGAGTCGTACTCGCTCATGCCACTCTTGAAGATGTCCACCACCGTCGCACTGACATGCGCCGGCGAAGGAGGACGCCCCTTCGTGACCGTGCTGAGCTGCACGTCGTACCCCGGCTGAACCATCATCGCCGTTTCGACTTTGCCCGTGCGGCGATTCTGGTACGGATACGACACCAGCCCGATTCCGACGTACACGCGAGCCGCCAGCGGCGCGGCCATGTCGGCGAGTTGCTCGTCCTCCGATTTCGAACTCGTCCTGGCCGCGTCGTCGTCGAACGGGTTGACGAATGTGGCGGGCGAAGTGGGATCGGCGGCGGCTTCAGATTCCGGAATCGCACCACCTTCGTCCGGCGTCGGCATCGGGTCGTACGACTCCACCGCGCGGGGACCCTGGATGAGGCTGCGGCCGAACAACTGTCGCTGCCGGGCCCGGATCAATCGTGCGGACTGCTCGTCCTTGTTCAACACCCAATCGGGAACCTGGTCCATCGACCGCTTCGCGGGTTCGACGACATTCCCGTCGTCATCGAGCGTGGCCTGATAGTTGGTCAGGTGTTCCTTGAGCGTCCCGACCTGGGCCTTCGACTCCGGTTCGATCCCAATCAGCGTGACCGGTCGCGTGATGTATTCGCCCCCGGCGTACTGAAAGCTGAGCATCCCGTACACTTCGACGGTGGGACTCATCGCCGCAATGTGCTCGCCCGCCACCTCGCGGATGCGAGCGAGGTGCCAGTTCGCATCCGGCACACCATCGAGGCTTTTGGCTTCGAGCACGATGTCCGCGAGGATGCCGTGCAGCCGCTCCCGCATCTGCGTGCTGAACCCGGACATGACGCTGTTGACGACGATCATCGTCGCCACCCCCAGCATCACGCTGATGATGCTCGCCAGAGCAATGTACCGCGTCCGCAGGTACCGCGAGCAAAGCAGAAATTTGTACATGGCCACTCCCTTGGCACATTGTCGCTGAATGTAGCCCGCTCTCGCCGAGAGCGGCAACCGGCTCTCGGCGAGAGCCGGCTACATTTTCGAATTGTGTTGCTACTCCGTTACGTCCTCCGTCTCATCCGAATCCGCCGTCGCACCCGCAGGCTTCTCGTGACGCAGCAGCGGGAAATAAATCACGTCGCGGATGCTGTGGCTGTTGGTGAGCAGCATCACCATCCGATCGATGCCAATTCCCAAGCCGCCGGCGGGGGGCATGCCGGTTTTGAGGGCGCGGACGAAGTCGTGATCCATCTTCGCCATCGAGTCCTCTTCCTTCTGTCCCGCAAGCTGCGTGCGAAACAGGTCTTCCTGCAACCGCGGATCGTTCAGCTCCGTGTACGCGTTCGCCAGCTCCATCCCGTCGATGAACAGTTCGAATCGTTCCGCGATCTCCGGCTGACCGCGCTTCCGTTTCGTGAGTGGACACATCGACGCGGGGTAGTCGATCACAAACACCGGCCCGGTCAGATGCGGTTCGACCGCCTCCTCGAACACATCGTTCACGATGACATCGTGATGCTTGCCGGTCGTCTCGACATGGAACCGCGCGGCCGCATTCGCCACGCCCGCCACATCGTGCATGTCGCAGTCGGCATGTTCGCGGAAGAGTTCGGCGTACTTTCGACGTGGCCACGGCGGCGTGAAGTCGATCTGCTTGTCCCCCCACGGGAGCACCAGCGAAGTCCCCTCTCCCACCGGGAGAGGGTTAGGGTGAGGGGGAGTGGAACTGCGTGACTGTGGCACCGGCGTCTCGCCGGTGTGGACAGGCGAGACGCCCGTCCCACGGTCCCCCTCACCCCCAGCCCCTCTCCCGGAGGGAGAGGGGAGACGCGACGCCTTGATCGCGTTGACGAAGACGGCTTCGGTCAACTCCATCATCGTCTCGTAGTTGCCGTACGCCTGGTAGAGTTCGATCATCGTGAACTCGGGGTTGTGCGTGGCATCGACCCCTTCGTTCCGGAACACGCGGCCGATCTCGTACACCCGTTCGACACCGCCCACCATCAGCCGCTTGAGGTGCAGTTCGAGCGCGATCCGGAGATACAACTCCATGTCGAGCGCGTTGTGATGCGTGATGAACGGCCGCGCCGCCGCCCCGCCGGCGATGGCGTGGAGCACCGGCGTTTCGGCTTCGACAAAGCCGCGGTCGCGCAGCGTCTGCCGGATCGACGCGATGATTTTTTCGCGCTGCAGCATCCGATCGAGCACGCCGTCGTTGTAGATCAGGTCGATGTATCGCTGCCGCAGCAGCATCTCGACGTCCTTCGCCCCGTGAAACTTTTCGGGAGGCTGGGCGAGCGACTTCGTCAAGAAAGTGATCTGCTTCGCCCCGACCGTTTTCTCGCCGGTGTTGCTCACCTTCAGATGCCCATCCACGCCGATCAGGTCGCCCAGGTCGAGCAGTTCCACGAGCTTCCACTGCTCCTCGGAAAAGTCCGCCTTGGAGCACATGATCTGGATTTTTCCCGTCCAATCCTTGATGTGGAAGAACTTGAGCTTCCCCTTGTTGTTGCGAAGCATGATCCGCCCCGCCACGCGAATCGCGTCGCCAACCACGCCCGCCTCGGCCGGACACCGCTCGCGAGCCTGACCGATCGCCAGATGGTCATCGAATCGCTGACCCCACGGGTCCACGCCGAGCGCTTCAATCGCGTGCAGCTTCTCCAGCCGAGCGGCTTCCAAACGGTCGGGGGCGGGATCGGACATGGCTATCGTCGTCGCAGGCAGCGCGGAGTGTCGAAATCGAGGAAGGAGAGCGTCAAATCGGGGGCAGACTATCGGCGAAAGTTGCCGAGGGGTCAATGGCAAGAGAGGCTCGGAAACCGTCGCTGATTCGCCTCCGATCGGCCAGCCGTTCGGACCGCTCTTGACGCGTTCACCACACGGGGTTAAGACGCCTCGCCCGCTGCCAGGTTGGTGGAGCAAATGGACTCGGCGGCGGCAACCATTTCGGCAAGCTCCGAGATCCACCCCGGCGGGAGCAGATTCAAAATGACGTTGGAGCTTCTTATCCTCGGCTACGTTGTGCTGTCTGCATTGGGTCTTGTTCTGGCAGCATTGATGTTCGTGTTCCAGCACGAGCAGCACCGCTACCTTCGAAGTCGACTGCATTCGAAGCTTGATGACAACTGGCAACCGCACGTCATGTTGATTGTCCCCTGCAAGGGACTCGATTTGGGCCTCGAATCGAATCTTGAGACGCTCTTCCAGCAGCGGTTTGCGAACTACGAGCTTTGCTTTGTGGTCGAATCGCGAGATGATCCGGCGGTGGAAGTGATTCGGCGAATCGGCAGTCGCTTCGAGTCGCCGCGCTGCCGGATACTCGTTGCCGGAATCGCATCGGACTGCGGGCAGAAGGTTCACAACCTGATTGCCGCCACACGGGAACTGCCTGTCGATGTTGAGGTGCTGGCGTTCGCTGATTCGGACGCTCGGCCGCACCGCGATTGGCTGGTGCGACTTGTCCAACGGCTGCGCAACGAGAAAATCGGAGCCAGCACTGGGTATCGATGGTTGCTTCCGCAAACGATCAAGGCACCGAATTGGATCGCCTGCGGCATCAACAGCCAGGTAGCTGGGCTGATGGGCTCTCATCACTTTAACCTGGTTTGGGGTGGAGCATGGGCCGTGCGAGCCACGACATTTCGAAGGCTGAATCTGCCGAGCGCATGGCGCGGAAGCCTGAGCGACGACCTCGTCGTCAGTCGCCTGATCCATGGAGCCGGGCTCAAGGTTGCCTTTGAACCCCACTGTATGTCCACTTCGCCAGTGGAGTTTCGATGGACGACGCTCGCGGAATTCGTTCGAAGGCAATTCGTGGTTGTCCGCGTGTACGCTCCTCGTTGGTGGCTCACCGCAATCTGTGCTTCCACTTTCGCGGTGCTATGGTGGGCAGCGTCTGTTTTTGTGGCGATTCTGTTTCTGACAACTGGTGGCCCGTGGTGGCTACCCGCTGTCGGTGGAGCAACTCAATTCTTCCTGACGGGCTACCGTGCAGCGTTGCGAGCTCGCACAATGGAGCGCTTCATCCTGGCCAGTCAAGCAACGGCTCGCCAACTTGCCATTCGCGAGGTATTGGCCTGGCCCGTAATTACCGGCTGTCAGTGGTTCGGCTTGATTGCATCGGCATGCGGAAAAACGATCTGCTGGCGCGGCATCTCCTACCGGCTGGTCAATCCTAGCCAGACCGATATTCTCTGCCGCTCAGAATCCGCAACGATGTGCCAGCGTCGTGCAGCTGCATAGCCCACTCGTGCCGACGCTTCGGCGCAATAATCGCTGATTGACAGCCAGCGCCGTTGTTCAACGTGAATGCAGATCGATTGACCCGCCAGCATCGCGGAAGTAATTTGAAGTGGTAGTATGAGTGAATCTTCCGGGGTGGTTTGGTCACTTGAAGGTAACGTCATGCAGGATTCAGCGATTGTTGAGATCTATGCTGCCGCCGATGCGCCCGAAGCATACGCGGTGAAGAATCAACTGGAGCAGGATGGAATCCCTGCGCGAGTCGTCGGCGAGTGAATTCAAACCGGCCTCGGCAAGATTCCCATCGGCATTGTGACTTCGCCGAGAATCTGGGTGCCGCGAGCAAGCGAAGCTCGCGCGAAGCAAGCACTTGAGGAGATGCTCGCAGATCGAATCCGATATTGCGTTGAATGTGAAGCTGATTCAGCGGCAGGCAGGTGGACGTGTTCGAATTGCGGCGAGGAGAATCCGCCAACGTTTAGACTCTGCTGGAATTGCGAGTGTAGTCACAGCGGATTATCAGAAACAGCATCCGAGCCATCTCGTTGAGAGGATTTGTCCCGGACATGTCGAAGAGCGAACAGGGACATCAGGGAGGAAAGGCAGTCGCATGGCTCGCGACATGTGTCGTACTGCTTTTTGGCGTTGGCACCTGTTCTTTCATCATCTTGATGTTCAGCGAGTCACCCACACCATTTCTGTTGACAACGGTTGGTGGAATCATCGCGTTTCTATTGCTCGCTTGGTTGGTAGGGGAGAGGCAGCCATGCAACTTGATGCAACAGCGATATGGTTGGATCAAGCGTACTGCGACGCATGCTAAATCCGTGCGATACCGGTTTGGCAAAAGGGAAGACCGACAGAATACCCTCCCGGATGATCCGAACCATCCGCCAACGGCCGAGTCTGTCCGACAACTCCGAGAGGAACCCGGGTTGTCGACTTGGGTCCCATCCGACTCTCAGCGAAAGCATCGATCACAAGGCGATTGACCATTATCGATCGACTTGCTTGCGATACTCGCTGTGACAATCGTCACGGTGCGCAACGACATCAAAAAAACAACTCCGACCTGTGTTTCAGGTCGGAGTTGATGAATTGAATTCCGGCAATGACCTACTTTCGCACTGGTAGGCACTATCATCGGCCCCGCTAGCTTAACTGTCGTGTTCGGAATGGGAACGAGTGTGACCTAACGGGTATTGTCACCGGAAAATCACAGATGACGGATTTCTCCGCACATCTATGTAACAAAAAATGGTAGCGCAAGAGTGATCATCCAAACTCAAGGTAATGGAATTCACACTGAATATTGCTCGTCGCAGAGCAAAAATCAAGGTGGTCAAGTATTCGCCCGTTAGTACTGATCGGCTCAAGCGATTACTCGCCGTACACCACCAGCCTATCAACCTGATCGTCTTTCAGGGGGCTCAAACGAAACCTGATCTTGGGACCGGCTTCGCGCTTATATGCTTTCAGCGCTTATCCTCGCCGTACGTAGCTACCCTGCGCTGCCACGAGCGTGACAACAGGAACACCAGAGGTACGTCCCTCAAAATCCTCTCGTACTAAAGAGAAAATCCCGCAAGTTTCGTACGCCCACAGCAGATAGGGACCAACCTGTCTCACGACGGTTTAAACCCAGCTCACGTACCACTTTAATTGGCGAACAGCCAAACCCTTGGGAGCTTCTTCACCCCCAGGATGTGATGAGCCGACATCGAGGTGCCAAACCGCGCCGCCGCTATGGACGCTCGGGCGCGATCAGCCTGTTATCCCCAGAGTACCTTTTATCTGTTGAGCGACGGCCTTTCCATCCAGCACCGCCGGATCACTAAGCCCTGCTTTCGCATCTGCTCGACCAATACGTCTCGCAGTCAAGCACCCTTCTACCTTTACGCTCGACGCCTGATTGCCAACCAGGCTGAGGGTACCATTGGGCTCCTCCGTTACTCTTTTGGAGGAGACCGCCCCAGTCAAACTGCCCAACTGACACTTTTCACCGCCTGGATTCACAGTCCGGTGTTAGAATCCAAATAGGTCCAGGGTGGTATTTCAACGACGGCTCCGCCCGAACTGGCGTCCGGGCCTCTTAGCCTCCCACCTATCCTACACAAGAACTACCTAGACCCAATATCAGCCTACAGTAAAGGTTCATGGGGTCTTTCCGTCTAGCTGCGGGAACGTGGCATCTTCACCACGACTACAATTTCACCGGGTCGGTGGTTGAGACAGTGCTCCAGTCGTTACGCCATTCATGCAGGTCGGAACTTACCCGACAAGGAACTTCGCTACCTTAGGACCGTCATAGTTACGGCCGCCGTTTACCGGGGCTTCGGTCGCGAGCTTCAGCTTGCGCTTGACCCTCTTCCTTAACCTACCGGCACCGAGCAGGCGTCAGACTCTATACATCCACTTACGTGTTCGCAGAGTCCTGTGTTTTTAGTAAACAGTCGCTAGAGCCGCTTTGCTGTGGCCTCCCAATGCGATTAACAGTCGGAGGCACCCCTTATCCCGAAGTTACGGGGCCAATTTGCAGAGTTCCTTAACCACCGTTCTCCCGAGCGCCTGAGGCTACTCGCCTCGCCTACCTGTGTCAGTTTTAGTACGGTCGCCGATAAACGAATCCTTTAGAGGCTTTTCTTGATTGTCCTGCAGATGACTTCGTGATCGTAAACGCACTCGAGGTGAGCCCTCGGATGCTGTGGCGGACTTTCCGGCCACTACTTTGAGCTCCTCTACGGGCACTTCTATTCGCCCGATCACCGTTCAGACAATGTCCCCTCATCAGTATTTACTGGCGGCGCAGGAATATTAACCTGCTCTCCATCGTCTACGCCTTTCGGCCTCGACTAAGGGACCGGCTAACCCTGGGCGGATTTACCTTCCCCAGGAAACCTTAGGCATTCGGCGAACAGGATTCTCACCTGTTTAATCGTTACTCATTCCGACATAATCACTTCTAAGACCCGACACCACTCCTTTCGGTATGGCTTGTATCTGTCTTAGAACGCTCTTCTACCGCTTAGTTTGCGCTAAGCCCGCTGCTTCGGTGCCTGACTTACTCCCGTTCATTATCGGTATTAAAACACTCGACCGGTAAGCTATTACGCACTTTTTAAATGGTGGCTGCTTCTAAGCCAACATCCCGGCTGTCACGGTATCTTAATATCCTTTGTGACTGAGTCAGACTTTGGGACCTTAGCAGGCGATCTGGGTTGTTTCCCTCTCGACCCTGAAGCTTATCCCTCAGGGACTGTCTCCCATGATAGTCGTCACGGTATTCGGAGTTTGGCTCCTCAGGATAACCTGGTGGGTCTCCACGAGAATTCAGTATCTCTACCCCCGTGACGTAGTGGCATGAGGCTAGCCCTAAAGCTATTTCGAAGAGAACGAGCTATCTCCCGGTTTGATTAGACTTTTACTCCTCCTCACAGGTCATCCCCTAGTTTTTCAACACTAGTGAGTTCGGTCCTCCACGCAGTCTTACCCACGCTTCAACCTGCCCATGAGTAGATCACCGGGTTTCGCGTCTATCGCCACTGACTATGTCGCCCTGTTCAGACTTGGTTTCCCTTTGGCTCCGACCCGAAAGGTCTTAACCGAGCCAGTGACGATAAGTTGTCGGATCATTATGCAAAAGGCACGCCGTCACCCCGCATTGCTGCATGGGGCTCCGACCGCTTGTAGGCATGTGGTTTCAGGTTCAGTATCCTCCCCTAACAGGGGTTCTTCCCATCTTTCGGTCGCCCTACTGTTCACTATCGGTCGTCAAGGAGTACTTAGCCTTGGGAGATGGACCTCCCAGATTCAAACCAGATTCCACGTGGCTGGTTCTACTCGGGTACCCATCGGGAGACGACGCAACTGACGATTACGGGACTGTCACCCACTTTGGTTCCGCTTTCCATCGGATTCTTCTAGCTGGCCGTTTTGTAACTCCACAGTGATAGGCCCCACAACCCCGCTGAGCCGTAGCCCAGCGGTTTGGGCTCGTTCCCTTTCGCTCGCCGCTACTTAGGAAGTCGAACTTTCTTTCTTTTCCTGCGGCTACTTAGATGTTTCAGTTGACCGCGTTGCTGGCAGGCACCTATGTATTCAGTGCAGGCCGATTCGGGAATCCCGGGATCAACGCTTGTTTGACAGCTCCCCCAGGCTTATCGCAGCCTTCCACGCCCTTCATAACCTCTTGACGCCAAGACATCCCCCACATGCCCTTAGTAACTTGACCACAATGATTCTTGCCCCAAGACTGGAAGCAATACTAGTGGCCAGCCGGGCGACGGCTGACCAAATTACTGTGGCTCACCATGATCCTAAGAGTTTGTTTTTCTGACACGCTCAGCATGAGAACTCACTCATGTCGCGTGCAGTGATGCCACTCTTGCCGCTACCAAATTGCCAAAGAACAAAGCCGCAAAACAACTCCGCTTTCGCAGGCATCTTGCGGCACCAGCCACTGATGGGCTGAAGCTGTACCGATCTAGGTCGATACGGCTTTAAACCATCTAGCAGGGACGGCACCCTAAGAAGATCTAAACACTACTGCGACCAACTTTCGTACGGGGCGGATGATACGCAGATGGCAACTGGTCGTCAAGCAACTTCCATTGGTTTTTTCGAATCATCTTTAACTTCATCAGTGGAGACGACCGGGATCGAACCGGCAACCTCCGCCTTGCAAAAGCGGCGCTCTCCCAATTGAGCTACGTCCCCGAACGCACTCTACCGGTTCGGACTTGTGGCTCCTACAAACGACTTCCGCTCTAACAAAAGGTTGTTTGCAGGCGCACTGACACTCCGCAAACAACTCACTGGGCGCACTTGGATTCGAACCAAGGACCTCAGCCTTATCAGGGCTGCGCTCTAACCAACTGAGCTATGCGCCCTCAATTCAGTCCCAATCATCGAGGAACCCGCCTCACCTGTCTGGCCGAAGCACTTTGATCGGCTTCTGAACTGCGGTGACTGTACCGGATTGACTACTTCACGCAACGAACGCCAACTTGTTTTTGAACTGGGCGCCCGATTCTAGTTGGCTGAAGACGTATGTCAACCGGCGCGAAGGATCACAAACGGGAAGTCCTACGTTCCCGGACGCCTTCCCTTGATGCAACGCAGACCGATGCCCTCGCCCTTTGCGGACACTTCGATTGGTTGACGGTACGCCGAGCGATGGCATTCGTAACGCTCCATCCATGAGCCACCACGGATGATCCGCCGGGTTTCCGATTCCCTCGGCAGACGCGAACTGCCATCGATTGGGGCTCCAACGTAGTTCTCGTGCCAGTCGTCGCTCACGTATTCCCACAAATAACCATGCATGTCATAAAGACCCCATGGATTGGGTTGCAGCGCGCCGACAGGTGGATCGTTGCCTGCGGCATTACCTGTGTTCCAGCCAAACTTGTCCAGCCTGCTTGCCTTGACGTCAACGTCACCGGGAGCAATCGCGCTCTCGCCGAAACTGTACGGTGTCGTGGTCCCGCCGCGGCAACAGAATTCCCACTCCGCCTCGGTGGGCATTCGGATAACTTCTTGCTCGGTGATTAGTTTTTCCTCACGAAGCATGCGCGTGATTCGTTGAAGGAATTCCTGGGCTTCCAACCACGAATAATTCTCAGCTGAATTCCGCGGTCCTTTCCAGCGACTCGGGTTGTTACCCATCACCGCCTCATACAGATTCTGGGGCACTTCGTACTTTGCAATGTGGAAGGAATAGTTGAATGAAACGCGATGAGCCGGTTGCTCGGACCACGGGCCGCGTTCCGTCCCCATCACAAACGACGCGGGGTATCGTCCACGGCCAGGCGTGATTTCGACGAACTCCGACATGAACGTTTTGAGCAATTCGCGAGTATCGGGCTTCGCCGTCTGCTTCGATTCTGTGTTAGGTTCTTGCGCCGGCAGCGAGCCAGTTTCGTCGCGCATGCCTACCAGCACGACACCACCGACGACGAATAGAACGAACCGCAATAAAGTTGAATTATCGGAGCTCATTTGTCACCTCTTCAAACGACGTCCACAGGCTTGCTTCTACCCGGCGCTCATTGTCCAATGTCTGACGTGTATCGCAAGCGTGGCTTCGCTGGGCAACTTTCATGTCACAGTCGCAGATCGGCATTCACAAGCTCGACCTAGACACGCCCATTCTATGCATCGACCTCGAGCGGATGGAATCGAACATCCAGCGGATGGCCGATTTCTGCCGCCAGCATGGCGTTCAATGGCGGCCGCATCAGAAGTGTCACAAAACTCCGGCCGTTGCAATGCGGCAGCTCGCAGCCGGTGCGATCGGCGTCACGTGTGCCAAGGTTTCGGAAGCCGAAGTGATGGCTGCGGGAGGCGTGCGTGACATTCTGATCGCGAATATGATTGTCGGCGAACGAAAGATCGAGCGGGTCGCGTCGCTGTGTCGCTGGGCGGAACCGATCGTGGCTTGTGATCACTTCGCGCAGGTGGAACCGCTGGCGGCGACGTGCCGGCGGCATGGAGTGACCGTACGCGTTCTGATCGAAGTGAACATCGGTCTGGATCGCGTCGGAACACGGCCGGGGACGGACACATTACATCTCGCGCAAGCGATCGACCAATTGCAGGGTGTGAAACTGGCCGGCGTCATGGGATACGAAGGGCATCTGCTGACGGTGGCCGAACCGCATGAGAAGCGGCGGCAGATTGAAAAGAGCATCGGAACGCTGGTTGGTTGTCGCGACTTGCTGGTCAAGTCGGGGGTGCCGTGCGAAATCGTCAGCGCCGGCGGCACGGGGTCGTACCAGATCACGGCAACGCTTCCAGGAGTCACTGAACTTCAAGCGGGCGGCGGCATCTTTATGGACCCATTCTACCGGGACAAGTGCCACGTGGAGGGACTCGACTTCGCTCTCACTGTGCTAGCCACAGTGGTGAGCCGGCCGACACTCGACCGAGCCGTTCTTGATTCAGGCCGAAAGACCCTGAACCCCGACGTCGGCATGCCGTTGGTCGTCGGCCACTCGGACGCCGTGGTCAAACGCCTGAGCGCCGAGCATTGCGAGCTCAATCTTGGTCCAAAGTCACAGGACCTTAAACTCGGAGACAAAGTCGAACTCGTCGTCGGTTACGGCGACTTCACGACCGTCCTCCACGACGAGTTCTACGGCTTCCGCGGCGATCGCCTGGAAGTTGTGTGGCCGATCCTCGGTCGTGGGAAACTGCAGTAGCCGCCGGCTTGTCGCTTCAACCTGCCGAATCGCATGGGCCACGGCCGGTTCAGAATCGGATTGGCAGGCTTGCAGAGCCCGATTCACCGTCCAAACCGCGCCGTCCTGCGCGACTACTCACGCCGCGCCTTAGCACTCATGGAACGCATCGCGTAGAATGTCGCGGCATCGCAACCTGCCCCGATGATTTGGCACATGGCAAACGGTACCTCGAGCGGAAGGTGAATTGGCAACGATTGCCAACGGGCCCACATGACCGCCATCAACCCAAGTCCAAATGAGGACGGTCTGTCCGAACAGATCGAGTCACAGTCGTCTTCGAATGCCTCCAATCGTGACTCCCAACGAGTTGCCGACCCGGAGGGCGAAACACTTCTGGCGGCGGATGGACGCTCGCCATCTCCCGAAGCCGAGAAACGAGTCGCCGGAGCTGCCGCATCCAGATTTGGGCGATACCGAGTCGTAAGCGAGATTCGGCAGGGCGGCTTTGGAAAAGTCTACCTGGGACACGACGACGCACTCGATCGACGCGTGGCCATCAAGGTGCCTCACACGAAATGGACCGAGTCGCAACTCCGCGAATTCATCGCCGAAGCGCGACGACTGGCCCAACTGCAGCACCCTGGAATTGTGGCAGTGTTCGACATTGGCGAGCAGGACGGCGACTGGTTCATCGTCACCAGCTTTGTGGAAGGCACAAATCTGAAGGACCTGCTGCAGGATCGCAGATTCACCTGGCAGGAAGCCGCGGAACTGGTGGCGCAGCATCGCCGATGCTCTGGCTCATGCGCACATGCGGAGCATGATGCACCGCGACATCAAGCCGGGAAACATCATCGTTTCCGCGGACGGACACCCGGTGTTGCTCGACTTCGGCCTCGCGGTCATGGACCTCGAATCGTCCGTCGCGCTGGACATGATCTCCGGCACACCAACCTACATGTCTCCCGAACAGACGCAGGGACTGGCGCATCGCGTGGACGGCCGGACCGACATCTACAACCTGGGCGTCGTGCTGTCCCAGTTGTTGTGCGGCCGGGTGCCGTTCCGTGCGGCCGCAATTCCCGAACTGTTTCGAAAAATCTGCGACGATGATCCGCAACCTCCCCGCCGGCTCAAACCGCAGATTCCCGCGGACTTGGAACGTTCCTGCCCGCGAGCGATGGCGAAAAAACAGTCCGACCGCTTCATGACGGCCGGAGATTTCGCGACAGCGCTGCGCGACATCGTCTCGCGTCGAAGTGCACCGGCCACTGACGTGCCGGGCGGTGTCGCTGGTTCGGAAGCCACCGTGGATTTTCCCCAATCCAGCTCGTCGCACGCCGCGCCCTCGTCCCAACGCTCCATGCCAACCGGGGTGACTGGAGGTTCGACGACCTCGCGCCGTCGGCGCGAGGCCGAACGGCGGCAACTCACTCTGGCCACCATGAACTTCGAGGCCCAACCAGTCTCCGGCGACGAAACGCCCGACGCCGAACAGCATCTGGAATTGTCGCAAACATTTGAGCAATGGTGCCGCGACTGCGTGACCCCGTTTGGCGGGCGAGTCGTTCCCACGACAGGACAATCGGTCACGGTCTGCCTTGGCTTCCCCGTAGCGTTCGAAGATGCCGCACAGCGCGCCGTGCGGAGTGCCCTCAAGTTGCTGGAAACCACTCCGGACCTGAACGCACGTCTCGCCAAGTCGCTCAAATGCACGGTGACCACCAGCGCCGTCATTCACACGGGCGATGTCGTTGCCGAAGAGAAGGGTGAATATCCCGACGCGCCGATTTCGATCATCGGCGACGCAAGCAACGTGTTGGCCCGCCTCGAAACGCAGGTCGAACTGGGACACGTCACGATCACCGAGGCGACGCGCCGGTTGGTCGCGGGCTATTTTGAAATCGAATCGATCGGTGCACAGCGGCTGCGCGGCATCGCACAGCCGATCGAGTTGCATCGCGTGACGAAGGCCATCGCCACGCGCAGCCGTGTCGAACTGGTCGATCCCGGCAACCTCACCCCGCTGATCGGCCGCGACACCGAACTGAGCATTCTGAAGGATCGCTGGGAGCAGGCGATCGAGAATTTGGGCCAGGTCGTGCTGCTGATCGGCGACGCCGGCCTCGGCAAATCACGGCTGATTCGGGAAATCCGCGAACACGTCTCTCGCGACGAGTCCGATCGCCCCCCGGCCGTCATCGAATTCCGCTGTTCCGCGTACCACCAAAACACCGGCTTTTTCCCGGCCGTGCATTACCTGTCGCGACTGTTCGAGTTCGAGCAGAACGCCGATGGTTCCGCGCGACTCAATCGAATGGTGCAGTACCTGCAGGAACTCAACCTGGCCACGCCGGACAACATTTCGCTGCTCGCGGCGCTGCTGTCGGTCCCAACGGAAGGCAGATTCCCGCCGCTCAGCCTACCGCCGCAGCGCATCAAGGAACGCACTCAGGATTTGCTGCTGGCCTGGCTGCAGGCTATCTCCGACCAACGGCCGGTGCTGTTCATTGTCGAAGACCTGCACTGAATCAACCCGTCAACGATCGAATTGTTGGGCCGCCACGTCGAACACTCCGAGCGGGGCTGCGTGCTGAGTTTGTTGACGTTTCGTCCGGAATTCACGACGCCTTGGCGAAGCTTTCCGCACCAGACACAGATCGCCCTCAATCGCCTCACCAAGCGGCAGGTCGGCGAAATGATGCGCCGCCGGACCGGGCGCCGCGACATCCCCGACATAATCGTCAATCAAATCGTCGACCGCACAGACGGCGTGCCGTTGTTCATCGAGGAGTTTACCACGCTCGTTCAGGAATCCGGAGCACTCGACAAGGGTGCGGACCTGACCGATTCGATCGTGATCGGCTCCATCCCCGCGACGCTGTAAGACCTGCTGATCGCGCGGCTGGATCGCATGGCCAGCAACGTCGAGGTGGTGCAATTGTCGGCGGCCATCGGCCGCGAGTTCTCGTACAAACTGCTGGCTGCCGCGTGCGAACTCCCCGAAGCGGAACTGCAGGCCGAACTCGACAAACTGGTGCGCGCCGAGTTGCTGTTCCAGAAAGGACGACTACCCGACGCCAGCTACATCTTCAAGCACGCGTTGATTCAGGATTCGGCCTACCAGTCGGTGCTGAAAAAGAAACCGCAGCAGTTTCACCACCGCATCGCCACGGTGCTCGAGAGGCAGTTCCCCGACGTCGCCGCCACGCAGCCGGAATTGCTGGCCAAGCACTTCACCGAAGCGGCCAGCACCGAAAATGCCATCGAATACTGGAGCAAGGCGGGCCAACGTTCGCAGCAGCAGAGTGCCAATAACGAAGCCATCAGCCACTACCGACGCGGCTTGGAGCTCGTGGCCACTTTGCCGGAATCGCCGCAGCGCGACGGACTCGAATTGAGCATGACGGTGCCGCTCGGCGTGGCCATGCTTGCCGCAAGAGGCTATGCCAACCCCGAAACGGGACCGGTGTTCGATCGGGCGCGCGTGCTGGCCGAACGCGTGGGCGACCCGGCCACGCTGTTCTACATTTTGTGGGGCATGTGGGCCTGGCGACTGGTGCGCAGCGACCTGAACGAGTGCCGGAAGCTGTACTCAACCTTGCTCGACATCGCGGCGAAACAGACCGACCCGAGCTGGACGTGCGAGGCCCATTTCGCACCCGAAGTTGTCAACTACTACGCCGGCGACTTCGCGGCGTCGTGACAGCATGCCGAGCAGTCCATCCCCTTGTTCGACCCCGCGAAGTGCGTGCAGCACATGCAGGGGACCGGTCAGGACGTGCGGACCGGCGTGCTGTCGTTCCACGGCATGTCGCTCTGGCCGCTCGGTCACGTCGATCAAGGACTGGCGCGGGCGTGCGAAGTCATCGCGCTCAGCCGCACGTTCAACCATCCGATGAGCTTGTCGTTCGCGTTTCACCACGGCGTCTGGACCATGCTGTGCGCCCGGCTGTGGGAAGAAGCGTTGGCGCTGGCGGAGGAAGGTCTGCGGCTGGCGAACGAGCAGGGTCTCGCGCTCTGGATGGCATCCGATACCGCCCATGTCGGCGCTTGCCTGATGAACCTCGGCAAACTGGAAGAGGGTCTCAAAAAGTTGCAGGCCGGATTCGAAGGCTTCGCGGCCACGGGCGGCCGGTGTGCCATCCCGCTGTATCTGACAATGCTCGGCGAGGGGCACATGCGAGCCGGGCGGTTTGATCAGGCTCTGGAGTGGATCGAGAGGTCGTTCGGCTGGGCCGCCGAGCACGATGGACAGAACCACGTGCTGGTCGAGACGCACCGGATCAAAGTCGAAATCCTGCTGGCCCGCAACCCCACCGATGCCTCCGCTGCCGAAGCGAGTTTCACCGAGGCGATTCGCATCGCCCAATCGCAACAGGCCCGGTCGTGGGAACTCCGTGCGCTGATGTCGCTCGCGCGGCTGCGAAAATCTCAGAGTCGCTCCGCCGAAGCCCGCGAGCCGCTTCAACAGGCGTTCGCCTGGTTCACCGAAGGGGTCGACACCCCCGATCTCATGGACGCCCGCCAACTACTCGCGGAGTTGTCGTAGCCCAACACCGAAACCGGTTCGACCGTCACAGGTAAACTCTGAATCGGACTGCCGTGACGCTCCCCGGCTTTCCAAAGGATCTTTTCGCCGAGCGCGATGCAAGAAGTCCCCCTCGCTCTTCGAACTTCCATCCTCTATCCTCGTGGTCGAACCGCGCGGTGCGGTGCAACAAACAACCTGAGAACTGGATCATGGCAAAGCGTACCGTCCTGGCGATGAGCGGCGGAGTGGACAGCTCCGTGTCCGCCGTGCTGCTGCGCGAGCAGGGGTACGACGTGATCGGTCTGTTCATGCGCTCGGGGGCGACAGAGGAAACGAGTTGCCGGATTGAAGACACGTCGCTGCCGGTCATTTCGACGGCGAGCCACAAGCAGGGGTGTTGCAGCGCGAGTGACGCCGCCGACGCGCGCCGCGTGGCCGATCGACTGGACATTCCGTTTCACGCGCTGAATTTCAGCGACGCGTTCGGGCGGATCAAGGATTATTTCGTGGATGAGTACCTGTCCGGCCGCACGCCAAATCCGTGCGTGCAGTGCAACAACTGGCTGAAGTTCGGCAAGCTGTGGGACTTCGCCGAACAGGTCGGTGCCGATTTCATCGCGAGCGGGCACTACGCCAGAGTTATTTCTGGCAACGTCAGACTCAAGCCGATTGCGCAGGTGACAGAGTGTGAGAGTGCGCGGGTAACGGAGAAATCTCACACACCCTCACACTCTCACACTCTCACACCTCGAAACTCTGTCCATCCCACCGGAATCAAGGAGATCGCGCCCGCTGATGAAGCTCCCGCAGCCCTCCTCCGCGGCGTGGATCTCGACAAAGACCAGTCGTACGTTCTTTTCGGACTGCGGCGCGACCTGCTGCGGCATGTGTTGTTCCCCGTCGGCTCGTTTCGCAAGCCGGAGATTCGCGAGATCGCGCACCGCGCGGGTTTGCGAGTCGCGGACAAGCCGGACAGCCAGGAAATCTGCTTCGTGCCGGACAACGATTATGCCGGGTTCATCCGCCGCCACCGAGGCGATTTGGAAACGGCAGGCGATCTGGTGGACACGACTGGTCAGGTCGTGGGGCATCACGACGGCTACGAACAGTTCACGATCGGCCAGCGCAAGGGACTGGGCGTGGCGTTCGGTTCGCCGCGGCACGTGGTGTCGGTGAACGCGGAGAGCCGCCGCGTCGTCGTCGGCACGCGCGACGACCTGCTGCGAGACGAACTGGAAGCGACGCGACTGAACTGGCTCGTCGCCGACGTAGCGTCACGATTCCAGTGCCACGCGAAGATTCGCTACCGGCACGAGCCCGCCCCCGCGGAAGTCGAGGTGCTCGATCAGGACCGGTTGCGAGTGCACTTCACCGAGCCACAGTTCGGCGTGACGCCAGGCCAGGCGGTCGTGCTCTACGACGGCGACCGAGTCCTCGGCGGCGGCTGGATTCTGTAACTCCGGTCCGTCAGACGGCCGCCCTAGGCCGTCCTATTTTTCTTCCGGTTCGCGGAACTGCAGCGTGTCGAGCGGCACCATTGGAACGACCGGCAGCGGTCCGCGAGCCGGCACGTACGGGAATCCGTAGGCGGCCACCTTGCCGGACGACAGTTCGGCCACGTACACAACTCCGTTCGCGGCCTGGAATCCCGGTCGGCTGTTGATATTGGCCACGCCTGTCACGATCGCGTAGCGCGGTTCCTTCTTCGGATCGACTTGAAAATCCTGAGCCACGTTTCGCAGGTAGAACTGCGAGAACTTGGCCGTTTGTTCGTTGAGCACGGCGCCTCGCAATGTGCCGGTGAGGAAGTCGAGCACGAAGATTCCTTCGAGCGGCGTGAGGGCATTCACCGAAACGGTCGCCATCGCGAACTGCGGCGTGCGATCGGTCGCCGAGGCCAATGCCGGCTCGTGCGGCCAGAAGATCGCGATCCCCAGACCGCCGAGCAGACCCACCACCAACCACACGACGCGACTGTCACTGATCGACCTGGACATGAGTTGTCTCCTTTGAGGCTCAGGCAGGCGAGCCATACGGGTCCGGAATTCGTGGCCCCGTCTGCCGGATTACTTTATCGGCCCGTCGGCAACTCGGCCAGTGGTCCTCGACCGCGACGATCAAACAACGTGCGGATGTCGGCATCGGCTTCGAGGTCGGCAAACACCTTCGCTTCAGCGGCCTTCAGCTCGGCTTCCTGCAGCTTGAGTTGGATTTCGCTCTGAAGCTGCTCGAACGGCGTGCGGCCGGCGGGCTTGCGGTCGAGGACCCTGACAAGTTGAATCGACTTGCCGGTTTCGATTGGCCGGCTAACCTTGCCCACGGCCAGTTCGAAAAGCACCTTTTCGACGGACTTATCGGTAAGACTACCCTCCCGTGTCCAGTCCCACTCGCCACCATCGCTGGCGTTCGGTCCGTCCGAGAACTTGCGGGCGACTTCCGCCAAGTCGGTCCCCTTGCGCAGCTCGGAGACGACTTGGTTCGCGAGTTTCTTCGCTCCCGCGGATCCATCGTGTTTTCCGTTCAGAATCAGGATTTGTTGCCATTTCACTTGCGCCGGGTAGGAATAGTCCGCGATGTGTTCGCGGTAGTAGTCGAGCAATTCTTGGCGGGTCGGCTCCTTCTTGAGGGCGTCACCCGTCTTCATGTGGACATACTGCCGAGCCATGATCTGGTTGCGGAAACTTGTCCGTAACGCGTCGAACGATTCGCCGCGCTTTTGCAACTCGACCACCAACTCCGCCCGCGTGCTCACGCGGTACTCAGGCAGGATTTTCTCCACGTGCTTGTCGAATTCGGCATCGAGAAACTTGTCGAGCTGTTTGCGCTGCTCGGCCTTCAACTTCGTGGTCAGCCCCTGCACCAGCAACTCGCGCCTGATGTAGGCTGGCAGGTCCCTCAACACCAGCTCGTCGCCGAACTGCACCAACTCTTCGCGGCGCCGTTCGATCTCGCTCGCTGGAAGCTTGCCAACCTGCGCTTCGATTTGTTCCTCGATTTTGGCCAGCCGGCCTTGATACGAATCCAGGATTTCCGACACAAAGATCGGCCGACCATTCACCGTCGCGGCGACGTCTCCGCCGGCCAGTTCTTTCATTCGCGGTTCGCGAGCGACACGCAGCGGCGTGCTGTCGCTGGAAACGGCCGTCAGCCAACGTTTGTCGCCCGGCGTCAACTTCGCATCGGCTTGCACGGTGCCGCTCGCATCGGGCGAGACGGCGGAGTTGTCTTCCTCGTCCCGAGGACTCGACGCCAGCAGGTTCGCGACTCGCGGAGGCACTTCGCCGCCGACCGGGTTCGCCGTTTTCTTGGCCGTCTTTTGGAACTCGTTGCAACCGCAGAGCGGCAGCACGAGCGCCATCACGCGGAGAGTTCGCGACATGGTGGTGATCGATTGAGAGGTGATCGAGTGACCGCGACGAGACGCCGAGCGCATCGAGGGGCGGGAATATACGGTCAACTGATCTTGGCCTGCAACAGGGATTTGAGCAGCCGGACGACCTCGATCGGCAGCGTCTGCCGGTCGGCAATCGGCAGGTATGCTGCCTTGCTATCGACGACTCGCAGCCGGCCCTGCGAGATCGAGGCCAGTTGCTTGATCCGCAGCGGGTTGCGATAGCCCAGCACGGCGAAGCCCTCTTCCAGGTGAATGTCGTCCACCTGCCAACGGGCCGCGGCGATTTGCAAGTGTTTCATCTCGATCAGCCGCGCGGCCTCTTCGGGAAGCGGGCCGAAACGGTCGCACAGTTCGTCGCGGAGCGTCTGCAGATCGGCCTCGTCGGCGACGCGAGAAAGCTTGCGGTACACGTCGATCTTGTGCCGCCCCGGCGGCACGTACGAGCCGGGCAGGAACGCGGCGATCGGCAGGTCGATGGCCACGTGATGCAGTTCGCGGATCGGTTCGTTCTTCAATCGCCGGACGGCGCCTTCCAAAAGCTGGCAGTACAGTTCGTACCCGACGGCGGCGATGTGCCCGCTTTGTTCGACGCCAAGGATGTTCCCCGCGCCGCGAATTTCCAGATCGCGCATCGCGATCTGGAACCCCGCCCCCAGCTCGCTGAATTCTTCGATGGCCTTGAGCCGCTTCGCCGCGGTGCTCGTCAGCGTCTTGCCTTCCTCCAGCAGCAGGTAGCAGTAGGCACGGTGCTTGTACCGCCCGACGCGACCGCGAAGCTGGTGCAGATCGGCCAGGCCGTACTTGTTTGCTTGGTGGATGAAAATGGTGTTCGCGTGCGGAATGTCGAGGCCGCTTTCGATGATCGTCGTCGCGACGAGGATGTCCGTCTTGCCGTTCACGAATTGAACCATCGCGACTTCCAAGTCGTCTTCGTGCATCTGGCCGTGGACAATTCCAATGCGAGCCTCGGGGACAATGGCTTGCAGGCGGTCCGCGATCGCTTCGATGTTGTAGACCCGGTTGTGAACGAAGAACACCTGCCCGCCGCGATTCAGTTCGCGGATGATCGCGTGTCGAATCAGATCGCCGTCGAAGCGGGCGATGCGCGTCTCGATGGACAGCCGGTCGCGTGGCGGCGTCTGCAAGTTGGAGATGTCGCGGACCCCGATCAGCGACATGTGCAGCGTGCGCGGAATCGGCGTGGCGCTCAGCGTGAGCACGTCGAGTTCCAGCCGGAGCCGCTTGAGAACCTCCTTCGCCGCGACGCCGAATCGCTGCTCCTCATCAATGATAAGCAGGCCGAGATCGCTGAACTGCACGTCCGCCGAGATCAGCCGGTGCGTGCCGATCACGATGTCCACCGCCCCCGTTTTCAAGCCTTCGATTGTCTCCCGCTGTTCCTTCGACGATTTGAAGCGTGAGAGCGATTCGATGCGAAACGGAAACTCCGCCATGCGCTCGGTAAACGTGCGGAAATGTTGTTCGGCCAGCACGGTCGTCGGCACGAGCACGGCGACCTGCTTGCCCGTGTCGATGGCTTTGAACGCGGCCCGCATCGCGAGTTCGGTTTTGCCGTAGCCCACGTCTCCGCAGATCAACCGATCCATCGGCCGCGGGCGCTGCATGTCCGTGCGGATGGCCGACGTGGCCGTCACCTGATCGGGCGTGTCAGTGTACGGGAACGACGCCTCGAATTCCTGCTGCCAATGGCTGTCGGGCGGAAACGCGATCCCCGGTTTCGATTCGCGGGCGGCTTGCAGTTGGATCATGTCCGCGGCCAGATCATGAACGGCCTCGGCCACCTCGGCCTTTCTTCGTTCCCAGGCTCCCGACCCGACCTTCGACAGCGTGACGTGTCCGCCCTTCGTCCCGCCGACGTATTTCTGGACGAGGTGGATCAGCGACACCGGCACGAAGACTTTCACGCCGTCTCGAAATTCGAGGATCAAGTGTTCCTCCACCTGCTCGCCCTTCGACATCAGTTCCATGCCGCGGAACCGGGCGATTCCTTTCGTGAGATGCACGACGAGGTCGCCGGGGCTGAGTTCGAGGAAGCTGTCGATGGCCCGCGATTCGATCTTCGTGCGACCGCGTGCGAGCGGTTCGGCGGCAAGTTGCCGGATGTCGCGGCGATGGAACAGCTCGTGATCGGTCACCACGATCAACCGTTCGCCGACCAGCCGGAAGCCCCGCACGAGATGCCCCTCGCACAGCGAGACTCGTCCCGACTGAAGCAGTTGCGAACCCGCCAGCATTTCGGACAGCCGGGCCACTTCCCCCGCGTTGTGACACGCGATCAGCACGCGCTCGTCCTGTCCCACGACCTTGTGGAGTTCTTCGATCGCCTGCGACGCCGGCGCTTCAAACCGCTCGATCGATTCGATTTGAAGATGGCACGTCGTCTCCAAGCTGTCGGCCGCCAACGCCGCAAGCGAGACGGTCGGGAACGTCGTGCACTTGGCCAGGCAGCCGTCCATCGAGAAAAACCCGCGCGGGTTGTCCAGCCGACCGAGATAGTGCCGCCCTTCGTCCACGAGTTCGTTGAGTTCCACGAGCGCGATCACGCTGCCGGGCGGAAGGTGGTCGGTGAAATGCGCGCTAGACGAACTCCCCTCGCCCCGGCAGGGGAAAAGGGGTTGGGGGTGAGGGGTGGACGTCTCTGAGCCACGGTTGCGAACGACGCTCGGCAACGCTCGCCCCTCACCCCCCGGCCCCCTCTCCCCCTGCGGGGGCGAGGGGGAGGAAATGAGACTTGCCACCGTCAGCCGCGTCTCGGTCAGGTCCGCGATCTTCCGCTGCGACTCGACATCGAACCGGCGGATGGATTCGATTTCGTCTCCGAAGAATTCGATGCGGATCGGGTCGAGGTCTCCCGGCGCGAAGACGTCGACGATGCCGCCGTGCATGCTGAACTGTCCGGGCGACTCGATCGCCGGCGAGCGCTCGCAGCCGTGGTCATGCAGCCAGCGCAGAAGCTCCTCGGGGTCCAGGATGTCTCCAACGCGAACCGTTCGCGTGGCCCGTTCGATCTCGGTTCGGCTGGGGACGGGATGCAGCAAGGCCGGGAGGCAGGTGATGATGAGGCGTGCGTCAGGAGTCGCGGGCCCTTCACCCCCCGACCCCCTCTCCCCCTGCGGGGGCGAGGGGGAGAGGCTGCGCAGCACGCGGAGGCGACCACCGAATACGGGGTCCACCGACGGGTCGCCGCGCGGGACCGATTCCCACGCGGGGAAGATCACCGGCGTCACGCCCGCGAACTCCGCGAGGTCCACGGCGAAGTCATCCACCTCGCTGATCCGCGGCAGGACGATGACGAACGCAGGTGAAACGTACGCGGAGGTGACTCGCTGACCGAGTTGGTCCGCCAGTGTCGCCGCGACAAGCGCGCACGATGAGCCCCAGGCTCCGTCGATATTGGCACTGTCGCCGCGCTGCAGCGATCGCACCACCTGGTCGAAGCCTGTCACCTGCCGCATCACGGGCACCAAGTCTCGCAACGTCGAGACCGAGCACGCTGTCGAGGCTAAGGTCGACATCGATCGGGATTCTAAACATAAAGCCGCGCAACACAATGCGACTCTTGTTGGGCGGGCAATTGCCGATGACCAGCCCCCCATCTGATTCGCTCGAACGAACGTGTCAGGCTGGAACGCCTACCTACATCCGTCTTTCCGCGTTTGCCTGGTTCCGATAAACTCCCGCCGGACATGGCCAACCGATTTCGGAACCGGATTTGCGGTCTCGTTATGCGCGTTCAGATCATCGCCGATTGCTACCTGCCGAGCACCAAGTCGAGCGCCAAGCTGATTCATGACCTGGGGGTCGAATTCCGCCGGCAGGGGCACGAGGTGCGCATTGCCGCGCCGGACGATACGCTGGTCAGCGACCGCGTGATCAACCGCGAAGAAGGCATGACGGTGATGCGGTTTCACTCGGGGAAGATCAAGGGGACGTCGAAATACCTTCGCGGCTTCCACGAATCGCGGCTTTCGGCCTTGCTGTGGAACTCCGGCCGCGACGTGTTCGAGGCCCAGCCGGCGGACCTGATCGTGTTTTATTCCCCCAGCATTTTCTTCGGGTCGCTCGTCGGAAAGCTGAAGCGGCTGTGGGGCTGCCCGGCATACCTGATCCTGCGAGACATCTTCCCGCAGTGGGCCATCGATGCCGGCGTGCTGAACAAGGGGCCAGCGTACTGGTTCTTCTGCCGCAAAGAGGTCGAACAGTATTCCGTGGCCGACGTGATCGGCGTGCAATCGCCGGCGAACCTAAACTACTTTCGAGACCGAGGCTGGGCGGATCGGTATCGGCTGGACGTGCTGTACAACTGGACGACGCTCGACGAGCAGGACGTGCCGAAGACAGATTTCCGAACCGAGTGGGGCTTGCAGGACAAGGTTGTCTTTTTCTACGGCGGGAACATCGGCGTCGCGCAGGACATGCACAACGTCGTGCGCTTGGCCGACAGCCTGCGCGATGATCCGGCGGTGCGGTTCCTCCTCGTTGGAGATGGCAGCGAAGTACACCGGTTGCAGGCGGACGTGTCCGCACGCGGCCTGACAAACATTTCACTGCGACCGGCCGTCGGCCAGCGCGAGTATCTCGGCATGTTGTCCGAGTTCGATGTGGGGCTGATCACGCTCGACGGACACCTCAAGACACAGAATTTTCCCGGCAAGTTGCTGGGCTACATGTACTATTCCAAGCCGATCCTGGCGAGCATCAACCCGGGGAACGATTTGCAAGACATGGTCGAGGAATTCGACTGCGGGTTGGTGTGTCGGAACGGCGACGACGCAGAATTCCGCGAGCGGGCCGTGCGACTGGCCAGCGACGCGCTGCTGCGCCAGCGGCTGGGCCTCAACGGGCGGCTCTTGCTGGAGGAACGTTTCGCCGTATCGCGGACCGTGAAACAGATTTTGAGTGCGGTCGGCTTGAATCCGGCCACGTCCGCGGCAATGCCACGCGCCGCGTGAAACAACCGACGTTCGCACTGCCAAGCCACCGGCCGCAAGCTGGCGGCAGTCGAATCGGCCTCAAGATTGATCACCTGGAGTTCAATGTGTCACGGGAAATGCCAACGTTTTCGGGCCTGCTGCTGCTGGGCACTGTTGAGAAGGCGCGCGAGGCCGTGCTGGCAGCGAAGCGGAACGGGGCGCGAGTCGGCTTGGTACCGACGATGGGAGCGCTGCACGCGGGGCATCACAGTCTGATCCGCACGGCGCACAAGGAATGCGACTTCGTGGTCGTATCGATTTTCGTGAACCCGGCGCAGTTCGGACCGAACGAAGACTACACGCGCTACCCGCGGACGCTCGAAGGGGACCTGGCGATGTGCCGGGGCGAAGGAGTCAACGTGGTGTATTTTCCCAGCGAGGAGACGATGTATCCGCCGGGGTTCGCGACCGCCGTCGAAATCACCTCGCTGTCGAACGTGCTGGAAGGGCAGCATCGACCGGGACATTTTCGAGGCGTCGCGACCGTCGTGCTCAAGCTGTTCAATACCATGCCCGCCCATGTGGCCTATTTCGGTCAGAAGGACTACCAGCAACTCGCGCTCATCCGTCGGATCGTGGAAGACCTGAACGTGCCGATCGAAATCCGAGTCTGCCCGACTGTTCGCGAACCAGACGGGCTGGCACTCAGCAGCCGCAACGTTTACCTGTCGCCGGACGAACGACGGTCGGCTCTGGCTTTGTCCCGCAGCCTGAAGTTGGCCGAAGAACGCTTGAGATACGGTGACCGCGACGTGGCGGCAATTCGACAGGCCATGCTCGAAGTTCTCAATTCGACTCCACACGTGAAGCCCGACTACGCGACATTGATTCACCCGGACACACTCGAAGAAGTTACGCAGGTGTTGCCGAAGCTGGCCGCCGTCGTCGCCGCCCGCGTTGGCACGACGCGGCTGATCGACAACCAGATCATTTCTGATTTGTGATTTCCGATTTCACTTTGGAAACTCCAACTTCATGCGCTCCACGCTGTTCACGATTCAGTTCGACGTTAAGCTCGGCAACGTCCCCGTCTTCGGCGAGGGATGGCTGCTGGCGGTGTGGGGCGTGTTGCTGGTCGCGTGGCTGTGGCGATCGTGGCGTCGCGACCGGTTCGCCACGGTGACCGTGGTCAGCGCGATCGGATGGTTGGCGGCAGGGCTGGCGATTCATGAAGTGCCTCGGCTGTTGCCGCAGGGACTGCCGTTGTACGGTTTCGGACTGATGCTGTTCCTCGGATTTGTCACGGCCACGTGGTTCGGAAATTATCGGCTGCAGAAGCACGGCTACGACGGCGAGCTGGCGTGGGACATTGCGATGTGGGGTTTCTTCGCGGGGATCGCCGGCGCACGATTGTTCTACGTCGTGCAGTACCGCGACCGATATTTCATCCCCGGAAAAAGCTTTGGCGAAGTGCTCAGGTCGCTGGTGATGCTGCCCGATGGGGGGCTCGTGTTCTACGGTGGACTGCTGGCCGGGGCTGCGGGGTTTTTCGCCGTCTGCTGGAAGCGGCGTGTACATCCCCTCGCCGTGGCCGACCTGATCCTGCCGAGTCTGTTCACCGGGATGATGTTTGGTCGGCTGGGATGCCTGATGCACGGCTGCTGCTACGGTGACCCAAGCGACCTTCCGTGGGCGATCTCGTTTCCCGCCGAAAGCGTGCCGTGGCAGGTTCAGGTGGCTCGCGGGTACATCGAAGCGGACGCTCCTCGAAGTCTGCCGCTGCATCCAACTCAGATTTACGATTCAATCAGCGGCCTGCTGTTGATGCTGCTGATGCTCACATATTACCCCTACCGACGTCGGACCGGCGAAGTCCTGGCTCTCGCCTGGCTGACTTACCCGGTGTCGCGGTTCGTCGTCGAACTGCTCCGCGGCGACGAACTGGGTCAGTTTGGAACCACGTTCACAATTTCACAATGGGTGAGCGTAGGGATGTTTGCGTCCGGTCTGGTATATCTTGTCTGGCTCGGCCGCCGGACCCCTGCCGCAGCGAGAGTCGCTCAGCCCGTGACGGCGGCTTGAGCAGCACGGTAGAATCGTTCCAGCCATTAAATGGCCAAGAGGGGAAGGCTGATCGCCCTTGGCCCTCCACCCTCAGCCCCCCCCTTGGACGGCCGAGGGCGGCCATCCTACAAACCGCCGGGAACTTTCCTCGCCGTTCACCCGTCCAATCATCGACCGCCGTGAACCAACCAGACGCCGAACTCATCACCGCGAGCCTGAGGGGCCAAACCGACGCGTTTGGAAAGCTGGTGCTGCGCTATCAGAACCGGCTGTTCAACACGTTGGTGCACGTGCTAGGTTCGGTCGAGGATGCGAACGACGTGGCTCAGGACACGTTCATTCGAGCGTTTCAGAAACTGGGGACGTTTGAGGGGCGGTGTGCATTCTATTCCTGGTTATTTCGAATTGCTCATCATTGTGCCGTGAATCATCGACGCCGCAACTGGCGGTCCACCGCCTCGCTCGACGCCGCCCGTGAACAGGCCGGGTACGACCCGTCCGATTCGCGAGACGATGCTCGACCGGACCACGATCTGGAAGTCACGGAGAAGCAGGTCATGGTCCGCAGCGTGTTGCAGAAGCTGCCAGACGACCACCGAACCGTGCTCGTGCTGAGGGAGATTGACGGACTGAACTACGAAGAAATCGCGGAGGCCATCGACTGCCCAATCGGCACGGTGCGCAGCCGAATTCATCGCGCTCGTCTTGAGCTTCGTTCCAAACTCCAGGTTATGTTGAAGTCATCATGAACAGTCCACGAAATCACAACCCGGCGCCGTCGCACGAATTGCTGTCGGCCTACTTCGACCGCGAAACCTCGCCCGAAGAGGCCGCCGAAATCGAACGGTTGCTCGAAAGGTCGCCCGAAGCCCGGCAGATGCTGGATGACTTTGCCGAGCTGTCCGACCTGCTGCACGAACTGCCGCGGCACACGCTCGACGCCAGTTTTGCCAACCGCGTGCTGCAGCAAGCCCGCCCGCAACCGATCGCCGCCAGCGTGGTCCCGTTTGCCGCGACGTATCGTTCGACGCGCTGGAAATGGGGCACCGGCCTCGGCCTGGCGACGACGGCAGCCGCCGCGTGCGTGATCGTCATGGTGATGCTCCCTCGCGGGCAAAACGAAAACCAGCAGGTGGCCCAGCGTAACATGCCGGTCCCCGCGGCGGCGGACTCGCGAGAGCTTTCGGAATCCGCCGAACGAGAAGTATTGCCAAGGGACCTGACATCACCACCCGCGACCGGCCGGACGATCTCAGACCGTAACAACGAAACCCTGGTTTCGAAGTCGCTATCGGCCGTTTCCGGAGCAGCCGGAGGCGCAAGCGCTAGTCCCGCCGACGCAACGACGCTCACCAGAAGTCAGCTGGCCGCTCGCAGTCCGTCCGGAATTCAGCTGCCGACCGACGTGGACTTGAACCAGATGGCGATCGGCACCGTCGTCGAAGCGCTGCAATCGCGAGGTGACGAGGTAAGCATGGTCAAGCTGACGGTCGTCGATGTCGTCAAGGGAGTGGACCGGATCAAGGTCCTGCTGACGAAGAACTCGATCGTCGCCGACGATCTCAAAGGATCACTGGTCAACAAGTTGGATGCCACCGACAAGCTGCCGCCCGGTCAACTCCCCGCAATCTACGTTGAGGCACCGCGGCGACATTTTGAAGCCGTGATGGCCCAACTGCGTGAGGAATGGAATGCGCCGGAACCGATCGTGGTCGGCATGCGACTGGAACCGGCCGTGGACCCGCTGGCAATGAATGAGATCGTTCCGGAAATTGCCCCGGAGACGAAGCTTGGTCAACAGCAGCGGCGACTCGCGTTCAACAAGGAACTGACCGAGAACCGCCGCGTCCAGCCAGCGGACAAGGAAGGCCTGCCGGCTCCGAAGGAACTTGTGAAAGCAGAGGAAGCGAAGAAGTCGGAATACAATCCATCCGTCGCGAGTCGACTCGAAGGCACGGCTCCGACACGGGCCGCTCGCGGCTCGGCGGGAAAGCCGGTTGCGGCCAAGGATCCTCCGACCTCGGAAGCCAAGCAGTTCGTGCTCAACGTGCCTCAGGCAGTGATCGACCGATCACTGCAACGCAGCGTGTCCAATCAGGTCGAATCCCGTGCGACGGGATTCCCTCGACCCGATGCAACCGACGAAACCAAGAGCACCACGGAGACGGCCAGTGCGCCGGCGGCCGCTCCGGGCGAAGAAATGTTGCAGGTGCTGTTCGTGTTCGAACCCGGTTCAAACGCGGCGATTGAAAAGGCTCGTGGCGACCGCAAGTTCAACGCACCGCAACGACCGAAAAAGTCCTGAGTGCATCCGGCGCGATGGGATCGCTCTCCCTGGACGGCAGAGGACAGCCATCCCACGTCAGTGGTTGAACAGGAATTCGCTGCTGTTCAGCAAGGCCCACAGAATGTCGCCGTAGGCTTTGCTGGCTTCGGACGTGTTGCCGTACGAATCAAAGTGTTTGACCATCCGGTCGATTTCCTGCGGACGCGGCGGCCGAATGAGGGCGGCCAAGTACAAGGCTTCGATCCGCTCGGCGGTTGTGAACAGCGGAAAGTTGACGACGGCAGTCAGCAGTTCGCTCGGAATGAGGTTCGTTCTTTCGTTCCGCTCCAAACTCGTCGAGTCAGCGATGAACTGGCCGTTCATCATCTGCAACGCCTGCAAGATGGTCGTGCTCTGGTCCGCCGAGGTCTCGCTGTTGTCCGAGAACGTCTCGAGGAACTGGCTGCGCGGCGAAGCCTCGTTGTTGAAACTGTTCGTTTGATCGCGTTCGGCTCGCCGTTCGAAATACCCGGTCGCCCGGGCCAGACTGTCAAAAAGCTGAGCCGGCGTGAGGCTCTTGATGGACATCTTCGCGAACAGCCGCGGGTTCGACTGGCTGGCGTGAGTCTGCTCGCTGCCCAACTGGTATCCGCGCGAGTTGACGATCGTCCGGATCAAAAACTTCAGGTCGAAGTCGTGTGCGGCGAACTCATGGGCGAGCTCGTCGAGCAACTCGGGGTGGCTGGGCTTGTTCTCCGAACTGAAGTCGTCGATCGGATCGATCAGGCCGGTGCCGAAGAAATGCCCCCACATCCGGTTGACGAGGGCGCGGGCGAACCAGGGGTTGTCGCGCGACGTGATCCAATCGGCCAGCGTGGTGCGTGGCCCGGCTTCCTTCCAGACCGGTTTCTCGCCGGTCAGGAACGCCGCCTGAACGACCGTCCCCTTGACGGGGATTGTCAGCTCGCGACGCTCCAAAACTTCCTTGATCGCCCCCGAGAACGGGTTGTCCGGGTCGGCTCCCTCGCGGCCGAGGCCGGCGAAGAAACTTGAAAAACTCCAGAACTGCTCCTGCTTCCACGTGTCAAACGGATGGTCGTGGCATTGAGCACACTCGATGCGCACGCCCAAAAACATCCGTGACGCCGCCGCGGCGATGTTTTCCGGTTTGACCTGCTTCGCCGTGTAAAACCCAACGGGCGTGGCGGCCTGCAACTGATTCATCGGACCCGGCTGCGGCATGGTTTCGCTGGCGATACGGGCCGTCAGCAGATCGCGCACGAGCTGGTCGTAGGCGGTGTTGTCGAGGAATTTTCGCTTGAGCCACGATTCGAATCCCGGCAGGACAAACCGCACCTCTAGGTTCGTCGCCGCTTCGGGAATGAGGATGTCCCGCCACATGGCCGCGTAGTGGGCGGTGTACGCGGGGCTGTCCAGCAACCGATCGACCAGCTTGGCCCGTTTGTCGGGATCGGTGTCCGCGAGGAATTCCCGCGTCTCACCGACCGGCGGAATCTTGCCGACGATGTCGAGCGACACGCGACGGAGAAACGTCGCGTCGTCCGTCAGCGGCGCCGGCGTGACGTTTTCCGCCGCCCAGCGCTTCGCCAAATGCTGGTCAATGCGGGCCGACAAGCCCCCCACTGCATTCGACTTCGCCGGCGAAGTTGGCTCCGCCTCCAACCGCATTCCCAGCCCAACGCCGACGACCAGAACCAAACCCAGCATGCCCATCAATCGATTCATGGCAAACTCCGTCACAGTCAATCGCGGTCGGATAGCCTCAATCACGCGGTCCCAGGCTGCGGACGACAATCGAAACCACAATCAGCAGCGCCAGCACCCCGATGACCGCCAACTCCATCAAGCCGAATCCAAACATGACGTTCTCTCGTTTCGCGCGGATCAAAGTTTTGGACCGGCTCCGTCACACCAACACTTCCTTGATCAGCTTTGCCTCGGGATCGGCCAGCCGGATCGGACGGCCGACGTTCGAGAAGTTCTGTTTGGTCGGGTCCACGCCGAGCGCCTGGATGATCGTGGCGAGGAAATCAGGGGCGGCAACGGGTTGGTCGTCAACCTTCATCCCGTCCGGACTCGTCTTGCCGATCACCTGGCCGCCGCGGATGCCGCCACCGCCGAGCACTGTGCTCCACGCCAACTGGAAGTGATCGCGGCCGTACTGCGGATTGATCTTTGGAGTCCGTCCAAACTCGCCCATCCACACGACGAGCGTGTCCTCCAGCATTCCTCGCAGATGCAAGTCGTTCATCAACGTCGCCCAGGCGGGATCGAGAATCCCGCACAGATTCTTCACGTTGTCGAAGTTGTTTTGATGCGTGTCCCAGCCAATGGCATTGCCGCCGTTGAGGTCACTCAGCGACACTTCGACAAACGGGACTCCGCGCTCGACCAGCCGCCGGGCCAGCAGGCAGCCCTGACCAAAAGCGTTCCTGCCGTAGGCTTCGCGGAGCGCGTCCGGCTCGTCATCGAGGTTGAACGCCCCGACGGCTTCGGACCGCATCATGCGCACGGCTTGTTCGTACGCGGTTGGGTGAGCCTTCGCCGCCGGGCCGGGGTGACGATCCTGGAATTCGTTCTCCATCTCGCGCAGCAGCGCGAGGCGTGCGTCCGCTTGCTCGATCGTGATGCCCGTCGGCAGCGCGAGGTTTTTGACTCGCAACCCCTGCGCCGCGTCCTGACCACGGCGACGCGCTCGATCGTTGCCCACGATCAGCGGCGCATACTTCGGTCCCAGGAATCCCGGTCCAAACGCGGCCGGGTTCAGCAATCGATTCGGAGCGATGCTGACAAAATTCGGGAGCTCCGCACCGTCCCAACCCAACTCCTTGCTGAGTGCGGACCCGATTGTCGGGTAATGCACCGGCCCCTGCGGGAGGTATCCGGTCTTCAGGTGGTACGTCGCCCGAGAGTGATCGCCTTCCCGCGTCTGCATCGACCGCACGATCGCGAGGTGCTCCATCTGCTCGGCGAGCTTTGGTAGGTGTTCCGAAATGCGAATGCCGGGGACCGACGTTTCGATCTCCAGAATCGGCCCGCCGTTTTCGTGCCCCGGCTTGAGGTCGAACGTATCCATCTGGCTCGGTCCGCCCGTCATCCACAGCAGGATACACGAGCGCTTGCGAGCCGGATGTTTTGCCGTTTCATCGGCGAGCATGTTGATCCAGCCTGAGAGCGATGAGCCGGCCACGCCGAACGCCGCCAGCTTCAGCCAGTCGCGACGAGAAAACCCCGCAGCCAGTCCCGCACCCCGACTCCGACTGTTTCGCAATGAACCCGTTTCGAGCGCCATGACTTTGGCTCCGTTGAGAAGTGGTGTTGCTTGCGTGTGGCGTGGCCGGGGTCGAACGACGTGAGCCCCCGGCACGCTCGCTGGGGACTCGCACGGCTCGACCCCAGCCACCCTCAATACATGCATCAGGATACCGCTGTATTGCCCGGCACGGCAATCCAAGCTTGAAACTGCCAGCCGTGCGAGATACTGAACGCCTGAACCTCTCCATCGGCAATCGGCAATCGCACCTCGACGATCTATGAAGTCCCACACCGAATACCTGACCTTCAACGTTCCGGCACGCATGGACTTCGTGAACATCACCGGTCACGTCGAGGACATCGTTCGCCGCAGCGGGATTCAAGAAGGCCTCCTCCTCGTGAACGCCATGCACATCACGGCCAGTGTGTTCATCAACGACGACGAGCCGGGCCTGCACGCCGACTACAAGAAATGGCTGGAAGTGCTCGCGCCGTTTGATCCGTCTCCGCAGCGGTATCAGCACAACCGGACTGGCGAAGACAACGCCGATGCCCATCAAAAACGACAGATCATGGGCCGCGAAGTCGTCGTCGCCGTCACGAAAGGTCGCCTCGACTTCGGCCCGTGGGAGCAAATCTTCTACGGCGAGTTCGATGGACTGCGCCCAAAGCGAGTCCTCGTGAAGATCATCGGCGAATGATCTCCCCTCACCCCCGATTGGGGAGAGGGGTCGAGGCTGAGCGGTGAGCCTCTCTGACAATTCACTCGCAAAACGAGACATGGACGAGTGAGCCGCTTGACCTACGGTCCCACTGGGGCCACCACGAGCGACAGGCGCGGCCTTTGCGGATTATTCCGGATGAGCTGTTCGAGTTGCTCATCGATCGCCGCCAGTTGTTGAGCGATTTGTGATCGCCGATCCGACCAGCGTGACTGCCACATTTGAAAGTCATCCAGTTCGGCAACCGCCTGCTCGTGGACGAGCCTCTCCGTGGGCGATGGGTGCGATTGTAATCTCCGCAACGATTCGGTGAGGCGGGATTTCATGGTTCGGGAGGTTGCTCCGGGACTGAAACCGCAAAAGATGGCTGCCCGACACGAATTCGACCGCGATCGGCGACGGGCTTTGATCGTCCGCCTGAGGCAAATGGGCGGGTCCAGGCAACGGACGCCAACATGATCGGCCATTGCGATCGAATCGCTTGACGGAAGTGTGCTCACTCGGCGCAACACGCCGGTTCCGGGCTTCACGCAATCCACACAAAGTGATCAACGTGTACGACCGACAACCGTGGGGCGAACCGAATTCATGCCGCACTCGCTCGCCAACCGATCCTGCTCGGAATGGATGGGAGCTGATCGCCTCGCGCGTCAGCAACCCGAAGCGTCAGCGACGGAATCCGCTCAACGTCCCTCTCTGACGCTTCGGGTTGCCTCAGAGCATTGCACACTCATGGCCCGCAAAGACGACCTCACCGACGAACTCTTGATCGACGGACTCGGCGGCATCGACGGAACCAGCGGCGACGATTACTGGTCGCACGCGCGGCGGCCGTTGGCCTGCCTGCTGTTCCTGTGCCCCCTGCTGATCCTGTACGAAACCGGAGTTTTCTGCCTGGGTGGCGAGCAGCCGGAATTGATCCGCAACGGCGCCGATCATTGGATGCGTTCGTGGCTGTCACACGCCGGCCTGGCACAGACGCTGCTCCTGCCCGCGATCGTCGTGGTTGGTTTGCTCGCGTGGCAGGTGTGGGGCAAATTCCCGTGGCGAGTCGCTCCCGAAACACTGCTGGGCATGCTCGCGGAAAGCCTGCTGTTTGCGTTCGCACTCGTGGTCATCGGGCAGATGCAGGACATCATGTTCCGGCACAGCATCGCGCAGTTCGCTTCGCCGCCGTTCGTCACCGAGGCGCAAGCGGCCACGCTCGTGTCGATGCAATCACTCCCGCGGGCCATCAGTTTTCTCGGCGCAGGCGTGTACGAGGAAGTGCTGTTCCGGCTCTGCCTCCTGCCGGCGTGCTACGGTCTGTTCCGAATGCTCTGCGTCCCGCACAAGCAGGCGGCCGTCGTGTCGATTGTCCTCACGAGCCTCGTCTTCTCTGTCGCCCACTACGTCGGCCCGTCGGCGGATCAGTTCTCGGCGTTCAGCTTCGCATTCCGAGTCTTCGCCGGATTGTTTTTCGCCGGACTGTTCGTGCTCCGCGGCTTCGGCATCACCGCCGGATGCCACGCCGCGTACGACGTGCTGGTCGGTGTGCTGTTGCAAACGCCGTAGTTCAGGCTTTCCAGCCTGACCATTCAACGGTCCGAGCGCTCAGCGATGTCAGGCTGGAAAGCCTGACCTACGAGAAGCGCTTGGTACCCACCATCGGCCGGTCGCCCCGGAACGAGATGCACTTCGCGCTCCAGCCGCAAGTCGGGTCGCTCGGTGAGGACGCTTTCCACGAGTTGCCGATTCTCTTCCAGTTCGATACTGCACGTCGAGTACACCAGCCGGCCGCCGAGTGCGAGTCGCGACACGGCGAACGCGAGCAGTCGTCGCTGCAATGAAGTCAGCTCGGCAATGTCCTTCGCACGCAGCCGCCAGCGAGCTTCCGGCCGCTTGCCGAGCACGCCGGTGTTCGAGCACGGCACGTCGAGCAGGATCGCGTCGAAATCGCCAGGCGACAGTGACGGCTCGTCCGTGTCGGAAAGGTGCGTCCGTACAATCGTCACTCCCAGCCGTTCGCAGTTTTCGCGGATGCGGTCCAGTTTGTCCTGCCGAACGTCCACCGCGAGGATTGAACCCTCGTTGTGCATCAACGCGGCCAGGTGAGTCGTCTTCCCACCCGGTGCCGCGCACAGGTCGAGCACCCGTTCACCCGGTCGCGGAGCCAGCAACCTCGCCGCGTGCATGCCCGATTCGTCCTGAACACTGAACCAGCCTTCCGTGAATCCCGGCAGCAAGTCGACTCGCGCCGGGCTGTCGATCCAGATCGCTTCCGGCACGTCCCCCGGTCGAGCCGAGACACCGGCGGCAACGAGTGCGTCGAGCAATTCCTCGCGCGTCGCCCGCAGCAAGTTCGTTCGCAGACACAGCCGCCCGGGCGAATTCAGCCAAAACCCAAGCCGCCACAGTTCATCGCGGTCGAATCGTTCGCACCACCGGCGGGCGATCCACTCGGGAAAGCTGAACGCGGCGGCGAAGTACCCCGCCGGGTCGGACGTGGGATCAGGCAGGACCGATTCGATCAGCAGCCGGAAACCGCCATCCCGCAGCGGGATGACTCGCGGGCCGGGGGCCGACAACTCACCCCCCTCGCCCCACCGGGGGAGAGCGGTTGGGGGTGAGGGGGCCGTCGAGTGCTCGTCCGTCAGCAGTCGATTCACGCCGCGCAGCACACCGTTCGCGAAACCCGTCCAATGGGGGCGGCCGGTCCGCTTCGTCAGTTCGACCGTTTCGTGAACGGCCGCGTGCGGCGGGATGCCGTCGAGGAACGCCAACTGGTACGCGCCGAGCCGCAGCAGCGTCCACAGGTCCGGCTCGATATTCGCGCGACCGCGTTTCGAGCACGCATGGATCAGCACATCGAGCGTCGCCTGCCGCTGGATCACGCCGTGAACCAGTTCCACCGCCAGACCGCGGTCCGGCCCCGACAGCCCTTCCGCCGCCAGGCGTTGCTCCAGCCGATCCGTAACGAACTCCTTCCGCTCGTCAGCGTGCGACAGCAAGTCGTAGGCGAGTTCCCGGGCGGTGATCGGCACGTCTCTTCGGTCCCTTGGTTGACTTCTGTTTCAATTTTCTGAACAGAAGATAACGAAGTACACGAAGGATGACAGGCGACGCGGGTCGTGGGTCTGTTTGGCGAGCGGGGGCTGTGAAGCCCGCGAGGAATCGACCCGGTTTCTCGGGGGGCTAACGCCCCCCGCTCGCCAAACTGTACCACCACCGAGACGCTGCGGCGATTGTCGCGGCGGGTGATCCGGGAGTACAATCCGTCGCCTCATTGGCGAGGTCATTGAAACACAACACGATTCGGAGGCCGTTCTCTCATGTCGTTTCCACGAACGCTGCTGGCGGTTCTGGTGGGTTCCTGTTCCGTTTCCGTTCGCGCGGACGAGTGGCCGCAGTGGCTGGGGCCGCAGCGGGACGCGGTGTGGCGAGAATCGGGCATCATCGACAAATTCCCGGCAAACGGGCCAGCCGTGCGGTGGCGGACCAAAATCGGAGTTGGCTACGCTGGTCCGGCAGTCGTCGGCAATCGCGTGTTTGTCACCGATCGGGTCCGCGGCGACGAGCGCGATCCGAACAGCGCGTTCGAACGCGGGAACGCCGCGTCGACCGAGCGGATCGTGTGCCTCGACGAAGCCACCGGGAAAATCGTGTGGGAACATTCGTACCCGTGCGTTTACACCGTGAGCTACCCCGCCGGGCCGCGCTGCACGCCGACGGTGGCCGATGGGCAGGTGTTCACGCTCGGAGCCGAAGGCAACCTGGTCGCGCTGGCGGCAGCCGACGGGAAGGTCCTCTGGCAGCGAGACTTCAAGCAGGACTATTCGATTCGCCAGTCGCCGACGTGGGGATTTTCATCGCATCCGCTCGTCGATGGCAAGAAAGTCATCACGCTGGTCGGCGGCGAAGGGACCGCGGTCGTCGCCTTCGATCGCGACTCGGGGAAGGAAGTCTGGCGAGCACTGTCGTCGTCCGGTCCGCATGGCCCGGGCTACGGACCGGCGCAGATCATCGAAGCGGCCGGCGTGCGGCAACTGATCGTCTGGCTGCCGACGGCCGTGAATTCGCTCGACCCGGAAACCGGCAACGTGCTCTGGTCGCACTCGTTCCCTGTGCGCCAAGGGCTGACGGTGCCGACTCCGCGCCGCTCCGGCGACCTGCTGTTCCTCACCGCGTTTTACGATGGCTCGCTGATGCTGAAACTGAACTCCGACAAACCGGGAGCGTCGGAAGTGTGGCGACGCTCCGGCCAGAGCGAACGCAACACCGATGCGTTGCACTCGATCATGCCGACGCCGTTCGTCGAGAACGGACACATCTACGGAGTCTGCAGCTACGGCGAACTGCGCTGCCTGAAGGCAGATTCCGGCGATCGAGTTTGGGAAGACCTGACCGCCACCGGCGCCGACAAGTTGCGAAACGCCCGCTGGGCGAACGCGTTCCTGATCAAACACGAAGACCGATTCTTCCTCGCGAACGAAGCCGGCGACCTGATCATCGCCCGGCTGACCCCGAAAGGCTACGACGAAGTCAGCCGCACAAAGTTGCTGAAACCCACGAACCACAACGCCGGCCGCCCCGTCGTCTGGTCGCACCCGGCGTTCGCTCACCGCTGCGTGTTCGCACGGAACGACGAAGAAATCGTGTGCGTGTCGCTCTCGAAGGAGTGAGTCGAGAGTGAAAAGGGTAGGGTGTGTCGAGCGCAGCGAGCCACACCAATTGGGTAGAACGACAAATCATCCGGTGCGACTCGCTGCGCTCGGCGCACCCTACCGACCGAACCCCGAAGGGGTTCCAGACAATAGCCCCGGGTTGCCGCGCGGCGGCTACCCGGGGTTTTCGACGCGAACGAACACCAACCCTGAAAGGGTTGCAGAGACGTGACCATTTGGATTTTGCGGGTATTCGAGGGTGACTCGGAGACTCGTGGAATCCTCGCCCCTCACCCCCAGCCCCTCTCCCCCTTCGGGGGCGAGGGGAGGAGAGTTTCGTGTGACGAACTGGATCAGGTTTTGGATGGCGGCGGGCGTGCTGGCGGTGGCCGGAGTGGTGGCGGTGCGCGGCGTGCGGCCGGTGTCAGCTCAAGGCACTGGCGGGACGAAATCGAATTCATCCGCGACACGAAACGACGGGCGATACGCGAAGGAAATCCAGCCGCTGCTCAAGACGTACTGCTTCAAATGTCACACCGGGGCCAAGCCGAAGGGCGATCTGTCGTTCGACAAATTTCCGGACGAAGCGGCGGTGATGCGGGATCGGAAGGCGTGGGGAGCCATTTTCCGGAACCTCGACGATGGCGTGATGCCGCCGAGCGACCAGCGGCAACCCGAGGACGCGGAGCTGGAACGGCTGAAGAAATGGATCAAAGAGAAACTCGACGCGATGGACGCGGCGGCTCCGCGAAACCCCGGCCGCGTGACCATGCGGCGGCTCAACCGCGCCGAGTACAACAACACGATCCGCGATCTGGTCGGCGTCGATTTCCAGCCCGCCGAGGACTTCCCGTCGGATGACGTGGGGTACGGATTCGACAACATCGGCGACGTCCTCTCGATGCCGCCGATCCTGCTGGAGAAATACGTCACCGCGGCAGAGAAGATTCTCGACGCGGCCATCGTCACGCAGAGCGGCGCCAGGCAGAAGAAACGCAGTTACGCCGCAAGCGAACTTCAGCGCACCGGCCCAGGGGCACTGCATCGTGGGACGGCGATGGGGATCTTTTCGAACGGAGCCGCGTACGTCGAGCACGATTTCCCGCGGACCGGCAGCTACGTCATCCGCAGCCGCGCGTTCGGACAGCAGGCGGGCGACGAGCCGGTGCGGATGGCGTTCCGGGTCAGCGGGAAAGAAGTCGAGCAGGTCGAAGTGAAAGCCGTGGAAGGCAAGCCGGCGGCGTTCGAGAAGAAACTCGAAGTCGAAGCGGGCCGGCAGCGGGTGGCGTTCGCGTTCCTCAACGATTTCTACGACCCCGCGAAGAAACTCGACCGCAACCTGTTCGTCGAGCACATCGAAATTGAAGGGCCGGTGGACGTGAAGTTGTCGTCGCTGCCGGAGACGCATCGCAGCATCTTCACCTGCACGCCGGACGGAAAAAACACGGCCGCGTGTGCTCGGGTGATCCTGCGGAACTTCGCCCGCCGCGCGTTCCGCCGTGCCGTCTCGGACGAGGAAATCGATCGGCTGATGACCTTGTTCAAGGCGTCGCAGGCCGACGGCGAGAGTTTCGAGGAGAGCATCAAGCTGGCTTTGAACGCGGTGTTGGTCTCGCCGCATTTTCTCTTCCGCGTCGAGATGGATCAGGAGACGAAGGACCCGCAGGGGATCTACCTGGTCAACGAGTACGAGCTGGCCAGCCGGCTGTCGTATTTCCTGTGGAGCACGATGCCGGACGAAGAGCTGTTCACGCTGGCGCGGCGGAACGAGTTGCGAAAAACGGGCGTGCTGGAGCAGCAGGTGCGGCGGATGCTTCGCGACCGCAAGGCCGAGACGTTCGTCGAAAACTTCGCCGGGCAGTGGCTCCAGCTTCGGACGCTGGACCGGCTGACTCCCGACAAGGAAGATTTCCCCGCGTTCGACGACGTCCTGCGTCGGTCGATGCGCACGGAGGTCGAGATTTTCTTCACGCAAATGCTGCGCGAGGACCGCAGCATCCTGGATTTCCTCGACACCGACTTCACCTACCTGAACGAACGGCTGGCGGAGCACTACGGGATCGAAGGGGTCAAGGGGGACAAGTTCGTGCGCACGAAGCTCACGGGCGGGCGGCGAGGCGGCATCCTGATGATGGGCGGTGTGCTGGCGGTCACGTCCAACCCGACACGCACGTCGCCGGTGAAGCGCGGGAAGTGGATTCTCGAAAACGTGCTCGGCACGCCGCCGCCGCCGCCGCCGCCGGGGGTCGAGCTCTTGAACGAATCGAAAGAGGCGATCACTTCGGGATCGCTTCGCGAACGGATGGAGAAGCACCGGAAGAACGCGGACTGCGCGGGGTGCCATCAGCGGCTGGATCCGCTGGGGTTCGGGTTCGAGAACTACGATGCGATCGGCGCGTGGCGGACCAAGGACGGGCCGTTCACGATCGATCCGTCGGGAAGCTTGCCCGGCGGGCAGGCGTTCTCCGACCCCGTTGAATTGAAGAAACTGCTGCGGCAACGCGACGAAGATTTCACGCGCTGCCTGACCGAGAAGCTGCTGACATTCGCCACCGGCCGTGGAATGGAACCGGCGGACAAGCCGTACGTCGATCAAATCGTCAGGACGGTGGCGAAAAACAACTACCGGTTTTCGGTCCTGCTGCTCGAGGTGTTGCGGAGCGATCCTTTTCAAAAACGGAGCAGGAAACGAGAGGCGAACTGAGTTAACATACGGCGAGCGGGGGACGTGAGTCCCCCGAGTTTTGAATGGTGCGACAAGGTGTTCCTCGGGGGGCTTACGCCCCCCGCTCGCCAGCATTATTGGGGGAGTTAACGATGCGACAGAATTGGCTCATTTCACGGCGGACGATGCTGCGAGGGCTCGGGACGACGATGGCGTTGCCGTGGCTGGATGCGATGCAGCCGTTGATTGCGAGCGTGGCGCCTTCTGCCGCCGGGTCGAAGTTGCCGGTGCGGATGGCGTTTGTTTACGTGCCGAACGGCATCCACATGGCTGACTGGACGCCGGCGAAGGAAGGTCCGCTCGGCGAGTTGCCTCCGACGCTGGAACCGCTCAAGCCGCACAAAAAAGACCTGCTGGTGCTGACAGGGCTGACGCATCGGAAGGCCAACGCGAACGGTGACGGGCCGGGCGACCATGCGCGGGCGATGGCTACGTTTCTCACGGGGTGTCAGGCGAAGAAGACGAACGGGTCGGACATCCGGATCGGCGTGTCGGTCGATCAGGTGGCGGCGCAGAAGATCGGCCAGCAGACGAAGTTCGCGTCGCTGGAATTGGGCTGCGATCCGGGTCAGCAGGCGGGGAACTGCGACTCGGGATACAGTTGTGCGTACTCATCCAACATCTCGTGGAAGTCGGAGGCCACGCCGCTGGCCAAGGAAATCAACCCGCGCCTGATTTTCGAGCGGCTGTTCACGGAAGGGTCCGAGGCCGAGGTGAACGAACAGCGGGCGAAGCGGGAGCGGAAGCGAAAGAGCGTGCTCGACTTTGTGCTGGAGGACGCGAGCCGTCTCAAAACGAAACTGGGAGCGGCGGACGTTCGCAAGCTGGACGAGTACCTGACATCGGTGCGCGAGCTGGAGCGGCGGATTTCGCGGGAAGTGGCGGAGCAGGGGAGCGACTCGAAGCCCAAACCGCCGCCGTTCGACAAGCCGAGTGGCATCCCGTCCGACTATGCCGAGCACATCCGGCTGATCGGCGATCTGCTGGTGCTGGCGTTTCAGTCGGACCTGACCCGCGTGGCAACGTTCGTGTTCGCCAACGAAAGCAGCGGGCGGAGTTACCCGTTCCTGGGAGTGAAGGAAGGTCACCACGATCTGTCGCACCACGGGAAGGACCCGCAGAAGCAGGAAAAGATCAAGAAGATCAATTTGTTTCACGTGACGCAACTCGCGTACGTGGTCGACAAGCTGGCGTCGATCAAGGAGGGACCGGGGACGCTGCTCGATCATTCGATGCTGCTCTACGGCAGCGGCATCGGCGACGGCGATCGGCACAACCACAACGACCTGCCGATTCTGCTGGTCGGGAAGGGTGGCGGAATGATCAGCACCGGACGGCACGTGAAGTACGGTGATGGCACGCCGCTGACGAACCTGTTCCTGTCGATGCTGGAGCGTGCGGGGGCGTCCACGTCGGCGCTGGGTGACAGCACGGGGCAGTTGAAGCAACTGTCAACGTAACGGTGCCCGAAGCAGTTTGCGCTATGAACGTCACTGCTGTGCGGGTGCGCCTCGGAGACGCTCGCCCCTCACCCCCGGCCCCTCTCCCCCTGCGGGGGCGAGGGGAGGACAGTCGCCCCGGGCGCCGGGAGTGCTACCACCGCAGTTCGATACCGGCGTGCGGACCGTAGAGTTTGAAGTTGTCGTTTTGTGCGCTGAAGGTGGCAGCAGCTCCTGGCGCGTCGTTGAAATCGAGCTGGCTCGGGGCGAGGGCGAGTCCCGTCATCCACATGAAGCGGTAGCCACCAAAGATCGAAACGCACTCCGAGATTCGGTACCGGGCATTAACCCCCAATTCGGCGACAAAGCTGGTGTGGCTGCTGAAGTCCTTGGCGTCCCGCCGCGGCAGGGTGTTGCCGAAGTCAGCCATCCACTGACTCATCCGCTGAGCGTTTCCAAAAAATCCGATCTTGCTGAACAGGTCCAAGCTCAGCCGTTCGCTGGGTTCCAGGTGCCAGCCTATGCCCACCTGACCACCGATCAAATGGTTAACCGTCTGCACGTTGTAGTTGCTGGTGCCGGAATCGACATCGTGGAACCGCATGTCGAAGTTCTCGTGCAGGTTGATGTACCGAAAGCCGCCGAGCAACGACATGCCGTTGAGTGTCTGTTGATAGTTCAGTTCAACGTTGTTGAGGTTGGATTCGTACGCGATCGCCGCTTCGTCGGCGAGGAAGAAGTCTTGCATGGTGATGGCAATCGTGCCCGGCAGCGACAGACTGTTCGCTCCGTAGGTCACGCTGCCGGACGTCCAGTGCATCAGTCCCCAGTAGTGCAGTTCGAAGGTGGACACGTTGTCGATTTGGCGCCCAATCGTCAGACCCAATCCGAGTTGGGCGTTGTTGTTGAAGCTAAGCTCGTTGGCATTGACCCGGGGAACCGACACCGAGAGTGGATTCGTCCCGGCCGCGGGGTCTTCGACCAGAATTGTCTGAGATTTGATCGGCGTGCGGCGCAGCATCACCGCCTGGACCTGAGAGTACCAGGGAAAATCGGGTCCGTCGAAAATCGCATCGGCGCCTGCGACGTCATAGGAAATAATCGGTGCCGTGGCGGGAACGGAATCGCTGGCGGAGGCAGAACCAGCCGCCAACTGACCGTCGGTGATTCGCAACCGGGCAGGTTCGTCGGCCCGGACAGCACGCAGAGTCCCGCATACGACGAGCAACGAGGCGAGGAAGATCGATGTGCGCCGCATTCTGCTACCTCTCCAAATGGACTGAGTCAGCGCGTGGGCTTGGCCAGGAAAACGACGGATTGACTGCTTGAGTTTTCTGTGAAGCCGCAGTCGGGCCGGCCACATGGCCATTCACCGGCCAAATCGACCGAACGCCAGCCGAACTCCGCCAGCGCAAGCCACGCCCAGACGGCTTGCTGAGTAATATCGGAAGAAACGCTACGGTCGATACAGTTAATGCGTTGAAATCTTTGGGACTACCCGGCACGGTTTGCGTTCCCAATCCTCCCATCCCTTGTGGCATTTCCGGGTTGGGGCTACTTTCCGGATCGATCGTCAGGACGAATAGATCGCAAGTTATGGTCAAAGTGCTGCCGACTTGAATTGTTGGGTATCCAGATTCCGGGCGGGGTCTGTCCACGGACGTCGCGCGAAGCTGGTCACTCAACTGCGGGTTGCCCAGTCGTCAGAGCCAACGAAATCGAAACAAATCCTCCGAGCAGGTGTTTGATTTCGGCCACAGGAGGAGCAAACTCCGGCGACGCACAGGGGAACCCCGGTTGGGGTTGGGCCTGCAACCCCACTCGTCAGCACCATCCGGGTTGTTTTTTCTCACGCCGTGTGTGTGTGTCACCCGCCTGCCATTACGCAAACAGGCCGATCCGAAGTTCTTCCTGTCAATCCAAATAGTGGTGGAGTCCATCGATGTTCGACCTGGAGAACCGTCCCGTCCGAGTCAACCCGTACGTGAACCTGCTGAAGCGCCACGTCTCGCGATGGTTTTCGTTCCGGAAAAAAGATCGTCGCCGGAGCCTTCCGACGCTGGCCCGACACGTGGAGCAACTGGAAGGCCGGACCCTGCTGAGCGCCAACGTGCCGCTCGATCCGACAGGCTTGAATTGGGTGCCCGTGGGACCGGCTCCACTGCTGCAAGACGTTGTGGCCCCGGGCAATGAACCGCTCGTGGGACGCGTCACGGGGATTGCTCCGCACCCCAGCAACTCGAACACGATGTACATCGCGACCGCGGGCGGTGGTGTCTGGCGTACGGATAATGCGACTGCCACGAGTCCGGCTTGGACTCCGCTGACCGACACGATCCCGAACTTTCGCGACATCTTCAACAATCTGGTGCCAGAGGACCAGCAGACGTTGGTAATCGGTGCCATCGCGATTTCCCGAAGCAACCCCAGCGTGCTCTATGCCGGTACCGGGATCGGCGGCGACCTGGCGGTTTCCAATGTGGGGGCCTCCATCGATGCGGGCGGAGTGCGCGGCGACCGTTCGTTCGGACGAGGTATTCTCAAGTCGGTCGACGGAGGTGTCAGTTGGGTGCAGCTGCCAGGTAATCTAGGACTCAACGAGTTCAACTTACGAGGATTCTCGAAGATCGTCATTCACCCGCTCAATCCGAACATCGTTTATGCGGCTGTCTCATCGAGCAGTGATCCGAATTTTCCGTTCAACGGATACGGAGTCTACAAAACGACGGATGGTGGAGTGACATGGACCAATGTGACCTTCAATGCCCCGCCCTCGGGATCTACACCGATACCAGACACTGCAAGTTTCACAGACCTGGTCATGGACCCCGTTGATCCGGAAACCCTTTACACCGCTGTCGCGTTTGCCGGAACTTCAAGCGGAGTCTTCAAAACGACAAACGGTGGTGCAACCTGGTTCCGCTCAAGCGACTTCCCTGCTGGTCAGACCAACGGTGTGACTCGAGTCGCGGTGGCCCCGACGGATCGAAACGTCGTCTATTCGTCGATTTCAAGCAGCCTGTCCGGCGGTAACCTCGTGCAGATGATGAAGAGCACGAACGGCGGCATCACCTGGTTCAATCTCCCAAACACACCAAACTACCTGCTGAACACGCAAGGCGGAGTCCGTGGCTTCAACAACACGACGTTGATCGTCGATCCCACCGACGCGAACATCGCGTACGCGGGTGGTGACCGCCTGTACATGAAAACAATCGATGGCGGGCAGAACTGGACGGACATCGCCAGCGGTCCGGGGGGCAACACGTTTCAGGCACACCATGCAGTGGCGTTTGACGCCAACAACCGTCTGCTGGACGGTAACGACGGCGGCATCTATCGGCTGGACAATCCGACCATCGGCAGCATCGACTGGAATGGACTGCAAGGGTCCGGTCCGACGGGTCTGCAAATTGCGTTGATTACCTCGGTGGCGACCAATCGCGAGAACGACGCGATCCTGTACGCCACGATGCAAAACCTCGATTCCGGCAAGTTCACCGACAGCTTGCTGTGGCAGAGAATCGCCTCAGGTGCATCACTAACTCCGCCGGGTGGTGGTTCAGTTGACGGCGCCCGGATTGTGAGCGACTCCAGTGTCCCGTCGACGCTCTTCCGAACCTGGAACAGCGACACGAGCGGTGCCAGTGCATTGGAACGTTCGCTCGACTCAGGTGCAAGCTGGGCCGCCGTTGGCACCGGCGTCGTGGGATCCGGAATCGGAGATGTGGGCGCTCGACAATACTATCAGCTCCTCGCGGTCGCATCGCAAGGTGGGGTCCGGCGTGTTTACACCGGGACAAACGGTGTTTACGCCTCGATCGGCATTCAAGGCCAACCGAACAGCCTCGGAAACACCTGGGTGCAAATCAGTGTCGCAGCCGATTGCAACAGAGGTGCTGACACGGTTTGGAACCGGGGTGCCAGTCCTCCCGTCGATGAAGGTTGGAACACAGACGGACTGATCACAGAGATCGAGCCGACAACCAACGGCGATATCGTTTGGGCATCAACGGATGACACAATAAGTACTGTCGGACAAACGCCAACCTGTCCCGCCAGTAACACCGGTGGAACAATCGGCGGCAAAACAACTCCCGGTGTCCAGTTGTATGGAAACAACGACAATCCCGGGCCGCACATACTGGTCTCTACTCGCCAACCGACGACGGCCGGCGGCACAAGCGGTCGACCGTTCTGGATCAACCGGACGGATGAGCTGTTCGCGGCGCTGGCGGCTTCAGGGGCGACGGTCAGCACGACCAGCAACTTCTTCAACTCACAGTACATCGTCCGGACGATCAAGTCCGACCCGCAGGACCCCAACACGGCGTACGTGGCTTTCGAAACGATCACGGGGGGCGGCCAGATTTTCCGCACGCGAGACCTCGGTCTGTCGTGGGAGGACATCACCGGCGACCTGCCTCGACTGTCGATCTACGACATCGAAATCGATCCGCGTCAGTTCAGCCTGCCAGACGACATTCTGTACGTGGCCACGCAGAACGGCGTGTACACCACGCCCAACATCCCGGTGACGATCCCGCTCGGCGGTTTGAACTGGAAGAAAATGGGGGGCGGCCTGCCCAACGCTCCCGTGCGGGACATCGAATTGAAGAAGATTCGAAATTTGTCGAACCCGAACAATCCCAACGATCAGACGATTCTCGTCGCCGGAACCTACGGACGCGGCGTGTGGGAAATCCTTGCGAACCTCGCTCCGACGCTGACGACGGTCAACACGCTGGGGCCGACCAACGAGGACACGCCGATCACGATTGATTACGCCACGATGTTTTCGCAGTCGGACATCGCGGATGTGAACGGCGACACGCTGGCCTTCCAACTCGATCAGGTCACGAGCGGAACGTTGACCAAGAACGGGTTCCCGGTCGTCGCCGGCTCGACGCGATTGGAGCAGGGGGAGACGTGGGTGTGGACTCCGGCGCCGAATCAGAACAACATCCTCAATGGCAACCAGCCTCTGAACGCGTTCACCGTTCGGGCCTATGACTTGGAGTTGCCCTCGGCAACGCCGGTGCAGGTGCGGATCAACGTGACTCCCGTGCCCGACGCCCCCGTCGTGCAAACCAATCCCATTCAGTTCTCGGTCGCCAAGAATTCGACGGCGAATCAGTTTACCTACACGCAGATCACGAACGCTTCGGGGACGTTCGACCCCGACGAACCACCGTTCAACGTGGTGACGTACGTGGTGCAAACAGTGCCCAATGGGACGCTGACCAAGGGAGGCATTCCGGTCGTCCCGGGCACGACCACGGTCTCCGCCGGCGAAACGCTGGAGTGGACGCCGGTCAACGGATTCCAAGGCCTGGTCACCCCCGCGTTCACGTTGCGCGTGCGAGACAACACCTCGCCCACGCCGTTGGTCGCCGTGCCTGATCTGCAGGTGAACATGAACGTGGTCAACACGGCTCCGACGCTCACTGCTGTTGGCACGCTGACCGGCGCTCTGGAAGACACCCTGTTCGACATCCCCTTCAACACGCTGGCCTCCGCCGCGAACGAAGCGGACGTGAATGGCGACCCGATCAGCTTCCGGATCATCGCCGTGTCGAGCGGCACGCTGACTCTGAACGGGAACCCGATCACCCCGGGCGTCACGTTGTTCGCCGCGGGAGATACGTTGAACTGGCTCCCCGCGCTGAATGCCAACGGCGTGTTGCCGGCTTTCACCATCCGAGCATTCGACGGCAACCTCGAATCGTCCACGGCGGTGCAGGTGAGCGTCAACGTTCAGGCCGTGAACGACGCGCCCACGCTGACGACCGTCACTCAGTTCACGACGTCTCAGAACCTCGCGACGACGCTGACCTACACGCAATTGGCTGCGGCCGCCAACGAGGCGGACGTGGACGGCGACGGGCTCAATTTCGTGATCGGCAACGCGCTCAACGGGTCCACACTGAACGTGGCACCGGGAACCATCCTGCTGCCAGGCCAGAGCATCGTGTGGACGCCGCCGGTCGATTTCACGGGCCTAATCAACGGATTTGAAATCCAGGCCATCGATCCGGGCGGGCTGACATCGACGCCGGTGGCTACAGTGCCATTCAACGTGGTGGTCAACAATCCGCCCACGTTGACGACGGTGGCGACGCTGACCGGAGCGAAGAAAAACCTGCCATTCACGGTGACGTACACCGCGCTGGCGGCTGCCGCCAACGAGGCGGACATCGACGTGCCGGCACAGACGATCAGCTTTGTGATTCAATCAATTTCGACCGGTAACCTGACAAAGAACGGAAACCCGATCACTCCGGGCGTGACCACGCTCGGTCCGGGCGAGAGCCTGGTCTACACACCGATCCTGGAAGCCCAGTTCCCGCCGGTGACGGAAATGTTCAAGACCCGCGCGACGGACGGCCTCTCGGTTTCGGCGTCGGATGTGCCGGTCAACGTGCAGATCGACAACACCGCGCCGACGATCTCGGTCGTCAACACGCTGACAGGAGCTACGGAAGACACGGCGTTCAACATCTCCTTCGCCACGCTCGCCGCGGCTGCCAACGAAGCCGACGCCGATCCGTTCGAAACGGTGAACTTCCTGATCGCCAGCGTGACCAACGGCACGCTGCTGATCAACGGCGGTCCGGTGACCCCGGGCAGCACGGTATTCCGCAGTGCCGACACGTTGACCTGGACGCCGCCGCTCAACGCGAACGGCAACGTGGCCGCGTTCACGGTCCGGGCGTTCGATGGCGTCGCGGTCAACAACCCACAGGGTTCGCTGAGCTCGGTGAATGCAGTGCAGGTCAATGTGAACCTGGCAGCCGTGAATGACGCGCCGACGCTGACCGCGATCAACCAGTTCTCGGGCGGCGTGCAGGGCATTTCGTTCGACTTCACGTACGCCGGATTGATTGCGGCAGGCGACGAAGCCGACGTGGACGGCGACACGGTGCTGTTCCGGATCGAACAAGTGACGTCCGGCACACTCACCAAGAACGGTTCGCCGGTTGTCCCCGGCCAGACGACGGTGGGACCCAACGAAAAGGTGACGTGGGTGCCGCCGGCGAGCGCCACCGGGGTGACCGCGGCGTTCACCGTGCGGGCCTTCGACGGCACGCTCGCATCCGCGGCGCCTGTCGCTGTCACGCTCGAACTGGTGCCGCTGCCCACCAGCCGCATGTTGCGAGCCTACAACCCGAACGCCGACTATCACTTCTTCACCCTGTCCACGCTGGAATTCAATTCCGCCGTGGCGCATGGCTACATTGATGAAACGACCGGCCGACCGGGGTACGCGGTGGCAACCGCCCAAGTCAACGGCACGTTGCCGATCCATCGCTTGCGGAATCCGTACAACGGACGGCACTATTACACCGCCAACACGTTCGAACGTAACTTCCTGTCGAGCATTGGCTGGATCTATGAGAAGGACGAGGGATTCATTTTCACGTCTCAGGTGACAGGTTCGGTGGAGATTTTCCGGCTGTGGAACAAGAACACCGGCTCGCACTTGTACACACAAGACCCCGCCCAGAAGGACGCGATTCTGGCGATGTTCCCTGGCATCTGGTTCCAGCACTCGAGTCTCGGCTTCGCGTTCCCGGCAGCCGCGACCGGCAACCCGCCGGGTGGCGGAGGAACAGGCGGCACGGCACGCGCTCGATCGGCTCGAGCCGTGGGTGCGTCGTCGGATTTGATGAGCGATGTAGGCACGCTGTCGGTGTCATCGACGTTCGCCAGCGGAACCGAAGGGACGACAGGTGTGGCTCAACTGTTGACGGCCGCTCCGGCGTTGCAGCCGGTCGTTCGAGGGACACCGTCCGTCATGGCGGCGAGCGAAGAGATCCGGCGACGACTTGCCGCGGAAGCCGTCGGAACGTCGAATCGTTTGGACACGGAGGTGCAATCGACCGATCAGTTCTGGAGCGACGTGGGACGGCAGTTGGAGGTTGGATCCGCGGCTGCCTTCGAGGTGGATGAGGTGCGGGTGAGTCGCTGAGTTTGGGAGTTCTTCGCACGCGATCCGGGTCGGCGATGTCCCGCGATCGCGAGACGTAGGGCCATCGATATCGGAATGGGCGGCTGATCCAAAACGGAAAAATGATTCGCGCGCCGAGGTCCGCCTCGACGCGTTCTTTGTGCCACGGGAGTTGTCGCATGTTTGCTCCGGAACAACGGTCCAATTCGAACCGCACCTGGCTCGATCGGTTGAACCACGCGGTGCGCCGGCTCAGCCGCGTCTCACGCCGGCGGCGGCGGAAGCCCACCATCGAGTTGGCCCCTTCACTGGAGCGACTTGAGGAACGCGCTCTGCTCTCGGCCATCGCGGGCGACATCGGAGGCGCCGGCTTCGTTGTCAACAATGGCGGATACCTTACCGACTTCTCGGATCGCGAACCCGCAGACATCGCCCGCAATTATCTGGAAGCGCACTCCGCCGAACTGGGCCTGACGGCGTCGGACCTGTCGAATCTCGTCATCACCCGGCAGTATCGCAGCACGCACACCGGAGCCACACACCTCACTTTTCTGCAGACGCATAACGGCATCCCGGTTTTCGGCAGCGACATGAACCTGACCGTGGCGCAGGATGGACGCCTGGTGACGGTGGGCAACCGCGCGGTCGATAACCTGCGAGGTCGTATCGCCGCCGACAGCCCCTCGATTTCCGCGGTGCAGGCGATCAACATCGCGGCCGGGAGCCTGGGTCTCACTCCCGACGCTTCACTGTCCGAACGGACGGTGGCGGCGGGCCTCCAACAGAAGGCCGTGTATTCCGGCGGAGGCGTTTCGCGAAATGACATTCCGATCGAGCTTCAGTACCGATTGGGCTCCGACGGACAGGTGCATCTCGCCTGGAATCTGGTCATCCGACCGACGAACAGCATCCGTGACTGGTTGAACATGTTCGTCGATTCGCGATCGGGCGGGTTGCTGCCGTCAATCAACTGGGCGGCGGATGCGAACCCGAACGGCGTGCCGGGTAGCGGGACGTACAACGTCTACGATTTACCGACGTCCGATCCGGATGACGGACCGCGCACGCTGGTGGTCGATCCGGCGTCCACCATCGCTTCGCCATTTGGTTGGCACGACACGAATGGGCAACCCGGTCCCGAATTCTTCGACACGCGAGGCAACAACGTGTTCGCCGAGGAAGACTTGGCGGGCAATCTGGGCGGTTCCCCCGGCGTGCGTCCTAGCGGCGGGCCCACGTTGACTTTTGATTTTCCGGTCAATCCCGCGGCGAACCCGACGACGTTTACACCGTTTGCCACGACGAATTTGTTCTACCTGAACAATATCGCACACGACCTGCACTACGCCTACGGGTTCGATGAAGCGTCGGGCAACTTTCAGGTCAACAATTACGGCCGAGGTGGCATCGGGAACGATCAAGTCCTTGCCTATTCTCAAGTGTTTGGAGGCATAGGACCACTCAACAATGCGTATATGGCAACGCCGCCGGACGGCCAGAATCCCCAGATGATCATGGGATTCATCCAATTGACGCAGAACGATCCCGTTCGCGATACGGATCTCACGTCCGACGTGGTCATACACGAACATGGGCATGGCGTGTCGAATCGCCTGACTGGCAACGCGAATGGCCTGTTCGCGCTGCAAAGCGGCGGGTTGGGTGAGGGCTGGAGTGACTGGTGGCCGCTGATGTTCGCTCAGCGTCCGACCGACCTGCAGATGTCCCAGTATCCGTCCGGGAACTACGCGCTGGGGTTGCCACCCAATGGCCCCGGCATTCGCAATTTCCGCTACAGTTTCAACAAGACTCTCAATCCTCTCACGTACGGGAACTTTGATGACCCGGTGTTCCCCTCTGGACCGGGTGCCATTCAATTCATCACAGGTAATCCGGGGTTTGAAGTTCACAACGCCGGTGAAATCTGGTGCTCGGCGCTGTGGGATTTGAATTGGCTGTTGATCAACAAACACGGCTTCGATTCCAACCTGTACACCGGCTACTCGGCATCGGCGCCTGCCGGTTCGCCGTTGGCAGCGGGAAACAAGCTGGCACTGCAACTGGTCATGGATGGACTGAAAATCCAACCGATCAATCCCACGTTCCTCGATGCCCGTGACGCGATTCTCGCTGCGGACGTGATCTTGACCGGTGGCCAGAACCAATTCGAAATCTGGTCTGCGTTCGCCCGGCGCGGCATGGGACTGAGTGCCGATGACGGGGGGAATGCCAATTCCATCAACATCACCGAAGCGTTTGACATCCCGTTCACCGTCATCCAAGGTACGAAATTCAACGACGTCAACGGCAATGGGCTGCGAGCGGGGATCAACGAAGTCGGACTCTCCGGATGGACGATTTACAACGACCAGAATCAGAACGGCGTCCGCGACCAGTCCACACAGACGTTTGTCGCCTCCGGCCTGCCGCAGAACATTCGCGACACGACCACGCTCAACTCGACGGTCTCGGTCAGCGGAATGACGGGGTTTGTGCTCGACATCAACGTGACGCTCAACATCACACATCCGTACGATGCGGACATGGATGTGTTTTTGATCAGCCCGTCCGGCCGCAAGGTTGAACTCTTCACGGATGTCGGGGCAAATCTGGCGAACTTCACGGACACCACGCTCGACGACTCCGCCAGTACTTCGATCACCCTTGGCCGCGCACCGTTCAGCGGCTCGTTCCGTCCGGAAGGAAAACTGTCCGATTTCAATGGCGACAGTCCCAACGGCGTCTGGACCCTGCAGGTCATCGACGATGCGCCTCGCGATGTCGGCGTGTTGAACAGTTGGTCTCTGCAACTGACCGCCGGTGAAAACAACGT
>Ga0233425_10001225_pt1 | contig 59671 bp, 45 predicted proteins | sample Watercolumn_Towu_2_FD_181712 | JGI IMG/M metagenome (GOLD analysis project Ga0233425, IMG submission 181712) | Freshwater microbial communities from Lake Towuti, South Sulawesi, Indonesia - Watercolumn_Towuti2014_140_MG | ecosystem: Environmental > Aquatic > Freshwater > Lake | place...
CCACTGGTTCCGATGAAATACATCTTCTTCGCAATGTACGTATCCAGATCAACTGCCGCCGTCTTGTCCGCCGGAATCCCAGCGAAGATATTGATGATGGCGCCCGCCGCCGCGCTCTGAACCGCCTGCGTCACCAACGCCGGCACCGGCGCCATGATCACAATGTAACTGCACGGCTCCGTGACCGATTCCTTCTGCGGATTGTAAGGACGCAACGTCGCGTTGTTCTGCTTCGCCACCGGCTCGCAAATCCGTTTCAGCACCGCCAGCCGTTCATCGTTCAGATCGCCGGCCAACACTGTCGCGCCCAGAGACAAATCGCGAATCACGTGCATCATCCCCATCGGCCCCGCCGCGCCGACGACGTTGACCTTGTCGCCGGGACGAACCTCGGAGGTCGCGGGAATCGCCGCAAGCGCGTCAGCCACATCATCGCCCGTCGTGCCAACGACGCGGATGTTGCCGTAATGAACGCGCCCCACCTGCGTCGTCACCGGGCGTCCGAACTTGCCGCCGCACTGGCAAATTACCAGCAGGCCGTTGACGGCGACGCTGGAAAAAAGTTTTTCCACGACCGCCGCGTCGCTGCCGTAATAAACCACATCGTCGAACTGTCCCGGCGTGATGTCCTCGGCCTTGCGAACCACGAGGCGTTTGCCACCGGGCTTGAACTCGCGTCGTTGGACTTGCGCGTAAGCGTTCTCGACGCACGCCCACGGCTCGACCAGCGCAATCGCAGACGCCGAAATGTCCTCCGGCACCGGCACCAACATGGACTCATCTTCCGGTGTCGTGATCACGCGCTCGTCCATCAACACGTATTCTTGAAGCGCGCCCTCGAAGTTGTAGCCAAACGCCGCGCACGAACCGGGCGTCGGCAACCAGCGGTAGTCGGTCTGCACCAGGTAACGTCCACCGACCTTCGCGTGCTTCACCTTGTCGCCGGCGGCGACGACGCGCACAACGGCCTCGTGGCCGGGCACGGTCGGTTTGGTGCCGGGGACGTAGCTGGGGATCTCGGCGAGCGCGGCTTTGTCGAGGCCGGAAGCGACTTCCGTCTTGCGAATGTGGCCGGTGAACTGTTTCAGCAGCTTCAGGTCGGAAAAACAAAGCCCGACGACCTCGACTTGGCAAAGCACTTGGTACGGACCCGGCACCGGCACGGGTTTCGACTCGTTGAGCGCAAGCTGGTCCGGCCCGATCAATTGCACCGCGCGTTCAGTTTTCGGGATCATTGTTTCATCCTTTCAAGAACCTGTTCAGTTGTTGCGTCCGCCGGCAGGTCGCGCCCGGCGGCCTCGAAAAAGTCGTTCTTCGCGGCGACACTGGGGAACTTCTTCGCTGCCCAGTCGCCAACGTAACCGTTACCGGAACATTTCCGGAACAAAGTGTGGGCGTACAGAATGTGCGCGCCCCGCAGAAACACCGGCAACAACGGCTTCAGTTCGGCGCTGCCGAAGTTGTCCACGAACTTATTGCCGGGACTGTTCATCTCGGTGCCGACGATGATAGGAAGATTGTGTTTCCCGGCGAGCGCGACGATGTCGTAAAGATTCTGAAGTTTGTGATCTTTGATGCCCGGTGTGTAGTTGCGGTCGGGAATGATGTTGAGCGCCGCTGCACCGGTGCTTTCGGCGACGGCGAGAAGTTCCTCCATGCAACGTTCGCCGTCGGACGTTCCGTCGAGCCACGTCACCATCGGGACAGCGCCGCAGTCCGACATGCACCGATTCATGTCGGCTATCAGCGGGAATGACTTTTCGTCGGGCTGCACGTAACCGACGCCGCCCTTCTTCATCGTCTTGGCGCGAATCAGGTTTTGGAGCTTCGCTCCTTCCGGTGGCGCGTCGCCGAGTTTGTCCTGCCAAAACGCCGTGCGCGTGGCGAGGTTCGGAAACATCGCGCGCGCCTTCCGTTCAAACGCTTCGCACAGGTGACGTTCGGTGGCATTGCCCTTTGGCGTCAACGGCAACACGTCCTGCTCCCAGTCAAGTTGTAGCGGATCCATGAAAGCGTTGACCCGGCCGAGCATCTCGCGCGTGCGTTGCGCGGCGGCGGCGCGCATCTGCGCAAGAAACGGATGCTGCACGGCCCCGGTGAATCCGGCGCCCATGTGGTAGGTGATGCCCGGCTCGCCGGGCGAATTGATGACGCGCGCCTTGAATTCGGGAACGAACACGCGCGATTCAAGCGAGGCGATTCCCTTGACGCCCACGAGGCGCGCTGCGGCGAGAAATTCCTCGACGGCGTCGAGCACATCGAAGTCCACGATGCCGGCGAGGCCGAGGCCTTCCTTGCGGGCGAGCCAGGCGAACTTCGTCGGCGAGTAGCCGTAGGCGTTGTAGGAGAAGAAGGTGTGACAGTGGACGTTGTGGAAGCTGGTCAACGACGGCAGTTTGATGTGGCCGTCGTCGGCAAGGTCGAGCAGTTCGAGCAACGCCTCCCGTCGCGCGGACGGGTTGAAGCTGTCGAGTTGGTGTTCGAGTTGGATGATCCGTTTTTCCATCGCGGGCGAACCTTACAGCAAAGCCAACCTTGTTCCAACAAAAAGTCGGTGTTGAAGTGAACACGGGCGGAACGTAATATTCAATCCAATGAAACACCTTCTTGTCATGCTCATTTCGTCCGCCACGATACTTTATGGGGCTTCACCCGACGATCAATACGTCCCCGGCCCCGATTCGCTGGAGCAAAAGGGCGTGCCGAAGGGAACAATCACGCCGTACTCGTGGAACGACAGCAAGATTTACCCCGGCACCGTGCGCGACTACTGGGTCTATGTCCCAGCGCAATACAAACCCAGCAACCCAGCGGCGGTGTTCGTCTGTCAGGACAACATCCTCTACAACGCGCCGACCGTGTTCGATAATCTCATCGCCAAGCGCGAGTTACCCGTCATCATCGGCATCTTCATCCAGCCCGGCGGCAAGCTTCTAAAACCCGGCGAAAAACCGCCCAAGCGTCCCGATGGCCGGCCCGCGCCGCGCGCGAATCGTAGCGTCGAATACGACACGCTCAGCGACACCTACGCGCGGTTCCTGATCGAGGAAATTTTGCCGGAGGTCGGGAAGAAGTACAACCTGACCAAGAATCCCGAAGAACGTTGCATCGCCGGCAGCAGCAGCGGCGGTATCTGTTCGTTCACCGTTTGTTGGGAGCGTCCCGACGTGTTCCGCAAATGTTTCACGACCGTCGGCAGCTTCACCAACATCCGCGGCGGCAACAAGTATCCGGACATCGTCCGCAGCTCGCCCAAGAAACCGATCCGCATCTTCCAGCAGGACGGCGCGAACGATCTCGTCAACCAATTCGGCTCATGGCCGGAGGCGAACAAGGCGATGGCCGCCGCGCTTCGTGAGAAGGGCTACGACCACAAATTCGTTTTCGGCGAGGGCGTTCACAGCAGCAAGCATGGGACCGCCATCTTTCCCGATGCGATGCGCTGGATGTGGCGAGACGTCGTCCGCCGTTGAAAGGAGTCTCTTATGAATGATCTGACACGGCGCGCTTTTATCGGCAACATGGCGCTGCTTGCGGGCGGCGTTGCCGTTTCCCGCGCGGTGAATGCAAACACTCATCCGCTTCGGGCCGGCGCAGCCATCGCGGATATCACGCCTCCGGTCGGCATCTCGCTCGCTGGCTCGCTTACGGCGCGCTCGGCCAAATCCATCCTTGATCCGCTTCACGCCCGTGCTGTCGTGCTCGAATCGGGCAGCACGCGCATCGCGTTTGTGTTGCTGGACATCATCGCATTGAACAATGACGATACCGCGCGGGCGCGCGCGGCGGCCAGCAAGGCTGCAAACATCCCCGTCGAGAACATCTGCGTCTCCTGCACCCACACGCACAGCGCGCCGTGCACGCTCACGTTCTTCCAGTCCGAACGCGAAGCGGCATTTGTCGAGATGGTGATTCAGCGCGTCGGCGAGGCTGCGCGAAAAGCGGCAGACCGATTGCAGCCCGCCCGCGTCGCGTGGGCCAACGGCTGGGAACCGCGCGCCGGCTTCAATCGCCGCTATCACATGAAAGACGGCACGTTGAAAATGAACCCCGGCTACGCCAACCCGAACGTGCTCCGTCCCGCCGGGCCGACCGATCCGCAAATCCCGATGTTGATGATCGAGTCGGCCAAGGGCGCGCCGTTGGCGGTCGTTGCGAACTATTCGTTGCACTACATCGGCGACCGGCCCGGCGATGTGATCTCGGCCGACTACTTCGGCAAGTTTGCAAACCTGATGCGCGAGCGCAAGGGCAAGGAGTTCGTGGCGTTGCTGACGCACGGCGCGTCGGGCGACATCAACAATGTTGACGTGAGCAAGAAACCCGCGCCGCGCGAGCCGGGCGAACGCAGCCGCGAAGTGGCGGGCTGGATTGCCGATCAAGTGGACCAGTGCTGGGCGAAGGTGAAGTTCGAGGAACAGGCGGTGATCGCCACAACACAGAGCACGTACATGCAATGCGTCCGAAAACTGAAAGGCGCCGAGATTGAAGAAGCGCGCCAGCAATCGGAGAACGCGAAGCTGCCGTTGGTGGACCGGCTCTACGCGAAGGAGCGACTGGAGTTGTTGAAGTGGACGGACGAAGTCCCGATGGTGGTTCAATCGCTGCGCGTCGGCGAGTTTGTCGCGTCCACATTCCCCGGCGAGGTGTTCTGCCGGCTCGGCCTCGACCTGAAACACGCGTCGCCGTTTCCCGTCACGGCGTTCATCGAGTTGGCCAATGGGTACAGCGGCTACACGCCGACGCGGGCGGACTACGACCTCGGCGGCTACGAGACGTGGCTCGCGCGAAGCGCGTGGGCGGCCCCGTTCACCGGCGAGGAGATGGTCGCGCTCGCGGCGATGCAATTGAGGAAACTATGGCAATCATAATCCGGATTCTTGTCATTGGCGTGTTGTTGGGCATTATGGCCGAGGCTCGCGCCGACAAAGTAAAGTTCAACGTCCTTCACATTGTCTCCGACGACTTATGTACGCGGCTCGCTTGTTACGGCGACCCGATGGTGAAGTCGCCGAACATCGACCGGCTCGCGGCTCGTGGCGTGAGGTTCGACCTCGCGTATTGCCAGTTCCCGCTCTGCAATCCGTCGCGGGCATCGTTCATGACCGGCTTGAGGCCGGACACGACGAAGGTCCATGAGAACCGCACGATGTTCCGCGAAGCAGTGCCGGACGCGGTGAGTATCCCGCAGAGTTTCAAGAAGGCCGGCTACAGCGTCGCACGCATCGGCAAACTCTTTCATTACGGCGTGCCCACGCAAATCGGCACCGACGGCCTCGATGACCCGGTATCGTGGGAGAAGGTCGTCAATCCCAAGGGCCGCGATGTGGACGACTACACGATGATCGAGCGCATCCAACTCGGTCCCGGCGAAACGCGCACGACCACCGTCAAGGCTACCGCTCTCAACGAACTCGGCGGACGCCTAAGCTGGCTCGCCGCGGACGGCACCGACGAGGAGCAAACCGACGGCAAAGGCGCTGCGGCGGCGATTGAGCTGCTCGAAACCTGCGCGAAGAGTGGCAGACCATTCTATCTCGCCGTCGGTTTCTACCGGCCGCACACACCCTACGTCGCGCCGAAACCGTGGTTCACGATGTACCCGGTAAACAGAATCCGATTACCGGCGATCCCCGGCAACTTGGCGGAGTTCTTCCCCGCCACTGCGCTCGCCACGCAGAAGAAAGAGGAACTCGGCATGGACGATGATCTTCGTCGCCGGGCCATCCAGGCGTATTCCGCTGCAACGAGTTTCATGGACGCGCAAACCGGCAAGCTTCTGGCCGCCGTGGAGCGGCTTGAGCTTACCGACAACACCGTCATCGTTTTCCACAGCGATCACGGTTATCACCTCGGCGAGAAGAATCTCTGGCAGAAGATGAGCATCTTCGAGGAATCCGCGCGCGTGCCGCTGATCATTTCCGTCCCCGGTAACAAGGCCAACGGCACAAGTTGCCGAAAGCCCGTCGAACTCGTTTCGCTTCACAAGACGCTCGCCGACGTCTGCGGCATCGCCGCCGACAAGAATACCGAAGGCCACAGCCTGCGCCCGCTCATCGAGAATCCGAAAGCCGACTGGAAACACGCCGCCTTCTCACAGGTCACGCGCGGCGCGCAGGTCGGCACGTTTGCCGAGCCGGGCAAGAAGGGGAAGGCGAAAGGCAAACCCATCATGGGCCGCAGCGTGCGCACGGAGCGTTGGCGTTACACCGAATGGGACGAAGGTCGCGCCGGCGTCGAACTCTACGACCACGAGACTGACCCCGGCGAATACAAGAACCTCGCCGCCGATCCCAAGCACGCCGCAGTTGTGAAAGAGGTGAAGGCGTTGCTGAAACAATGATGACCCGTCTTGTTCTTGCCTGCATGTTTTTGGGACTGGCGCGCGCCGATGATTGGCCGCAGTGGCGCGGGCCGAACCGCAACGGCATTTCCGCCGAAACCGGCTGGCTCGATCAGTGGCCCGCCGGCGGGCCAACCATCGCGTGGAAGGCAGGCGTCGGCACCGGCTTCTCGTCGTTCGCCGTCGCGGGCGGTCGCGTGTTCACGATGGGACACGCAGACGGATCGGACGCGGTGTTCTGTTTCGACGCGGAGACCGGCAAAACGCTCTGGAAACATTCCTACGCGGCGAGTCTCGGTGACAACCTCTTCGAGGGTGGCCCGACTTCAACACCAACGGTCGAAGGCGACCGCGTCTATACGTTGAGCCGTTGGGGCGACGTGTTCTGCCTCAATGCCGCCAGCGGGAAGATCCATTGGTCGAAGAACGTTCAGAAGGAAACCGAAGCGCCGGTGCCGCAATGGGGATTTTCCGGTTCGCCGACGGTGTACGGGAACCTGCTCCTGCTCAACGTCGGCGAAGCCGGCCTCGCGCTGGAGAAGTCCACTGGCAAGATCGTCTGGCAGTCGGCGAAGAAGGAAGCCGGCTACTCGACGCCGTTGCCAGGAACAGGTTTCGTTGTCTTCACTTCCGGCCAATCGTACATCACCGCCGACCCGGCCACCGGCAAGGAAGCGTGGCGTGTGCGTTGGGTCACGCAATACGGCGTCAACGCCGCTGATCCGATCATCGCCGGCGACCAGATGTTCATCTCGACCGGCTACAGCAAGGGCGCGACGCTGTTGAAACTCGGCGCCGCCGCGCCGACAGAGGTTTAGTGCTGCGCACCCAACTCAACGCCGCCGTGCTCGTCGGCGCGCACGTGTACGGAATTGACGGCGACACAAACCACAAAGGCGGCCTGAAGTGCGTCGAGCTGGCGACCGGCGGGGAAAAGTGGGTAGAAAAAAGTCTCGGCTACGGCTCCGTGACAGTTGCGGGCGGCAAACTCATCGTGTTGACCGACCGCGGGGAACTGGTCGTTGCCCCGGTCTCGACGGATGGATTCAAGCCGACGGCGCGCGCGAAGGTGCTCGACGGCAAGTGTTGGAGCGTGCCCGTGCTGGCCAACGGCCGGCTTTACTGTCGCAACTCGGCCGGCGTTGTGGTCTGCGTGGACTTGAGGAAGAAATGACGAAGCATCGCACCGCGTTGATCGGCTGCGGCTGGTGGGGCAAGAACATCCTCAAGGAAGCCATCGCCGCGGGACGCTCGAAAGTCGTCGGGCTTTGCGACGTTGACGAGACCGTGTTGGAAGTTGCCGCCGACCAAGTCAACGACCTTTGTGGCGACCAGCCGAAGCTGTACAAAGATTTCCGAGAACTGTTGGAGAAGGAGAAACCGGAGGTCGTCATCATCGCCACGCCCGACCATTGGCACGCGCTCACGACCATCGCCGCGCTCAAGGCCGGCGCGCACGTCTATGTCGAGAAACCAACCGGCCACACCATCGTCGAGAGCCGCGCGATGTTACGGGCGGCGCGCGACAGCGGTCGCGTCGTGCAAGTCGGCTTGCACCGGCGCATCGGGCCGCATTACGTCAGCGCGATGAAGTTCCTGAAATCGGGCGCGGTCGGCAATATCGGCATGGTCCGGGCATTCGCGCACAGCGGCGGCAACGTCGAGCAGCCGACGCTCAACAGTCCGCCGCCCGACGGTTTGGACTGGGACTTCTATTGCGGCCCGGCAGCGCGTCGCCCCTTCTGCCGGAAAATTCACCCCGGCGGCTGGCGGCAGTTTCTCGATTTCGCCAATGGCCAGCTTGGCGACTGGGGCGTGCATTGGCTCGACCAAGTGCTCGGCTGGACGGAGGAAAAATATCCGCGCCGCGTCTTCTGCACGGGCGGACGCTCGATCCGTGGCGCGCCGGTTCTCACCGAGAAGGAGCAAACCACCGACGCACCCGACATGCAGGTCGCGATGTACGAGTTCGAGTCGTTCACCTGCACGTGGGAACACCGCCAGTTCGCCGAGAACAACGCCGAGAAACACCGGATCGGCGCGTATTTCCACGGCACGAAAGGCACGCTCCACATCGGCTGGCGCGACGGCTGGACGTTTTACCCCGTGAAGTCGAAGGAGCCAAGCGTCCACGAGGACGCCAAGCTTCAGGAACCCGACGGCCACAATCTGCAACTGCTCTGGGCGGATTTTCTCGACGCCATTGCTACGCCTCGCAAGCCAGCCTCCGACATCGAACCGGCGCATCGCGCGTCGGTGATGGCGTTGCTTGGGATGCTCTCGTGGAAACTCGGTCGCAGCGTGACATGGGACGGCGCGCGCGAAGAATGTCCCGGCGATGCCGAGGCCAACAAGTTGTTGCGCCGCGACTACCGTGCGCCGTGGAAGTATCCGGAACTCTGATTGAGAGCTGCGGATTTCCCTGTGGACAGCGCCGGGCAGTTTGTATATGTTCGCGCGCACATTACGGATGTTTCCTTGTGACTGAGAACTTGATTTACAACCTGGCGCGTGGCCCTTTGGTGTGGTTGGCGATGGCAGTGTTTCTTGGCGGAATCGCATGGCGGCTGGTGGAATTGTTCCGCTTGACCCGGAAACGGGAGCGCGTGGCGTGGCCGACCCGCAACGTCCGCGCTGACTCGCCGGCGGAACAAAAGTTCCGTCCGATTCTTTCCTTCCAACACAGCCTGATCGGGCAACACCCGGTCATGGCTGTCGTGTCCGGGCTGTTTCACCTTTGTGTGTTCATCGCGCCGTTGTTCGCCAAGGGTCACAACCTCATGATGCGCGAGTCGCTGGGTTTCTGTTTTTGGAGCCTGCCGCTGACTGCGACTGATGCGTTGACCGTGCTGGTGTTGGGCGGTGTGCTGTTCATGTTGGCGCGGCGACTGGTGATCCCGCGCGTGCGTGCGGTGTCAGGCCTCGCGGACTACGCCCTTTTGGCGTTGGTGGCGGTGCCGTATCTGACGGGATTCATCGCGTACCATCAATGGCTACCCTACCGTGCCATCGTCACGCTGCACATGCTCACCGGCGAGGCGATGTTGATAGCGATTCCGTTTACGAAGATGGCGCACATGGTGTTTTTCCTTTTCGCACGGGGCTTCATGGAAAGCGAACACAACGTGGGCCGGGGCGACCGGGTTTGGTCTTCCTGAAAGAATTTGTCATGTCAGAACACGATCTCAAACCCATCAACATTGACCAGATTCGTGCTCTCCTGAAGGAGAAGGAAGCCGGCATGAAACTCCGTCTCGCGGCGTGCGCGGGCTGCACGCTCTGCGCGGAGAGCTGTTTCATGTTCATGAACAAAGGCAAGGGACAGGACCCGCAGTTCATGCCGTCGTTCAAGGTGCTGAACACGCTCGGCAAACTCTACCGCAAGCGCGGCAAGGTCTCGCGCGCCGAACTGGAACAGATGCGGAAGTTGCTCTGGAGCAACTGCGCGCTGTGCGAGCGTTGCTATTGCCCGCTCGGCGTTGACTTGCCCAACATGATCGCTTTCGCCAGAAAAATTCTGCGCTCGCAGGAAATCGAAGCCGACGGCCAGCAGGCGCCAGAGAAGAAGGAAGTATCCAAATGATTATTGCCAACCGCAAGACAGTCGAAGAAATCAAGGAATCGCTCAAGGCCTACAAGAAAGTCCTCACCGTCGGCTGTGGCGGTTGCACCGCCGTCTGCATGGCCGGCGGCATGAAGGAGGTCAACGACCTCAATACCCAACTGGACATCCTGTTCAAGGATGACAAAGTCGTCTTCCAGATCAATGGCGCGGTCGTCGAGCGCCAGTGCGAAGTTCCGTACCTCGCCGAGTTGGACGAGATCGTCAAACCGTACGACGCGATCCTCTCGATGGCCTGCGGCGCCGGCGTGCAGTTCCTCGCCGAGCGTTATCCCGACAAACCTGTTTTCCCGGCGTTGAACACCGTCTTCGTCGGCGTCAACAAAGACATCGGCTGGTACGAGGAGCGTTGCAAGAGCTGCGGTGAATGCGTGCTCGGCATGACCGGCGGCATCTGCCCAATCACGATGTGCGCGAAAGGGCTGCTCAACGGCCCGTGCGGCGGCCCGCAAGACGGCCACTGCGAAGCCAACTCCGAAGCCGACTGCGCGTGGATCAAAATCTACGAACGCCTCAAAGCCCAGGGACGGCTCGACAACATCTTGAAGATCACCCCGGCCCGTGAGTGGCAGGACCAAGTCCAAGGCAGCCTCGTCTTGGACAAGTTCCGCGACAAGTACAGCAAGAAAGAGACGAAATGAAATCCGACAGCAATCTGGAAAAAGTCCTGACCAGCGGCGCGTTTGCCGTCACCGGCGAACTCGGCCCGCCGCGCGGAGCCGATCCCGCCATCGTCAAGGAGAAAGCCCAGTTCCTCAAGGGGCGCGTGGACGCCGTCAACATCACCGACAACCAGACCGCGATGGTCCGCATGGCAAGCTGGGCGGCTTCGATTCTCGCGTTGCAGGAGGGACTCGAACCGAACTACCAGATGGTTTGCCGCGACCGCAACCGCATCGCGATGCAGTCCGACATCCTCGGCGCCGCGTCGGTCGGCATCAAGACGATGCTCTGCCTCTCCGGCGACCACCAGAGTTTCGGCGATCATCCGAAGGCGAAAAAAGTCTATGACATTGATTCGATCCAGTTGATCCAGATGGTCAAGAAGATGCGCGACGAGAGCAAGTTCCAAGGCGGCGCGGACATCACGAAGCCGCCGCGCATCTTCATCGGCGCAGTCGAGAATCCATTCGGGCAACCCTATGACTTCCGCGTGTACCGCCTCGCCAAGAAGATCGCCGCCGGCGCGGATTTCATCCAGACCCAGTGCATCTATAATATGGAGCGGTTCCGCGAATGGGTTAAGCAGGCGAACGACATGGGTCTGACCGAGAAAGTGTATATCCTCGCCGGCGTCACGCCGATGAAGTCGTTGAAGATGGCGCTCTACATGAAGAACAGTGTGGCCGGGTTGGATGTGCCGGATTGGGTCATCAAGCGCCTCGAAGGCGTTACCGACAAGAAGAAGGTCGCTGACGAAGGCATCAAAATCGCCTGCGAACAGATCGAGGAGTTCAAGACAATGAAAGGCGTCGCCGGCGTTCACCTGATGCCGATTGAGTGGGAGCACAAGGTTCCGGAAATCACCGAACGCGCCAAACTGTTGCCGCGCCCCACATTCCCGGCCGAGCCGGCGCCCGCACCTGCCGCATGATCCCGGCCTCGACAACTTTCTTCCTCGCCGCGATCCTGTTGACGGGCGAACGCGACATCACGGTTCCGCCCAAGTTCCAGAAACTGGAGCGCGCGCCCGTCCCGTTCAACCACGACAAACACACCGAGGCGCTCAAAGCCGAGGGCTGCCAGAAGTGTCATCCGACCGGCGACAAAGGCGTCCATCTCTTCACCTTCCCGAAAGTCCAGAACGAGAAGACCGCGAAGGCGTGGATGAATTCATTCCACGACGCCTGCATGGATTGCCACAAGCAGCGCGCCGCCGAGAACAAGAAGGCCGGACCGCTCACCTGCGGCGAGTGTCATCGCGTCCAGAAGGAAGCGCTCCACAAAGAGTATGCGCCCGTGATGCCGCCTTACTACGACAAGCTTCGCGACACCTACCACAAGGATTGTCTTGCCTGTCATCGTGACGAGAAGATAACCAAGGAAGCCAAGCCGCTTGACTGGCAGAGTTTCTACGTCAAGCAACAGCAACACCAGAAAGCCGCCTGGCCCAAGGTTCAGTTCGATTACGTCGTCCACGAAAAACACGAGAAGGAGTTGGAAAAGAAGTGCGAGCTTTGCCACTACATGTCGCCTGAACGCCGCGCGAAACTAACGGAGCCGAAGCCGCGCGACTGGGTGCTCGATGTTGACCCGGCCAAGACGCTCACCGACCGCGTCGCCGCGCACGTGAAATGTCTCAATTGCCATCTCACGCGCACCGCCGAGAAGAAGAAAGCCGGCCCGTTGATCTGCGCCGGCTGTCATTCCGACAAGTTGCGTCCCGCGCAAGAACTCGCCGCCGCCCCGCGCACTCAGTGTGAGCAGAAGGAGAAGATCCTGATTCCGCTCAAGAAGGACGCGCGCGCCAAGGCCGTTCCGTTCGACCACAAATCGCATGAGGCCAACAGCCGTTCCTGTCAGGAATGCCACCACCAGACCGTCCGCGCGTGCAGCGATTGCCACACCATCGCCGGCTCGAAGGAAGGCGGCGGCATCACGCTGGCCGAGGCGCACCACAGCAAGAATTCAACGTGGAGTTGCATCGGCTGCCACGAGACCGTGAAGAAGAAACCGAACTGCGCCGGCTGCCACGACCGGATGGACAGCGGATTGGTGAAGTCCGCCTGCAACAGTTGCCACACCGGCACGCTCGTGAACCACGTGCGCAAGCTTGTGCCGCCAAACGAATTGATGCCGGCGGACAAGAAGGAAAAGATCGAGATAGCCGGGCTGAAGAAGGAATACAAACCCTCGACGATGCCGCACCTGGCCATCGCCAAGAAATTGACCGACATCAGCAATCAAAGCAGTCTGGCGACTTGGTTCCACCGCCACTCACCGACGATTTGCATGGGCTGTCACCACAACGCGCCCGTGGGAAAAGAAGTCAAGCCGCCCACCTGCGCCACCTGTCACACCGCGCGCACGCCGACGGACGCGGCCATGCCGTCGTTACTCGGCGCGTATCACCAGCAATGTCTCGGCTGCCACAAACAAATGGTCGAAAGCGACAACAAGAAACTCCCGCAGAACTGCATCGGCTGCCACGAGGAACAAGCGAAACCGGGAAAAAGCTGAATGAATGAGTTTGTCATTCCGAGCTTGCGAGGAATCTCTAACTTTCTTCCGAAGAGATTCCAGAGATTCCTCACTCCGTTCGGAATGACATGGATGGGAAGAATTGCCCATGCCCTGTAATCGCCGCGATTTTTTCAAGCAGATCGCCGCCGTGCCGGCGCTGGCGCTGGCGGTGCCGGCGAATAACGACGACCCGCTCGGCGTGTTGGTGGACACGACGCTTTGCGTTGGTTGCCGCAAGTGTGAAGAGGCTTGCAACAAGATCAACGAGGAGTTGCCACGACAATCGCCGAAGTCGTTCGAAGACCAGACCGTGTTCGCCAAGCGCCGGCGCATGGACGCCGGCACGTTCACCGTCGTCAACCGCTACGGGAATGTCTTCGCCAAGTTCCAGTGCATGCACTGTCTCCAACCGGCGTGCGTGTCGGCGTGCATCGTCGGCGCGTTATCGAAGGAAGCCAACGGCGCGGTGACGTACGATTCGTGGAAGTGCATCGGCTGCCGGTACTGCATGGTCGCCTGTCCGTTCCAAGTGCCGGCCTACGAGTACCACAACGCGCTGACGCCGAAAGTCCGCAAGTGCATTTTCTGTTTCGAGAAACGCCTTGCGAAGGGCGAGACGCCGGCATGCGTGTCGGCGTGCCCGATGCAGGTGATGACGTTCGGCAAGCGAACCGATTTGATCCGTCAGGGTGAGACAAAGATCCGCGAGAATCCGGATCGTTACGTGCAACACCTGTACGGTCGGGACGAAGTCGGCGGGACGGCGTGGATGTATTTGTCGAGCGTCCCGTTCGACAAGATTGATTTGCCAACGCTCGGTTATCACCCGGTGCCGGGGTTCACGGAGCCGGTGCAGCATTTGTTGTTCAAGTGGTTCCTGCCGCCGTTGGCGTTGTACGCGGCGCTCGCGTTCGTCATGCGCCGGCAACAACAGGAGACGCCCGATGCACACGCCTGAGCCGGTCGGCGTGAAGTTTTTCACGCGCGGAATGAAGATCCTGACGGCAGTGATGCTAACAGGATTGGGCGTTGGGTTGTATCGGATGATCTTCGGCCTCGGCACCGTCACGAATCTCGATGACCAATACCCAATGGGACTCTGGATCGGCGTGGACGTCGCCACCGGCGTCGCGCTCGCCGCCGGCGGGTTCACGACGGGGGCGTTGGTGTACGTGCTCCGCCGCGAATATTTCCACGTTATCATCCGCCCGGCGTTGTTGACGGCTTTGCTCGGTTACACGTTCGTGGCGATCGGTCTGCTGTTCGATCTCGGCCGCTGGTACAACGTCTGGCACCCGATGATGCCGACGATGTGGCAGGGCAACTCGGTGCTCTTTGAAGTCGGCATGTGCGTGATGTGTTACCTGACGGTGCTCTACATCGAGTTCGCGCCGGTCGTGCTGGAGCGGTTGATCGGCCGGTTCAGTGGACGAGTGGATGCGGCGTTGCGGCTCACCAACTTCATCCTCGAACGGTTCATGTTCATCTTCATCCCGGCGGGTGTGGTGTTGTCGTGCCTGCACCAATCGTCGCTAGGCGCCCTGACGGTCATCGCGCCGTACAAGATGCATCCGCTCTACTGGTCGCGATTGGGGCCGATTTTCTTTTTGTCGTCGGCCATCGCGGTCGGGTTCCCGATGGTGATCGTGGAATCGCTGCTCGCCGCGCGCGCGTTCGACCGGAAACCGGAGATGGAGGTGCTGACGCCGTTGTCCCGGATGACGCCGTGGCTGCTCGGCGTCTATATCGCGCTGAAGCTCGGCGACATGCTCTGGCGCGGCACGTACGCCTATCTGTTCGAGTGGTCGCCGGCAGCGGTGGCGTTCTGGATCGAGTTCGGCCTGCTGACAGTGGTGCCGTTCTTCCTGTTCATGTCGTCCGATGTGCGACGGTCTCCGGCGGCGTTGTTCACGGCGGCGTTGATGTACGTGTTCGGCGTGCTGCTGAACCGATGCACGGTTTTCTTCATCGCGTACGAACCGTTGTACGCGGAGAAGACGTACGTGCCGGCGATCGGCGAGTTCGCGCTGACGATCGGATTGATCGCGACGATTATGTTTGTTTATCGGGCGGCGGTGACGTTTCTTCCGGTACTACCGGTCGCCAAGTCCGCCTCCTGAATTCTCAGAAACTCCGGAGCCACGCCTTGATTTCGTCGTGGGTCATCACATCATAGGCGGTCAACAAGCCCTTCTCGGCAAAAAACACAATTCGCCATTGCAACCCTGCTCGGCACTCAAACAGATCTTTCCGTAAGCGTCGGATTCCCAGCCCCGAATGATGATGTGGATTCCCGAAACCGTCCGCCAACGTGTTCAACGCCCCGGTAATTTGCTCCCGCTCTGCGGTGCTGAGTTTCTCGACATGCTTCCGGAAGCGCGGATGAAGATCAATCCTCACAGCTTGCCTGTGAACGGCTTGGATTGGCCAGTTTTTCTGGCCTGATGCACGTCGGCCTTGACCGCCTTGTACGCTCGTTCGGCCTGCCGCTCGGTCACCCCGTACTCTTGCAGCACGTAATCAGTCGAGTCAACCTCGACCGGCCGCAACGCCACAACGCGCCCGTCCACGACGAACCCAACGTCGTCGCCCCGCAACGCGCGCTTCAGCCAAGCCCCCAGGTTCTGGCGGCCTTCGGTAACGGAGAGAGTTTTCATATAAACATTATAAAGTCTCTGCGTCGGCAGTCAACTTGCCATTCGTTCCCGTGCACCCCACGGGCAAACTCGAAGCGGTGACGTGGTTGCCGGTGTTGCCGCAGCTCAAGCGGCCATGAGTTGACGGGCAACGTCCACGGCGCTGGCGGCGTCGGGCGCGTAGCCGTCGGCTCCGATTTCCTTGGCGAACTCCTGCGTGATCGGCGCGCCGCCGATGATGACCTTGACGGTGTTGAGGCCGGCTTTCTTGAGGCCCTCAATGGTGGTCTTCATCGCGGGCATTGTGGTGGTCAACAGCGCGGAGAGGCCGACGACTTGGGCGTTGTGTTCCTTCGCGGCGGCGGCAAACTTGTCGGGGGAGACGTTCGTGCCAAGGTCAACGACGCCAAAGTTGGCGCCTTTCCACATCATGGCGACGAGATTCTTGCCGATGTCGTGGAGGTCGCCCTGCACGGTGCCGATGACGGCGGTGAATTTCGGCTTGATGCCGGCTTGGATGAGCATCGGTTCGAGGATGGCCATCGCTTCTTTCATGGCGCGGGCGGCGATGAGCATTTCGGGGACGAAAATCTGGTTGTTCTTGAACTTCTCGCCGACTTCGGCCATGCCGGGCACGAGACCTTTTTCAACGACGTCCAGCGGCTTCATTCCGCCGGCCAGCAATGTCTTGGTAATCTCAACAGAATCCTTGCGGTTGCCTTTTACGACTGCCTCGCTCAGTTTTTTCAGGTCGCTCATGTGTTGTCTCCTCTTTTTAGTGGCGCGCATACTAACGTGAGGTCACAGCTTTGACAATACCCTTTCTTCACCCTACAGTAGCCGCCACATTATGACTGACAATCGCGTTGCCGTCATCACCTGCGCCGTGCTGGAGATCGAGCTGGCCCATTTCGCCCGCGAGTTCCCGCAGGTCGTCCGCCTCGAAGTCCTCGAACAAGGACTCCACAACGAGCCGGACAAACTCCGGCGCGAGTTGCAGGTCGCGATTGACCGCGTCGAGGCAGACAGCGACGCGAACGTCATCGTGCTCGGCTACGGCCTCTGCTGTCGCGGCACCGAGGGCGTGCGCACCCGGCGATGTCGTCTCGTGATCGCGCGCGCACACGATTGCATCACGCACCTGCTCGGCAGCAAGGAGCAATACGCCGCCTACGTCGCCGCACATCCCGGCACCTACTGGTACAGTCCCGGCTGGAACAAATACGGCAAGACGCCGGGACCGGACCGCTACAAGAATCTCCGCCAACTGTACGCCGAGCAATTCGGCGACGACAACGCTGACTACCTCGTGGAAACCGAACAAGCATGGATGAAGAACTACACCCGCGCTGCGTTCGTGCACCTCGGCGCCGGCGACATCGCGGGCGAATGGAAACACACGCAGGACTGTGCCGCGTGGCTCGGCTGGGAATGCGATTTCCAAGCCGGCAATCCCGCGTTGTTGCGCGACATGCTCAGCGGCCCGTGGGACAACGACCGCTTCCTCGTCCTCAACCCCGGCGAAACGTTCCGCATGACCGCCGACGAACGCGTCATTGAAAAAAACAATCCAACTTGAAATCGTTTCGCCGAAAGGCGCCGTCACCGTCACCGCCGCGAGCCAGCGTCTGACCGACCTGCTCCGGCGCGAACACCTCCCGCTGAACATCCGTTGCGGCCAACGCGGCCTCTGCGACGGCTGCGACATCGAACTGGTGCGCGGCTCCCTCGTTCACCTTCGTACCGGCGCGGTCGTAAACGCGCCCGCCGTGGTCCGCGCCTGCGAACACCGAGCCGAACGCGACGCGGCAATACGGATTCCCGCGCGCTCGTTGCTGGCACACAAGGCGCAGGTCGTCAGCGAATTTCGCGTCAACGTCCCGCGCGCCTACGATCCGCTCGCCAAGACCGGCATCGGCGCCGCCGTTGACATCGGCACGACGACCGTCGCCGTGTTGCTCGTGGACTTGCGCGACGGCAAGATTGTCGGGCGCGCCGCTGACTTCAACAAACAAATGAACTTCGGCGACGACGTGGCGACGCGAATCGGTTTGTGCGCGCAGGACAAGGCGATGGTCGCGCAGCTTCAGAAAGCCATCGCGGAGGAAACGATTGTGCCGTTGTTGGGAGATGCGCGCCCGGTTTGTTTCAGCGTCACCGGTAACACGACGATGCTGCATCTGTTCGCCGGTGTGAACCCGACGGCAATGGGGACGTATCCATTCCGCCCGGCATTCCTAGAACATCGTGTCGTGAAATTGCCGGTGTTCGGCGACGCGCAGGTTCACCTGATGCCGAGCGCAGCGGCGTACATCGGCTCCGACATCACCGCCGGCATCCTCGCCAGCGGCTTGGCCTACGACGACGGGCCGAGCCTGCTGGTGGACGTCGGTACCAACGGCGAAATCATCCTGAAAGCCGGCGGCCACATCCTCGGCTGCGCGACGGCGGCGGGACCGGCATTCGAGGGCGCTGGCTTGACGAACGGCGTGCGCGCGGCAGAGGGCGCGATCCAGAAAATCCGGCTCGAACCGCTTCACACGGATGTCATTGGCAAGACGAAGCCGATCGGAATTTGCGGTTCGGCCTACGTGGATTTTCTCGCAGAAGGACGGCGGACCGGTTTGCTGAATCATCACGGAAGATTTTCCAAGGATGGTGCGTTCGAGTTGGCGCCGGGCATCTCGATCACAGAGACGGACATCGCGCATTTGTTGCAATCAAAGGCGGCCATCGGCGCGGGAATCCAGACGCTGCTGGAGCGCGCCGGGCTGGCGGCGTCGCAGATCAAGAAGGTGTACATGGCGGGCGGGTTTGGATTGCACATCAATATCGCGCACGCGATTGCGTGCGGGTTGCTGCCGGGCTTCAAGCCGGAGCAGGTGCAGGTCGTCGGGAACACGTCGCTGGCGGGCGCGTACCTCGCGCTGCTCGATAGCGGCGCGCTGGAAGCCATCGAGCGAATCTGCCGGCAGATCGAAGTCGTGGAGTTGAACCTCGATCCCGGTTTCGAGTCGCGCTACATTGACAATCTGAGCCTGTAGCCGGACCGTAATCAGCAAAACCGGCGACGGCGCAGCAATGGAAGCGCGGCGAGGCCGAGCGCAACCAGCAATATCGTGGACGGTTCGGGGATGGTCGTGAGGACGACGTCGTGGTTGTCGGCGCCACCGGCGTAGGTGATGATGAACGGCTTGCTGCTGCCGAAATAGTTCGTGCTGCCTTGGGGCGCACCGAGGAACACACCGATCATCGAAATCGCGCTGTCTATGATAACGAACTGCGAGCCGTTGGTCGGATCGAACGAGAGGAGCGAGACCTGCAAGGTGGCGTTGTTGTTGGTCAGCGCACTGGTGACGACCAACTGGTCGTAGCCGGTGCCGACAGTGTAGCCGGCCATCTCGACGAGGAACGTCGCGCCGCCGGCGAGGGTGACGGTGTTGCTGAGCGTGAGCGTGCCGGGACTGGCGCTGGGGGAGAGGGTCGCGCCGCTGCCGATGGTCAATGGGGCGAGAAGCGTGCCGGTGCCGGTCAGGGTGGCGTTGCTGGCGATGGTGAGGCCGTTGACGAAGCGGTGCGTGCCGGTGAGCAGGTCGAGTGTGGCCGCGCTGGTGCCGTTGCCGACGACAAACGGGAGACCGTTGGAAACGATGGTGCCGCCGGTGCGCAGCAGGCCGCCGTTGAACTGGACGACGCTGCTGGTGCCGTTGGTGGCCACGAAGGCGTTCACGGTGACGGTGCCGCTGTTGATGGTGAACGTGCCGCGGCGCAGGTCGAGCGTGCCCCCGATGGCGAGGCTACCGCCGGCGACGGTGACGGCGTTGTTGCTGGAGCCGGCGTTGAACCCGACGTAGGCGTTGCCGCCGACGAAGACGGCGCCGCTGTTGAGGATCGTCAACTGATTGTCGGTACCGGCGTAGCCGACATAGAGATTGGTGCTGTTGTTCCAAACCGAACCGGAGCCGGTGACCAGTACGGTGTTGCTGCTGCTGCTGGCCCAATAGCCGAGGTAGCCGTAGGTGTTCTCCACCCGGCCGCCGTTGGTGATGGTCAACCGGTTGCCGGCACCGTAATAGCCGACGTAGAGGTTGGTGCGGTTGTTCCAAACCGAGCCGGTGCCGGTGACCAGCGCGGTATTGTTGCTGCCGCTGTCGCCGTAGCCGAGGCAGCCGTCGCCGGTCTCCACCCGGCCGCCAGCTGCGATGATCAACTGATTGCCGGCACCGCCACCGCCGACGCCTAGATGCTCGCGGTTGTTCCAGACCGAGCCGGTGCCGGTCACCAGCACGATATTGTTGCTGCTGTTGTAGTCGTTGCCGATGTAGCCAAGGCGGTCATCCACCCGGCCGCCGTTGGTGATGATCAACCGGTTGCCGGCACTGGAGAAGCCGCCGACGAGCAAAATGTTGCGGTTGCTCCAGACCGAGCCGGTGCCGGTGACCAGCGCGGTGTTGTTGCTGCTGGTGGTGCTATACCCGATGAAGCCCCAGTCGTTTTGCACCCACCCACCCTCCGCGACGGTCAACTGGTTGCTGGCGCCGTAGTAGCCGACATAGAGAGTGGCGGTGTTGCTCCAGACCGAGCCGTTGCCGGTGACGGTGACGGCGTTGTTGTTTGCGGGATTGGTATAGCCGATGTAGCCGGTGGCGTTGATGACGAGGCCGCTGTTGAGGATCGTCAACTGGTTGCCGGGGCCGGCCATGCCGACATAGAGGTTGGTGGAGACCTTCCAGAGCGACCCGGCCCCGCTGACGGTGACGGTATTGGAGGCTCCAAAGTTGTTAGCTATCGCAACACCAATATAGGCGGTGTCGGCGACAATGACTTGGCCGCCGGCGGTGATGAACAATTGGTTGCTGTTGCCGCGGTCGCCGACGCCGAAGCCGATGCTATTGCTCCAAACCGAGCCGGTGCCGGTGACGATCGCGAGATTATTGACGGCGCCGTCGTTTTCGCCGACGACGCTGATCGCGCCGGACACGACGCCGCCATTGGTGATGATCAACTGGTTGCCCGAGCCGTACACGCCGACGGCAACTCCACCCCCGGTGTTCCAAACCGAGCCAGGCCCGCTGACGGTGACGGTGTTATTGGTGGCGTAGTCGCCGTAGCCCATGTAGCCCAAGGCGCTGCTGACGCGGCCGCTGCTGGTGATCGTGAAGCTGTTGCCGGAGCCGAAATAGCCGACGTAGAGACTGGCAGTGTTGCTCCAGACCGAGCCGCTGCCGGTGACGAGGGCGAAGTTGTTGGAAGCGGCGGCGGTATTGCCGATGTAGCCATCGGTGTTGATCAACACGCCCGCGTTGGTGATGATGAGGCCGTTGAACGGCCCCGTGTCGCCGACGTAGTAGGCCCCGCCGGCGTTGGTGGTGACGCCGTTGACGATGTTGGTGGTGCCGGTTTCGGCGCGCGCCGGGGACGCGAGAATCGTTCCCGCCCAAACCGCGATCAGAACCGCTGTTCGCATTTTCATCACACCACTTCTCCTCTCCTGAGAGGGGTCAACAACTGGCGGCGGATGTAGCAAACCGCCAACGGAAAGTCGAGTGAAAAAGCCGCAGCAGAACAAACGACAGTTTGCGGTCTCCGAAGGCGCGTGATAAGCTGGGCGCTGTGAAGACGCGATTCGAGTTTTTCGATCACACGGCGGACATCGGGATGCGGGTGTTCGGCGCGACGCGGGAGGAGTTGTTTGTGAACGCGGCGGCGGCGCTGTGGGAGGCGGTGGGAGTAAGGAAGAAGGAAGAAGGAAGAAGGAAGAAGGTCAGAATCGAGGCGGAGTCGGTGGAGGATTTGTTGCACGACTGGCTGGCGGAATTGTTGTTCGAGCTGTCGGCACACGGCGTCATCTACGATGAAGTTCAAAGTTCAAAGTTCAAAGCTCAAAGCTTTGAAGCGACGTTGCGCGGCGGCGCGGCGGATTGGTCGGAGGCGCGCGCGGAGGTGAAAGCGGTGACGTATCACCAGTTGCGGGTGGAGCAGCGCGCAGACGGTTCGTGGACGGCGACAGTGATCTTCGACGTTTAGTACACGTCCTCGATCTCGTCCTTGTCTTCTTTCTTCTCGCCGGCGGCGACTTCGGCGGCCTTGGTTTCGCGGGTGGCGGCTTCTTCGGATTGGCGGTGGGCGTAGTAGTAGCCGCGGGAGTAGTAGCTGTAGTAGTAGGGATAGTAGTGGTAGTAACCGACGCGGCCGGGTTCGAGGTTGTTGAGGATGAACCCGAAAATCTTGGCGCCACGACTGATGGCGGTCATCTTGGCGACGCGCACGTAGCGGCGTGAGGTGCGGCCCGCCCAGATGATGAAGAGCGTGCCGTCGCAGGCGGCGCCGAGGATGGCGCTGTCGGCAATGCCCATGACGGGCGGTGTGTCCACGATGACGCGGTCGTAGTGTTGGCGCGCCCAGTCCATGGTTTCTTTCAGGCGCCAACCGAGGAGCAGCTCGGCGGGGTTGGACGGGTAGGGGCCGCAGGGCAAGACGTCGAGCTTCGGAATGTCGGTGTGGCGGACGGCCTCTTCCGGGGTCACTTCGCCAAGGAGGACATCGGAAAGGCCTTTTTCGCGTTCGAGGCCGAAGTACTTATGGATTTCGCCGCGGCGCAGGTCGGCATCGAGCAACAGAACGCGTTCCTCGATCTGGGCGAAGCCGATGGCGAGGTTGACGCAGGTGGTGGTTTTGCCTTCGCGCGGAACGGCGCTGGTGAGCAGCAGGGACCGGAGTTTTTCGCGCGGGATGGAGAAGATGATGGCAGAACGAACGACGCGGTAGGCTTCAGCGACGCCGCCTTGCTGTTTGACGCGGTCGAGGCGGTGGGCGGTGAGGTCGTCGGGGTTCCACTGCGCGGCGGGCACCATGCCGAGGAAGGGCAGTTGGAGGTCGCGTTCGACTTCCTCGGCGAGTTTGATGGAGTCGTCTATGTACTCGACGAAGAACGCGAGCGCCAAACCGAGACCAAGCCCGAAGAACGCGGCAACCATGAGACCTTTCATCTTCTTGGGGTAAACCGGAGAGGGTTCAACCGTGGCGGATTCGAGCACGGAGACATTGCGGTAACGAAACCCTTGGCGGGCATCAATGGCATAGAGGTTGTTGAGCAAGGCGCGGTGTTGTGTGCGAAGACGTTCGAGGTCCTCATTAAGGGCGGCGCCGCTCATTTGTTCGCGGGTCTTCTGCTGGACTTCGTTATCGGCTTCGCGAAGCATCTTGTCGGCGTTTTCCAACTGACGCTGGAGGTAGGCGACTTCAGCGTTCTGCATTTCGCGGGCCAGACGCATCTGGTACTGGATGTCGTTCTTGACATTGTTCAACTCCGTCAATACGGATTGGACAGCGGGGAATTTCGGTTTGTAAATTGTCAGCAATTCCGCCAGGCGTCCTTCCAGCCGAATGCGGCGGCGCTCCAATTCCACCAAGGATGACACGGTGGTGGCCGGCAGGGCGGGGAACGACGGGATAGCGACTTGATTCGAAACAAAAGTTTCGGCCGAACGTGTTGCGGGCGCCACTGCCATCGCGACGGCGCCGGTGCGTGGCGGTTCTGTCGTGGCTATGCCGCTGCCGGGGGTGGGCGGTTGCGAAGGTTGGTTCATGAGCGCGATAAACGCGCCGGTGTTGGACTGATCGAGGGCGGTCTGCTTGGCCTTGGCGGTGTCTAATGAATTGCGCAACTGCACGTAGTTGGCCATGTGGGTGCTATAGAGCTGTTCCCAAGTGGCTTTGGTTTGCGGCAGCGCGGGCAGGTTGCGTTCCTTGGCGTACGCGAGGTAGCGGTCTTGGGCGGCTTTGACTTCCTGCCCGATCCGGTTCGCCTCGCGGGTCAACGTGAGCAGCGCGTTTTCGGCGGAACGGGCGCGTTCTTCGTCGCGAAATAGCAGATACTCCTGGGCCAGCGTGTTGGCAAAATCACGGGCAAACTCCTTGGACGGACTGTCCACGCTGATCACGATGATGTCGGAGCCGCCGATCATGGAGACTTTCAGGTTGGCGAGGTTTTCGCGGATTTCATCCGGTGTCTTCTTCATCCGCTGTTGGACGCGGCGCAGCATTGTCTGGCCTTGGATGATATTCAACTGCGTGGAGAAGAAGGTTCGCGAATCCTCCAACACCGTGTCGCCGGTGGGCAACCCTCCCGTGACAGTCACCAACATGCGAGCGTTGGCACGATAGATCGGCTGGCGGGTGAACAGAAACGCCGTCGTGCCCGCCATGCTCAACAGGAAACAAATCAAGATCAGCCATTTCCGTTTCAGCAGGACAGCCAGATACTCTTTGATGTCGGTGCTTTCCGGGCGGTTTTCCACTGGGGCTTGGTTCAACATCGTTGGAGATCTCTAAAAATTAATCCACTTCTCGGGCACGATGATCCAATCGCCGTTTTGGATCGGAATGTCCTTCTCGAACTCGCCGCGCTTCATAATACGATCCACATTAACGAAGGTCTCGAATTTCTTGCCGGTGGCGTCGTAGCGCAATACCCGCACCTTCGCGCCGTTGCCGAACATCCCGATGCCGCCGGCGGCGATGATCACCTTGGTCAGCGTGAACACCTCATCTCTGGGTAGCATCAATGGCCCCGGCCGTCCGACGTTGCCGAGCACGTACACCACGCCGCCGCCGATGTTGGGACCACTGACGGCAGCCACCGGCCCGGCGGGACCGGCAGTCGGTACGCTCTCCAATGTTACTGTTACCGTAGCTTTCTGCAGGTAATCGCGTTCGAGCGGTTGTTTGATTTTCAGGGCCAATTCCTCGGTCGTCAATCCGGTCACTGTCAGTCGTCCAACCCCCAGAATCTCCACCGTGCCGGACGGGGGTATCAGGTACTGCTTGTTCCACGTGGACGGATCCTCCGCCACCATCACCGTCAACACCATTCCCGGCGCGATCAACTTGGGTAAGGTCACCTGCGTGGCGGGCGCGTTGGTGGTGACGGGTTCCGGCGCGGGCACATCAACCGGCGTGGCAAACTTCTTCATAAACGCCGCGTTGGAAAGCACCTTCGATTCCGGCGACGACGACTTGCAGCCGGAAACAAGCACGACCAAACACAATAACAACCTCATCTTTCGCATAGGCACAGCATCATACGCATCCTCTCCGCTGCGGTCAAGCGACCGCAATGAAGTTTAACGTCGCAAAAAAACCGCCGTTTTGCCATTCTTACAAGCATGGCCAAGGACACCAAACCCAGACCGCCACGCGCCAAGCGCCTGTTGGTGATGCGTGCATGGCTGCTGATGCGGATGCAATGGCGACCAGCAACCACGGGACTGGCGCTTTCGCTGCTGGCCATCGGCGCCAGTCTCTACCAACCGTGGCCGATTCAGATCGTCGTGGATTCCATCCTTACCGACAAGGCGCCACCGCCCCGCTGGCTTGTGCGCTACATGTCCGACAAGAGCGTCGCGTTACTGGTGGTCTGCTGCGTATTACTGGTGGTCTATTTCATTCGCTACGCCCTCAACGCCTGGGGCACGATGTACCTTGTCCGCGCCGGGCTGGAAATGACCCACGACCTCCGTTGCCGTCTCTACGAGCACATGCAGAAACTTTCCCTCCTGTTCCACGAACGCCACGCCGTCGGCGACTCCATCTACCGTGTCACGTGGGACACCTACTCGATCCAGACGCTCTTCAACAGCGGCGTCGTCCCGATGATCAACGCCTTGGCCACGCTCATTGGAATGATCTTCATCATGTGGCGGTTCGATCCGCTGCTGACGCTGCTCGCGCTGGCTGTCGTGCCCGCCTTGTGGCTGACGATCAAATACTACGGCGAGCGGATCGGACGCACTTCCACCGAATACCACGACAGCGAAAGCAAAGTCAGCACCGTCATCCAGGAAACCCTCACCGCCATCCGCACCGTCCAGGCGTTCGTCCGCGAAGAAGACGAACGCCGGCGCTTCGAGGACGACACTGGCCGTTCCGCTGTGGCCAATCTCCGCCTGATGCGCGAACAAGTCATGGTTGGGTTCGTCGCCGGCCTCATCACCGCGGCCGGCACTGTCGCCATCGTCTGGGTCGGCGGCGAACGCGCGCTTAACGACAAGCTCAGCGTCGGCGAACTCATCGTCTTCATCACCTACGTCGGAATGCTCTACACGCCGATGGCCACTCTCAGCGGACTCGCCACCGCCGTGCAGGGCGCGCTCGGCCCGTTCCGGCGCGTCGTCGAAATCCTCACTGCCAACCCCGTTATCCGCGACAAACCGCGCGCCAAGCCACTCACCGACTGCCGCGGCATTGTTCGCTTCGAGCACGTCAGCTTCGGCTACGAACCCGGCCGACTCGTCCTCAAGGATGTTGACTTCGAGGCGCGCCCCGGCGAACTCATCGCGCTGGTCGGCCCCAGCGGTTCCGGCAAGTCCACGCTGTTGAGCCTGCTGTTCCGCTTCTACGACCCACAGAAAGGCCGCGTCCTCGTGGACGGCTCCGACGTGCGCGACTATCAATACCAATCGTTGCGCCGGCAAATCAGCATCGTGCCGCAGGAGCCGATCCTGTTCTCCGCCAAGATCGCCGAGAACATCGCCTATGGCCGGCCCGACGCCACCCGCGACCAGATCATTGAGGCCGCCAAACAAGCCGAAGCGCACGAGTTCATCACCGCGTTGCCGGACGGTTACGACGCGCAGATCGGCGAACGCGGCGCGACCCTTAGCGGCGGCCAGCGCCAGCGCCTCGCGCTCGCCCGTGCGTTCCTGAAGAACTCGCCGATCCTCATCCTTGACGAGCCGACTGCGGCCCTCGACGCCGAGACCGAGGCTGCCGTGTTGCGGACGCTGCGACGCCTCCGCGAAAACCGGACCGTATTCGTCGTTGCCCATCGCCTCTCGACCATTCGCGACGCAACCACTGTCATGGTTCTCCAAGCAGGCCAAGTTGCCGAGCGGGGACCCCACGACGAACTGCTCGCCCATCACGGGGCGTACGCCAAGCTCGTCGAACTGCAATTCGGACCTGCCAAGTGAACATCCTGCACGAGGACGCTGACTTGCTGGTCGTGGACAAGCCGGGCAACCTCGTCTGCCACTCCGCCTCGCGTCCCGGCCAAGCATCGCTCGCCGCGTGGGTGCGCGACCACGGCATTGCCACGCCGCGATTCCTGAACCGGCTCGACCGTGAGACCAGCGGCGTGATCGTCGTCACCAAGAACGAGCGCGCCGCGAAGATTCTCGGCAAACAAATGTTGCGGCGCGAACTGCAAAAAGAGTACGTTGCGATCTGTTGGGGATGTATTGCCGACGATCGCGGCGTGATTGACAAACCGATCGGCCTGACGAAGGACGCGGTCGTTTATACCAAGCGCGTCGTGGACGAAGCTGGCGGCAAACCGAGCCTGACGGAGTACGCAGTGGAAAAACGCTTGCCGGCCGTGACGGAACGAGGCGCGGAATTTTGTCATAATTATAACAAAATCCCGCGGCAGTCGGGAACGGGGTTCACGGTGGTACGGTTGACGCCGCGCACGGGACGGGCGCACCAGTTGCGCGTCCACTTGGCGTGGTTGGGGCATCCGATCGTTGGCGACAAGGTGTATGGACCGGAGGAACGGTGGTACTTGGAGTTCATCCAGAAGGGCGTAACCGAAGAGATGTTGCGGTGTTTGTTGATGCCGAGACATGCGTTGCATGCGGAGGCCATCACGGTGAGGCATCCGACATCACACGAACAGGTGACGTGGCGCGCAGAACTGCCCGAGGACATGAAACGGTTTATCGAAGGACATGCGTGAGTTATTCCAGAACTCCGGCTTTCGCCGGTTGTGGGCGTCGCTGGTGGCGCTGTCGCTGGGCGACGCGCTGATGCAGATGGCGTTGCTGGAGTTGTTTCACCGGCACCACTACGATGAGCGGGTCGAGACGGCGAAGATGCTGTTTGCGGTCGCGGTCCCCGGATTGTTGTTCGGGCCGGTGGCGATGGCGTATCTCGACCGCTGGCAACGTCGAACCGTGTTGCTGGTCAGCGACGCGTTTCGCGCGTTGGTGGCGGCGGGGATTGTCGCGTGGCTGTGGTTGTTGACGGGTCGCATGGAGGAGCGGCACCTGCTCGTGGTCTATACGTTGATTTTTGCGATCGGGACGGTGGCGACATTTTATCTGCCGGCGCGCGTGGCGTTGGTGCCGAACTTGGTGCCAACGGACCGGTTGATGCAAGCGAACACGTTGTTCACGACGAGCATCGCGGTCGCGGCCATCGGCGGACGGGCGCTGGGCGGATTTGTGGCGGAGGTGTGTGGGCCGATGTCCGGGATGGTGGCGAACGCCGGGGCGTACGTGTTGAGCGTGGTCTGCCTGCTGCGAATCAAGATGCCGCCGCACGCCACGTCCCACGCCGCAAACGGCTGGACGGAATTGCGGACAGGGCTGGCGTACTTGTGGCATCACGCGCTGGCGTTGCGGCTGGTCGCCGTGGCGGGCGCGTTCGCGTTTGTCGGCGGACTGTTGCTGGTGGAACTGGTCGGCTACGCAACGGACACGCTGCATTTGGGAACCGGCGGCGTGGGCTACCTGATCGGCGCGGGTGGCGCGGGCGCGGCGATTGGCATGGCGATTTGCGCGCGCGGCCCGAAATGGGTGCGGGCCGATTGGCTGACGCCGGTGCAGTTGACGTTGGTGGGCGCGGCGTTGGTGGCGCTGGGGTTGACGAAACAGGTCTGGGTCGCGGTGCCGTTGGTGGTCGTGGTGGGTGCATCGGCGGTGATGGCGGCGATTCACGTGGATGCGAAGCTGCAGGAACGCGTGGAGGAAACGCGGCGCGGCGCAGTGTTTGCCGCGCGCGGGATGCTCACGTCGCTGACGACAGTGGTGGCGTTCTGGCTGCAATTTGGGACGGTGTGGTTCCGCAAGACGGACGCGCCGGTGGTGATGTGGTGGCTGGGCTTGGGCACGATGGCGGCGGGATTACTGACGCTGCGAATGCAGGTCAGCCAATCTCGACGTTGAGCAGGCAGACGTCGTCGGGGAATTCTGTGGTGCCGGCGAATTGTTGTGTGTCGCGAAGCAGTTCATCGAACAACTCCCGCGTGGGACTGGTGATGTGTCTGCGCACAAGGTTGCGAAGGCGTTCCAAACCGTACTCGTCGCCATAGGGATCGGTGAGTTCGAAAAGGCCATCGGTGTACAGGAAGATGCTGTCACCGGGGGCGACGGGATGTTGGAGTGTGTGGTATGTGGAGTCCGGGAACAAACCGAGGGCCGCGCCTTGCCGGGACTTGTCGGAGACGGGAACGATGGCGTTACGTTGTCGCTGGAGGTGCAAGGGCGCGGGATGACCGGCGTTGGCGTAACGGAGTTCGTGGCGGGCGGCGTCAACCACCATGTAGAAGACGGTGGCGAAGATGGTGGTATCGGCTTGTTTGAGGATGCTGACGAGTTCGCGGTTGATTTCGTTGAGCAGCGCGCCGGGGTCCGGTGTGTTGAGAGCGAGTTCATCCACGAGCGGCCGGATCATGGCGGTGATGAGCGAGGCGCGGACACCGTGCCCCATGACGTCACAAATGAAAACCCCGGCGGCGGTGTCGCTGACGGGAAAAATGTCGAAGAAATCGCCGGCCAACAGGGCGGCAGGCTGGTAGTGGTGGTGGAAACGCAGGAGCGAATGTTCCGGTTCTGTTCCGGGTGGAAACGTCGGGTACTGCTGGGGCAGGAGCGCCATCTGGACTTCGCGGGCCAGGAGGAGGTCGGCTTGGATTTGTTCGTTGCGAGCGCGCAGTTCGCGGGCGTAACGGGCGAGTTCGGCCTCGGTGCGTTTGCGTTCGATGGCGTAGCGGACGGTGCGGATGATGAGTTCGCTGTCGGCCCACCCTTTGATGAGGTAATCCTGCGCGCCGGCGCGGAGGGCGGCAATGGCTTTGTCGTCGCTGGAAGAGGCGGTGAGGACGATGATGGGCAGATCCGGAGCTTGTTGGCGTGTCTGGACAATCGTATCCAGCCCGGTGGCGTCGGGCAGAGCGAGGTCCACGAGGGCGACATCCACGTTGCTGTTGCGGAGCAGATCGAGTCCTTTGGCAAGGCGGTCAGACCAGATCAGTTCGAAGGGGGTGGTATGGGATTCGCGAAGCATCTCGGAGAGCAGGCGCGCATCGGCGGGGTTGTCTTCGATGAGGAGCAGGCGGATAGGGTGGCCGTTCATGGGGACACGCGTTCGGGAAGCTTGACGACGGTGAACCAGAAAGATTCGATGCTTTTGACGACTTTGATGAACTGTTCGAGGTCTATCGGTTTTTGGATGTAACAGTTGGCGTTGAGCATATAGGCTTTGACAATGTCTGCCTCGGCTTGGGAGGTGGTGAGGATGACCACGGGCAAGCTTTTGAGACTGGGGTCGTTCTTGATTTCGGCGAGGACTTCGCGACCGTCTTTTCGGGGTAGATTGAGGTCGAGCAGAATGAGGTCGGGACGCGGGGCATCGGAGTAGGTGCCGCGACGATAAAGGAAATCCAAGGCTTCTTTGCCGTCGGTGACGACGCTGAGTTTGACCTTGAGCTTGTCGTCGCGCAGTGCCTCCTGGGTGAGGAGGATGTCACCGGGGTTGTCTTCGACGAGGAGGATTTCGATGGGTTTGGTATTGCATGGTTTCATACAGGGTAACTTGATTCTGCGGGAAGCGTGAAGTGGAAGGTGGTGCCGCTGCCGGGCGTGGATTCGACCCAAATGCGTCCGCCGTGGCGTTCGACAATTTTCTTGCAGAGCGCCAGACCGATGCCGGTGCCGGGGTATTCTTCAGGACCATGGAGGCGCTGGAAGATGATGAAAATGCGCTGAAAATCCTTTGGGTCTATACCGATGCCATTATCGTGGACGCGGAAGACCCATTCGTGTTCACGTTGTTGGGCGCTGACACGGACTTCGGGCGGTTGTGGTCCGCGGAATTTGATGGCGTTGGCGATGATGTTTTGGAAGAGCTGGGTCAGTTCGGTCGAATCGCCCATGACCGTCGGCAACGGCTCGCAGAGGACGCGCCCCTGTTTCTCGACAATGGCGGGCTGGAGGTTGCCGATGACGGTCTGCATGATGGCGCCGCAATCGGTGGGCGCGAAGGGACGGCCACGGCGACCGACGCGGGAGTATTCGAGCAGGTCGCGGATGAGATTGCGCATGCGGCCGGCGCCGTCCACGGCGTAGCGGATGTACTCGTCGGCGTCGGAGCCGAGTTTGCCCGCGTAGCGGTGTTGAAGGAGCTGGAGGAAACCGGAGATGACACGGAGCGGTTCTTGGAGGTCGTGGCTGGCGACGTAGGCGAATTGTTCGAGTTCGACGTTGGAAAGGCGGAGGTTCTCCTCGACGCGTTTTCGTTCGGTGATGTCGTAGTTGGTTTTGAGGATGCCGGTCGGCTGGCCTTGGGCGTCGCGTACCAGCGCCCAGCGGCTGGCGACGACGAGGTGTCGGCCGTTGCAACTGAGTTGTTCGAGTTCGCCTTCCCAACGCCCGTTTTCCAGGAGTTCGGCGATGACCTGGTCTTCGGGCACGGGGAAGTGCGTTCCCAAAACCTCGTTGGATTTCCTTCCCAGAACGTCTTGCTGATGCCAGCCGTAAAGGCGTTCGGCTCCACGGTTCCAGAACTGGATGCGGCCTTCCATGTCGCAGACGAGGATGGCGTCGTGGGTCAATTGCAGCAACTGGGCTTCACGGTGGGCTTCTTCCTCGGCATGGTGGCGTTCGGTGATGTCCAAGGCGATGCAGGTCAGTCCGCTGATCTTGCCGCTGGGATCGCGGAGTGGTTCGACAGTGATATCGTAGAAATAGGTGGCGTTGCGATAAGTCATCGGCAGAGTGCCGCGCGCGCCGGCGCCGGTTTGCAGAACGCGGTGTTTCAGTTCCGTCAGGCTGGCGCCTTCGTCCGGGGGAAGTAATTCGGCGTCGGTCTTCCCAATGAAATCGCTGATGGGAAACGGCGCCTTGGGATAGTGGATCCAGGTGTAGCGCAGTTTCCGGTCGTGGCGGAAAATGGCGATGGGGGCGCTGGTGACGGCGAGGCGGAACTTCTCTTCGCTTTCACGGAGGGCTTTTTCGACGCGGGCCAGTTCGGTGATCTGGGTTTGGAGGGCGGCGTTGGTGTGGGCCAGTTCGGTGGTGCGTTGGGCGACGATCTGTTCGAGGTGGGTGCGGTGCTGGAGCAGTTCCTGTTCGACACGCTTGCGGCGCAGCAACTGCCAAAGGCCCGCCATCAACAGCATCAGTTGGCGCGCGTTGAAATCGTTGTAGGGTGTTTCCTTGTTGCCGACGGTGACCAAGGCGACGATGTGCTCGCCGTCGAAAATGGGTACTGTCATGCAGCAGGTCAGTGTGACATGACCCTCCGGCAAGACGGGCAGCGCGGTGCTGGCAGCGGTAAGGTCGTTGCGGATAACGAACCGCCGGCTGCGAATGACTTCCCTCCAGATGCCGCCCTCGCGGATGGGAGTGGAAGACGGATTATCGGTGATGCGGCATTCCGCGCGGCCCCGGCTCGACCAGTGACGCAGGCTGATCATGGTTTCGTCGTCGTTGAGATAGCCGATGCAACCAAAATGGCTGGCGGTGAGTTTCACGCCTTCTTCGAGGGCGAAATTGGTGAGGGTCTCAGCCGGCAGGTCAGCAATCTGGTAGAGGTGGATGAGGCTTTCAAGGCGTTCGTTTTCGGTGGCAAGGTCGCGCTCGGCGCGTTTCAACGGCGTAATGTCGCGGACGATGGCTTGGACGATGCGCTGGCCGGTGGCGGAGTCGGTCGTGAGAAAGGAATCCTGCAGGACCCAGCGGTCTTCGCCTTTGAGGGTCTTGAAATGGTATTCGTGATCGTGGATTTCGCCGGTCTTCTTCAGGAGGCTGCGGATGGTGCCGGCCGGTTCGACGTAGGTAAGGACTTCATTGAGGCGCTTGCCGATGAGCGACTCGGGCGGACAATCAAGGCCGAGAATCTGCACAAGCCCGCGATTGGCCGCCAGAATGCGGCCTTCGTCGAGGGTGTAAGAGTGAACGCCCTCTTTGGTGAACTCCAGCAGTTTGTCGTAGAGTTCCTGCATTGCCTTTACCTTACTCAAGAATCCGTGATACAGCCAGTGATTTCATCGGGCGGGAATGCTGAAGACGAAGCTGGCGCCTTGGCCCGGTTTGGACTCGACCCAGATGCGGCCACCGTGGCATTCGACGATCTTCTTGCAGATGGCCAGACCAATGCCGGTGCCGGGATATTTGTCGCGGGCATGGAGCCGCTGGAAGATGACGAAGATGCGCTCGAAATCCACTGGCTCAATGCCGATGCCGTTGTCTTGAACACGGAAAACCCAGTCCTGTTGGTTGCGAGTGGCGGCAATCTGGAGGCACGGTGGTTCGTCCGGTCTGCGGAACTTGATGGCATTGGCGATTAGGTTCTGGAAAAGCTGGGTCAACTGAACATTGTTACCCCGCACTGTCGGCAACGTGCCCTCGATAGTGACAACCGCTTGGTTCTCGGCGATGGTAATAGCCATATCCTGAAGCACCACTTGGACAATGCTGTTGCAGTCCACGGGGACGAATTCCTTGAGATGGGAACTGACACGGGCGTACTGGAGCAGGTCGTTGATGAGTTGCGCCATGCGCTGGGCGCCGTCCACGACAAAGGCGATGTACTTGGTGTCGTCGGCGTCAAGTTTGTCACGACAATGGCGTTCGAGCAGTTGGATAAAGCTGGTGATCATGCGCAACGGCTCGCGCAGGTCGTGGCTGGCGACGTAGGCGAATTGTTCCAACTCGGCATTGGAGCGGGCCAGCGCCGTGGTCGCCTGCTGGAGTTCGGCGGTGCGGTCGGCCACCAGTTCCTCCAGGTGGTTCCGGTGTTTGCGCAGGTCTTCTTCCGCTTCGCGCCGCTGGATCAACCGCCACATGCCCTGCATCAGCAGTGTGAGTTGGCGCACGTCGGCCTCGTCGTAGGGCGTTTCCTTGTTGCCGACGCCGGCGAGGGCGACGATGTGGTCGCCGTCGAAGATCGGGGCGTTCATGTGGCGCAACACGGGGACATGGCCTTCGGGGTAGCCTTTCTTCGACGGATTGGGCGCCGCGTAGTCGTTGGTGATGATCGGTTTTCGTTGGCGGATGGCGTCGCCCCAGAGGCCGGTGGTTTCGACCGGATAGACGCGCGGTTTGTCCATGATGGCGCATTCAGCCATGGCCTGCGCGGACCAGGAGTGCATCGTCATGACCGTCTCGTCCTCGTTCATGAACGCGAGGTAACCGATCTTGCTGCCGGTCAGCAGGACAGCGGCCTCCAGCGCGAAATCAGTGAGTTGCTTCTGTGAGACATCGGTCATCTGGTTGAGCTTGACCAGCGCCTCCAGCCGTTCCTCGTCCAGCCGCAAAGCCTCCAGCGCCCTGTCGCGTTCCTCGGCCCGCCGCTGCAACGACGCCGCCATCTCGTCAAACGTGCGCGCCAGTTCGCCGACTTCATCAGCAGTGGTGCTGCCGATTTTGTAGTCGAGGTGGCCACCGGCCAGCAGTTCCGCGCCGTGCCGGAGATTCTGAATGGGTTTCGTGATGCCGCGGCTGACCAGCAACGCCGTCACGCCCACGCCGGCGGCGGTCGAACCGACAAGCAAGATCGTCAACCAAAAGGCGCGCCGACGAGCGGAGGCGCGCGCCTTGTCGCAAGAGCGCGATAGCGACATGCTCAGCGACATCAACGACTGGGACCCGGTCAGAAGATGATTCACGAGTCGTTCCTTCAGTTCCTTCGCCACGGCGGGGTTGGCAGGAGGCGCTGTCTCTTGGGTGTTGATCAAGTCGGCGAAGATGTTCTTCAGTTCATCCAAGCCCCAACGGGCTTGGGCCAGCGCGACGCGGTCTTCCGGCTCGGAGAACTCAACCGACTCCAGCAGGCGAACCAATGTGGTGTGTTTCTGCTGCCACTGTTGTTTGGTGCGGCTGCTCTGTTGCTGGAGATGTTCGTGGGTAAGGATGTTCAGTTCAAAAGTTCCGCGCGTCACCTCATCCGTGATGGCTTCCCGCTGTGCCTCGCGGCTGATGATCCGGTTGGACCAAAGCATCACGACGCCAACCAACGCCAACAGCACCAGCGGCAGAAGCAGGACGAGATAGAGTCGGGTAGCGATCTTCATGATTCAATGAACCACGGTGACGACTTCCGGTTTGACGGCGTTGAGTACACCTAAATCGAGCAACTCAAGGTAATTGGGCGCCGGCCCCGCGGGAACCAGGCGCGTGTTCATCATCCATCTTGCTTCCTCCTCCAACTGCGGCAACAGCGATTGCTCCAGCGCCACCCGCAGGTGGATGTATGGCCACTCTTCCGACAGCCGCACCAGCGGCACGCGCACCTGCTCCGCCACGGTCCGTTTTGTTTCCGCCGATTCACGTCGCGCAAAATCCTCCGCCCGCAACAGGGCGCGCACCAGTCGCCGCGCCGCCTCCGGGTGTTGCGACAGCCACGCCGCTGAAGCAGCCAGATGCTCCGTGCGGACGTACGCGTCTGCCGCCCCCAGCACCACAGCTTGTTTTCCGAGGCGGTCGGTGGCTTCGCTCACGTAGGGTTCGCGCGCGGAAATCGCGTCCACTTCCCCGTTCGCCAGCGCTGGCACCAGCTCCTCCATCTGACGGAACGACAACGCCACGTCGCCGTCCGCCATCCCGTTGTACAACAGAAACACGTGCAGAAAAAAATGCACAGCCGAGGTACGCTGCGTTGCCACCCGTTTGCCGCGCAGGTCAGCGGGTTTCTCAATACCGGCATCCTTGCGCGCCACGATCCAATGTTGGTTGCCTGCCGACGCGATGCTTACAAACACACGGAAATCCTGCCGACGAAAACTCTCCGCCACCACCGGCACCTCCGCCGTTGTGGCCACATCCACCGCCCCCGTCAGCATCGCCGACAGCGCCCGTGCGCCGCTGACATATCTGGTGACGTCCACGGTCAATCCTTCGTCGGCAAAATATCCTTTTTGAATCGCGATGATGGACAGGGTAGCAGGGGTTTCCATGGGCAGGCCGAATCGGACTGTTTCCGGTAGACACTTTTCTGGCGCGGGACGACAACCAATCGTCCCCTGACCAACTGCCGCCGCGAGCAGTACGCCCCACAGCGCTCTTTGGAACGCTTCTTTCACCCAACAGGATTCTATACCCGCAACGTCCTCTTGCCAATCACTTCTTACGTCGGCGGACCAGTTCGACTGACACCCACAACGCGCCAAACCCGGCCAACGCCAGACCGACCGTCGCCGTCGCGCCGAGACCTTTGCTCTCGGCGGCGTGGAACTGGAGCGTCATCGGTTTGCGGACTTCGGTCTGCAACGTCTGCGTGAACGTCAGGTGGACGCCGCGCCGCGGCAGGTTGACCCGCAACGGCAACGCCTTCGCCACGGTGATCTCCTGCGCCTTCGCCACCTTGTCGGCTTGTTGCTCGGCAGCCTCGACAGCGAGCACGTCCACCTGCACGGGCTGCTGCGCCACCTGTTGCGCCAGGACCTGATTGCCCGCAACGAACATCTGTTGCGCTTCGACAAGCTGGCGGCCTTGCGCCCGTCGCACGTCCTTTTCCAACTTCTTCGACTCGTCGCTGTCGCGGTAGCGGTTGTAGCTCTGCACCGCCTCGTTGAGGTTGCCGCTCCTGAGTTGTGCCCGCACGTTGCTGACCGAGGATTGCACTTCCGACTCGCGCCACGCCTTCTTCCGCTGCTCCGCCACGGTGTAATCGCCGAGACTGAACAGTTCCACCGCCGGCTTCGCCGCTGCGGCCAGCAACTCCCGTTTCATCGTCCCCTCGAACCGTCGGTAGCCGTACTCCGGCGGCAGATACAAATCCCAACGCCCGTTCTTGAACGGCACATCCAACGCCGGCGATTGCAGGTCCACCGTGCCCCGTGTCCGCGGGAACTTGTCGCCGCCGATGAAAATCAACTCGACCGCAATCGCCGCGCCGTCCGCGCCGCTCCGTTCCAGCGGCAACAACAGCTTGCCGCCGCGCACACTCGGCCGCACCGGCTGGCCCGCCACGAACGCCGACCAGACGTTCGTCGCGTTTGCCGGCAACGTCACTTCGAGATACTGGCGGGCGTTGTTCCGGATCGCGAGACTCATCTCGGTCATCATCTGGCCGTCCTCGCTCACCACCGTCGTCAGGTTCACGTTATCCACGATCGCCTGCAACACCTCCGCTTCCTCGAACCGTTGCGCCGACAGCACGAGCTTGTAGCCCGGCCGCAGATAACGGAACGCAAGCGTCGGCACCTGTCCCGACGCTCCCGCCCAGTCGGGCAACTCGCGCCGGTCAATCTTGAGCAGCTCGACCGAAGTTTCCTTAGACTCGACCTTCAACGGCGGCTGCGCCAGCACCGCGATCGTGCCCGTCTCGCGCTCGACGCCGAGCGCCTCCACGCCGGGCAGATCGAGCGCGCCTTCCTTCACGTTCCACGGACGCTCCCACGTCACCGTCAACGTGAATGTCCCGCGCACCTTGTTCTGCAACTCGACCCGCCACTCGCCATTCTGCGCGTCCTTGCGTCGGATGTTCGCGCCGCTGATTTCGACGTTGCGCCACACCGCCGGAACTTTGAGGCGAAATTCCTTCGTCGGCGCGTTCTGGATTTCGTAACGCACCAGCGACCGGCCGCTCAGCAACGTCTCCGTCACCGTCGCCCAGTTCATCACCTCGGCGCGCACCCACGAATCAATCCGCTCCGTGCTGACCGATAACTTCCACGCCGCCGCCGCGCCTGTCTCTGCCGGCAGGAGCTTGAACGCCAGCGCATTGCCGCTCCGCCCTGCCCACTCCGCCACCATCGCCGACGGCACTTCCGTCAGGCCGTCGAACCCTTCGCTCCGCAACTGGACGCCTTCCTCGCTGCTCGCCGAGACAAACCCGGTCGCCTTCTGCACATCCAATGGCCGCACGCCGGTCAGTTCCAGTTTCTTCGGCAGTTCCGTCAGCGTCCGCCGCAGGTACACCTGCAACGCGTACGAGCCCATCGTCCGCTGTTTCAACGTCACCTCAAGCGAGCCGTTCTTCTCGACGTGTTGCGCGATGTTCTGCCCGGTCACACGCTCGACCCGGTACTCCGACGGCAACGCCAGCCGCAGCGTGAACACGCCCGTCCGTTTGATCGTGTACTCGAGCGTCGCCGACAGGCTGATCTGCTCGGTGCCGACGCGGACTTGGTTGCGCACCACCGCCTCAATCTGCGGCTGCACCGCCTCAACCCGCGCCTTCAACTCAAACCCCGGCTTCAGGAACCGGTACGCGCTCGACACCTCCGGCACCGCCTTCACATTCATCGCCCGCGCGAACTCCTCGACGTCCACCTTTTGCAGTTCCGCCACCGTCTCCGCGCTCACACTCAACTCATCGCTCGCCTTCAACCCGATCAGCCCCGTCTCCCGTTTCACGTCCACCGCGTGAGGAACCTGAACTGGTGTAGTGGCCGCCGTCCCGGCGGCCGGGCTGCCCGCGGGACCGCCGGGGACGGCGGTCGCTACAAGCGCCCGCTCCGTCTCCACCGTCAACCGGTATGCGGGTGACACGCCCTTCAACAACTCGACGCTCACCGTGTCGCCATCGAGTTTCCACGTGCGGATGCCTTCGCCCTCGACGCGCATCAACCGGTGCTTCGCCGGCAGTTTCACCTGCATCTGGCGCAGTTCGCCTTGCGTCACGTTGAAGTCCAGCGTCGAGCGCGTGTTCACCACGCCGCTGCCGAACGTCACCAGCGATGTGTTCTGGCAGAACACGGTCGCCGCGATTTCTCCCGCCTTCTTCATCCGCGGCGTCCAACTCAGGTCCACCTTCTCGCCCGAACCGATCACCGCCTCGACAAGGGTTTTGCCGGGTAGTGGCACGGGCGTCTCGCCCGTGGGTTTGGGTTTTGCATTGCCCTGCACGGGCGGGACGCCCGTGCCACTAGTCCTGAACGACACCGCCGTCGGCAACTCCACCACCGCCTGCGGTTCCTCCAGTGTCACCGCCAGCCGCGACACCAACGCCGGCGGAATCCCGAACTCCAGTTTCCGTTTCGTCACATCGCCGCTGATCTTCACGAGGAACTTCAACCGCACCGATGCCGTCCCCTTGTCCGGCAACAGCACGCCGACCGACTTGCCGTCGCGCACCAACCGCGCCTCCGTCGTCTCCTTCCGGCTGAAGCAGAACCAGCCGCGTTTCGCTTCGCCTTTCGGCCCGCTGAACTCCTGCACCGCGACATCCTCGCCGAAGAGCCGCACCGTCTGATTCGTCTCCGTCGCGCTCAACTCCAACAGCGCCTCGAACTGCGCCACGCCGCGCGTCTCCGACGGCGCTTTCGCCTCGGTTACGACGCCCGTGTACGACGCCGACACAATCGTCACCTTCTCCAACGGCACCGCCTGCGCGCCTGCTGCCGCCAGCAACAACACCAGCGCAATCACGGGTGGTGTAGCGGCCGCCGTCCCGGCGGCTGGGGTCGCTCCCGGGCCGCCGGGGACGGCGGCCACTACAACGTCTTTCTTCTTTGCCGGAATCGCCCGCCAGACCTTGCGCGTCAACCAGCCCAACACCACCAACCCGACCATCGGCGCCACCAAAATCAGCCCCGCGTCCAACAACCGCGCCGACAACAACAGCGCGCCCACGCCGCCCAGCGCCAGCGCCAAACCAAGCGCGATGACAAACGAATTCCCCAGTAGCACAGGCGTCCCTGCCTGTGGGATTCCAGCCTGTGGGGTCTTGTTCCGACGCCATTGCCACCCGAGCAACGCCAGCCCCGCGACAAACACCAGCGCCTGTCCGACGCCGCGCGCGATCTTGAATTTCTCGTTGTCCAGCGCCACCGCGCTCACCGACAACGCCTCACTCCGCACGTTGAGCACCTTCGTGAACACAAACCGCGTCCCCGCCTTCGGAATCTCGATCCGAATCGGACGCAACCCCGCCACCGATGCTGCCGTCACGCGAGAATAATCGGCAACCAATCCAAGCTCAGTCCGCGCAAACCCAACGTCCGCCGCCACTGCCCCGCCAGCGCCGCGCTGAAGGGTGCCTCCGTTGATCACCGTACCGCCAGTGTACGTGTTGTCGCCGCGCAAAACGAGCGTGCCCGCACCAGCACGCACGGTCCCGCCGTTAAAATTAATCTGCGGCGCTGGCCCTGCCGGTGCCTTGCGCGCCGACTCCTCCATCTTCCTGCCAGCGACTTCTTCTTTCGCCGACTTGTCCGTTGCAGCGACGTGGTTCTCGTCCCGCTTCTCGGCCTCTGTCATTTCCTGCTGCAGGCGCATGTCATTCAGTAGTCTTGTTCCGCGTGACCTACTGATCGCCGGCATCAGCATTCCAGCCAGCAACACGAATACCGCCAGCGTTCCCACAACTACCAGCGCGCCACGCCAGCCGCGACGAATCGCCACCGCCACGAGGAAGCCGAGCACGAACAGCGCAGAGAACGCGGCCATCGCGCCCGTATGCTCGCTCACAAAGTTGTCGTAGAACCGGACGAACTCGCGCCACGCGTCGCGCAGGCTGTAGGTCGTGCCGCGCGCGGCGATCATGTTGCCGCCGAAACTGGCGAGCCGCGTTGCTGTCGGCACGTACAATTCCCACTCGGCGTACGTCGTCTGCATGTCCGTCACCGGGGCCGACAACTCGATGTCGCGCCAGAGCGTTTTCAGCGAGCCGACCGATTTCTTATAGACGATGTCCACCGCGAACGCCTCGTCGCGGTTCGCGCCGCGCGGCAACGGCACCAGCAGTTTGTCGCCGTGGCGCTCCGGTTTCGCCGGCTCGCCGCGGACGTAGCACGACCAGAACTCCGCGCCCGCGGGCAACGTGAAGCTCTGGAATTGCTTGTCGTTGTTCTTCACGAGGAACGACGCCTGCGTCAACGTCTGCCCGTCCTCGGTCACCACCGTCGTCAATTGCGTCCGGTCCGCGACCGCCTCCAACACGGGCAACTCGTCGAACCGTGTCACCTCGGTAATGATCTCGTAAGCGTCGCCCGTGTATTGGTACGCCAGCAATACCGGCCGCGTGATCAATGCACGGTCGTGCGCCGCCAGTTCGCCCTCGTCCACCCGGCGAATCGTAGCCATTCCGCCTTCTTCCTTCTTCCTTCCTACTTCTTCCTTTCCGCCCGCGCTCTTCTTTCCTTCCGCAATCTGCAAATTCGACGCGCTGGTGATCGCGATGCTGCCGGTCTCGCGCTCCACCTTGGAGCAATGGATGCCGCCGACGATCAACGCGGCTTTGTGCGGGTCGAACTGCATGTCGTAGGTCACGACGAGCGTGTAACCACCCCACGCTTTTTCCTGAAGACCGATGACCCACTCGTCGCCTTGTTGTTCCTTGCGGCGGATGTTCGGCCCAGTGAAATCAATGTTCTTCCAGAGCGCCGGCAGCTTGACTCTAAATTCCTGCACGCCCTGATTGAGGATGGCATAACGGATCGTCGCGCTGCCGCCGACGATGCCGTCGCCGACGGTGACGAGGTTGAAGATGTCGGCGGTGATCCGCGCGGCGAGCCGCTCGGCGGTCAACGTCAGTTTCCAGTCCGCCTGCTCGACGTTGTAGGCGAGCACTTCGTCGGTGCGGTTCGCCAGCGAGTTGATCGGAATCTCGCGCAGCCCCGTGAGGCCATCCGCCGCCGTCTTGATCTGGATGCCCGCGACCGCCGCCGTGCCGACCTGCCCAGTCTCCTTGGCCGCGCCCGTCACGCGCAACGGCGCGACGGTGAATTTTTCGGGCACGATCTTCAACGCCTGTTCAAGCTGCACGTCCAGCGTCCGTTTACCGAGCACGCGGCTCGCGAACGTCACCGTCAGTTTGCCGCCGGAAGATTTCCAGTCCTCGACTCCTTCGCCGCGCACGTCAGCGACAACGAAGCCTTTTTGCGGCACGAGTTCGAGCGTATAGACGCCGGCTTTCTCGACAGTGAGCGACAGCGCGTGCGTGACCAGCAACCGCGCTTCCTCCAGCCGCGTCGTCACGCGGTCGGCGACGTTGATGACCGGCTCGACCCGGCGCAGTTTCAGCGCGAGCGCAATCGGCCGGGCGTGGAACTGATACGCCGCCAGCGCGCCCGTGGCTGCGTTCACTTGGCGGAGGCCCTCCGCCTTCTCGATCTCGACGAGTACGTCCTCTGCCGTCACCGTCATCGCGCCCGCTTCGCGTTCGACTTCGAGCGGTTGCGGCGGCGCAACGCCGACGCTGGCCGACGCGCTCTCGACAGTCTGCTCGGAGAACAACGTCAGCGCATAACTCTTTTCGACTGGCCGGACAAACTCGACGATGAGTGTAGTGGCCGCCGTCCCGGCGGCCGGGGTGGGCGCAGCGGGGCCGCCGGGGACGGCGGCCACTACACCGGCGGCCTCTACACGCCAATCACGGACGTTCTCACCTTGCAGCTTGGTTAGCGCCTGATTGGCCGGCAACGTGAGTTGAAGGCGTGTGACGCTTCCTTGGAGAATCTCGTACTTCAGCGCCGTGTTGTACTTCACGACGGTTGGTGTGATCTGGACGGTGACGCTGCTGTCGCAGGTCAGCAACGCTTTCCGTGTGATCTCGGCAATCTTGCTTTGCCAGCGCATCGAGACCGATTGTTCCGCGCCGAGGAAACCTGCGACGCGCGCCGGGCCGCTCTCGGAGACAGTACCTTTGAGCAACTGCACTTCCACTCCGCTTGTGGCGCCATCGGCGCCATCGCCCGCCGCCTGCGCCTTCACCGACGCGATGGCGGCGGCAGGGCCGTTGAACGCGATCTGGTTCCACGGCTCGACCTTGGTGATCTTGGCGAGCAGGTCGAGCTTGAGTTTGTGCCGGCCTTCCTTGGTGATGACGAGCGTGTAGGAGGGGCCTTTGCGTTCCAGCGTGACTTTCTCCGGGAACTTCGAGGTCAACACCGCCACGTCGCCGTCGAACAACGGTACTACGGCCTCGCCTTTGCCGGTGACTTCGATGTCCAGTTCGGCGGTGAAGCGCGCTTCGTTGTCGGAGAGTTTGCCGTCGTAACGCACCTCGCGGATGATGACGTTCGGTTTTGGTGGTGGCGGCGTCTCTTTGGCAAAGAGGTTGGCGGCAAACAAAACGATCGCGGCAATGCTGATTAAGTGGCGCATGGTGTCCTCCATCGGTTGAGAGATTGTTCTCACGCTATGAAGTTTATCCGTGTTCCCTCACCTGTTAAGTAAAAGACCTGTAAAAAAAACGCCGCGTTTGCGCTTGCACGGGAACTGGGAAACACTACGATGCCGGCGACCACCATGGACTCGCGTGAAAGAATTTTTCGGGCGTTGAAACACGAGGAGCCAGACCGCGTGCCCCGCGATTTCTGGGCCACGTCGGAAACCTACGGCAAACTTTGCCGGCGGCTGGGCCTTCCCAATACGGCGGCGATGCTCGACCATTTCGACGTTGATGTGCGTTACATCGAGGGGCCGCGCTACATCGGGCCGAAACTGCTGGTGCATCCCGATGGCTCCGAGAACGACATCTGGGGCGTGCCGCGCATCAAGCAGATTGTCGGCACCGGCGACAAGGCGCAGAGCTATCATTCGGTCACGCGGTTTCCGCTCGCGGACATCACGGAACCGGGACAACTGGACGACTACAAGTTCTGGCCCAGCCCGGACTGGTTTGACTACGCGCCCGTCTATGCGGAAGCGAAGGCCGTGCGCGACCGTGGCCGAGTGGTGGCGTTCATGGGGGACCGGCTCAACCGGTTCGCCCAACTCAAACCGGCGATGTACCTGCGCGGCATTGACCAGGCGCTGGTGGACATGCTCGCGGAGCCGGAGCTTTTTCAGGCGATTACCGACCGTCTGATGCGTTTCTACAGCGAGTACATGACGCGGATTCTCGAATCGGCGCGCGGCATGATTGACATCGTGGTGACGGGCGACGACTTCGGCCAGCAACAAGGGCTGCTCTGCTCTCCCAAGCTCTGGGAGCAACGACTGCGCGCGGGATTCGAGGGGTACATCAAGATCGCGCACGCCGCCGGTGTGCCGGTGATGCACCACACGTGCGGCTCGATTTACCGGCTGCTGCCGAAGTTCATCGAGTGCGGGCTGGACATCCTGCAAGCGTTGCAGCCCGGCGCGGCGGAGATGGATTTCCGCAAGATCAAGGCGGAGTTCGGGAAACAGATCTGTTTTCAAGGCGGCATCAGCATCCAGCAGGCGTTGCCGTTCGGCTCACCTGCCGATGTGCGCGCCGAGGTGCGGGACCGGATCGAGGCGTTGGCGCCGGGCGGCGGCTACATCATTTGCACGTCGCACAACATCCAGGGCGACACGCCGGTGGAAAACGTGCTGGCGTTGGTCAAGGCGTACGACGAGTTTGGCCGGTATCGGTAGCGTCGTTGCGGCGTCGCTCGACCTGCCAGAGACAGGCGATGACCAGCGCGCCGGCCAACGCGCAGCCAGCCCAGAACCGCACAGCCACCGGCCAGCCGTGATTCTGCGCAAGTTGTCCAGTCAGCCAGTTGCCCGTCGCCGCGCCCATGTAGCCCATGAAATTGACAAGCCCCGCTGCCGCTGCCGACGTGCCGCGTCGCGCCAAGTCCGACGGCAATGTTCCCACCAAAAGCACTTGTGGACCAAAGATGCAGAAGCCAACGAGAAACAACGTCACCACGCTCGCGGCCAGTCCCCAACCGATCAGCGTGTCGTATGCGAACGTGATCAACGCGAGCGCGCCGAGCAGCATGGCGATCACCGGCACGCGCCGGCCACCGAAGAACCGATCCGTGGCCCAGCCGGCGAGGTAAGCGCCCGCAATGCCACCGAACGGCAGCACCGCGTACTTGAAAGCAGCGGAACCGACGCTCGATTTCTGAATCTCCGTGAGATGTGTCACACCCCAGTCCGTGTATCCGTAGCGACAGGAATCGAGCAGCCCCAGCGTGACCGCCACGAACCAGAGCCACGGATTGGTGAGCGTGACCGCGAGGTTCTGGCCCACGGAACTTTTCGTGGCAGTCGTCACGCGGTTCGCCTCGACGCCGGGCGATTCCTCTAGGAGCCACCACATGTGCGCCGCGCTCGCCACCAGCAACGCCGACGGCACAAAAAGCGCACCGCGCCAGCCGAATTTCTCCGCCGCCCAGCCGGCGACCACAAACGTCAGCGCGCCGCACAGTTGATAACCCGTGCCGATGATGCCCATCGCGCGGCCGCGGTGTTCGATGGAGAACCAGCTTGCCGTGACGCGAACGCACGGTCCCCAGCCGAGCGCTTGGACGTAGCCGTTGCAAGCCCAGACAAACGTCATGAAGTAGAGCGCCGTGACCCAACCGAAGAGCACGTTGAGTCCCGCCGATGCGAGCAGCCCGAGCGCGAGCAATCGTCGCGGCGAAAATCGTTCCGCCAGTTGGCCGTTCACGAATTGTCCGATGCCGTACGCCATCTTCAAGGCCATCAGCACCGTGCCCATTTGCGCCTTCGTGTAGCCGAACTCGGCGCTGATGCCGGGCACGGCGACGCCGAGGTTGTTCCGGCAAAAATAAAACGAGCCGTACGTCAGCCAGATCACCCAAAGAACGAGCCGTTCACGTGCGACGTTGTTGGAAGCGGTGGAATTCAACGCCGCGCAGGAAACCGCAACCAACCGCCGCTGTCAACATGAGAATCCGGCCCGACCACAGTCTGTAGGTGCTCACCGAACAGGGATATACCCTTTCTTTCAGAGGAACGATCGTTCCTCTGAAAGACAGACTCCAGAAGAAGGCTGAGAATCGGTTTGACCCGCGCGGCGCTCTCCTCTAGAGTCGGTCCCGCGAGTCCATGAAAATCCTGGTGATCGGCAGCGGCGGGCGCGAACACGCGCTCGCGTGGAAATTAGCCCAAAGTAAACTGGCGACAAAGCTGTATTGCGCGCCCGGCAATCCCGGCATTGCGCAGGTCGCCGAGTGCGTGCCCATCGCCGCCAACGACATCGCCAAGCTCGCCGACTTCGTCCAACTCAAGTGCATCGGGCTGACAGTCGTCGGCCCGGAAGCGCCGCTCTGCGCCGGCATCGCCGATTACTTCAAGGCGCGCCGGCTCCGCGTCTTCGGCCCGTCACAGGCCGGCGCGCAACTCGAAGGCAGCAAGGTCTTCTCGAAACGGTTCTTCCTGAAACACGGCGTCCCGACCGGCCGCGCCGAGATTTTCACCGACGCCAACGCCGCCCGCGCTTGTGTCCGCAACTGGGGCGCGCCGGTGGTCGTCAAGGCCGACGGCCTCGCCGCCGGCAAAGGCGTCATCGTCGCGCAGAGCATCGAGCAAGCCGAGCAGGCGATTGCCGACATCATGGAGAAGAAGGTTTTCGGCTCCGCCGGCGACCAGCTCATTGTCGAGGAATGTCTCGTCGGCGAGGAAGCCTCCATCATGGCGCTGACCGACGGCAAGTGTTACCGGATTTTGGCGGCGGCGCAGGACCACAAACGCGTCGGCGACAACGACACCGGGCCGAACACCGGCGGCATGGGCGCGTATTCGCCGATCGGCTTGGAGGTGGATGCGAAGGAGATTTTTGACCGGACACTCGCCGGGTTGCAGGCGGACGGGATTGATTACCGGGGGGTGCTCTACGCCGGGATCATGTTGACGAAGCGCGGGCCGATGTTGCTCGAATACAACTGCCGGTTCGGCGACCCGGAAACGCAGGCAGTGTTGCCCCGGATGGATTTTGATCTGGCAGAAGCGTGCCGTGCGACCGCCGACGGCAAGCTCAGCGAGATGACGTTGAACTGGAAACCGCAGGCCGCGGTCTGCGTCGTGATGGCGTCGGGCGGGTATCCGGGCGAATACGCGAAGGGCAAGCTGATCGAGGGTCTCGATGACGCGGCGAAGTTGCCGGACGTGACGGTGTTCCACGCGGGAACGAAGGCGGGCGCGAACGGCGGGATTGTGACGGACGGCGGTCGGGTGCTGGGCGTGACGGCGCTTGGCGACGGGATCGCGGGGGCGGTCAAGCGGGCGTACGAGGCGGTGGCGCGGATTCGCTTTGACGGAATGCAGTACCGGCGCGATATTGCCGCCCGCGCACTCGCTCGAAGCAAGAAACACACATGAAGAGATTTATTGTTGGAATCTGTATCGGACTGGCGGTTGCCACCGGCATCGCCGCCGACAACAACGTCGAGTTGAAACAGACGACCGAGATCATCGGCCTGCTGAAGTCGCATTACGTGGACGCGGGCCGTCTCGACCAGAAACGGCTCACCGACGCGACGGTCAGCGGCCTGTTGAAGGCGCTCGGCACGGGCGCGCAACTGCTCAGCGCCGCCGAGGCGAAAGCGAAACCGGTCGCCGCGATCCAGTCCCGCACGCCGGCGGGACAACGGCTGGCGCGCGCGGAAGTCATTGACCCGAAGATCGGCTACCTCCGGCTGGCCGACGTCGAGCCGGCGGCGGTCGCCGAGTTGGACGCGGAGCTGGCGAAATTCGCCACGGCGCGCGTGACGGGATACGTGCTCGACCTGCGGTTTGCCGACGGCACCAATTTCGCCGCCGCCGCCGCGCTGGCGGGCCGGTTCCTGCGCGAGGGCCGGGAGTTGTTTTCGATCCAGTCGGCGGACAAACCGCCGGTGCCGTTCCGTTGCGACGCGAGGGCGGACGCGAAGCTGGCGGAAGCGCCGTTGATGATTCTGGTGAACCACAACACGCGCGGCGCCGCCGAGGTGCTCGCGGGCGCGTTGCGCGGCCAGGACCGCGGCATCGTGATCGGCACGACCACGGCGGGTGGCGCGCTGGCTTGGCAGGATTTGCCGCTGAGTGACGGACGGGTGTTGCGCGTGGCGACGGCCAAGGTCGCGTTGCCCAAGGGCAGCATTTTCCCCGGCGGTGTGACGCCGGATGTGCCGGTCAAGATTGACTTGAAGATCGAGCGGGACGTCGTGTTGAACTCCACCAACACCACGCTCACCGCCAGCCTCACCGCCGAGCAGACACACAAGATGATGACCGAGGCTGATCTCGTGAAGTATCACCGCGGCGAGGCCTTCGATTTGCCAGGCTCGAAATCCGCCACCAACAAGACCACCAGCGCCAACGGCGAGAAGTCCCGCGACGCCGCCGTCCGCGACGTGGTTCTCCAACGCGCCGTGGACATTCTCAAGGGCATACGGGTGTTGCTGTCGTGGCGATGAAGACCATCCTTTTCGTCTGCACGGGTAATGTTTGTCGCAGCCCCATGGCTGAAGCGTTGATGCGCGAGCAACTCAAGGGCCGCGCCGACCTGCGCGTGCTCTCGGCTGGCCTCGGCGCGCTCGATGGCCAATCGGCCACCGATACCGCCGTCACGGTCATGGCGGAGATCGGCTTGGATCTTTCCCGCTTCACCAGCCAGTCGCTCCACTCCAAGCTCATCGAGGAGGCCGACTACATCTTCACGATGACCCGCCAGCAACAGGACGCCATCCAGACATTTTACCCGGCGACGGCGGAAAAAGTTTTCGTGATCCGCGAATTCGAAGAAGGCGAAATCATCGGGCGTGACATTCCCGATCCGATCGGCCAATCCGTCGAAGTCTATCGCCGCACCCGCGACCAGATCCGCAACGCCATGCCCAGCATTCTGGCCTTCATCGAGCAGACCGAGGCCGCCCGCAAAGCGGTGACCGAAGCCGGCGCCGCACCCGCGCGGCCGCTGCGCATCGCCATCGCCGCCGACCACGGCGGCGTCGCGTTGAAATCCGCGCTGAAAACATGGCTCGAACAACGCGGTTACCCGTACACCGATTTCGGATCGCACACGACCGAGCCGGTGGACTACCCCGATTACGCCTTCGCCGTTGCCAAGGAAATCGCCGCCGGCAAGTTCGACCGCGGCATCCTCGTCTGCAAGAGCGGCATCGGCATGAGCATCGCCGCCAACCGCGTGTCCGGCATCCGCGCGGCGCTGGTCGGCGACGAACATTGGGCGTGCCTCAGCCGCACCCACAACGACGCCAACGTCCTCGTGCTCTCCGCCGAGGAGGAAGGCATGACCGACGAGAAAGCGACCGCCATCCTCGACGTTTGGCTGAAGACCGAGTTCGAAGGCGGCCGACACGACCGTCGCGTCCGCAAAATGGACCGGTCGCCGGCCTGCGGCAAACCGTCGTCTTCCGCGCTGGCACAGACCGATCCGGAGATCTTCGACGCCATCGGCGCCGAAAAACGACGGCAGCAAGAGAACATCGAACTGATCGCCAGCGAGAACTTCACCAGCCCCGCCATCCTCGAAGCCTGCGGCAGCGTACTGACCAACAAATACGCCGAAGGCTACCCCGGCCGTCGTTACTACGGCGGCTGCGAATGCGTGGACGTCGCCGAGCGGCTTGCCATCGAGCGCGCCAAACAACTTTTCGGCGCCGAACACGCCAACGTCCAGCCCCACTCCGGCAGCCAGGCCAACATGGCCGTCTATTTCGCCATGCTCCAGCCCGGCGACACCATCCTCACGATGGAACTCTCACACGGCGGCCATCTCACGCACGGCAGCCCCCACAACTTCTCCGGCAAATTCTACAAAGTCACCCATTACGGCGTGCGTCGCGACACTGAGCGGATTGATTACGACCAGCTTGACCAACTCGCTCGCGAATGCAAACCGCGCATGATCACCGCCGGTGCCAGCGCCTACCCGCGCCTCATTGACTTCCCGCGCCTGCGAAAGATCGCCGACAACGTCGGCGCATTGTTATTCGTGGACATGGCCCACATCGCCGGCCTGGTCGCCGCGGGCGTTCATCCCAGCCCGGTGCCGTACGCTGATTTTGTCACGACAACCACGCACAAGACATTGCGCGGCCCGCGCAGCGGACTGGTTCTGTGCAAAGCCCGTTTCGCCCGCGAGATTGACTCATGGGTCCTACCCGGCATCCAAGGCGGTCCGCTGATGCACATCATCGCCGCCAAAGCCGTTTGTTTCCACGAAGCGATGCAGCCCGCCTTCAAGGAATACCAGCAACAAATCGTCAAGAACGCCCAGGCGCTCGCCGCCGCCCTTACCAAGGCTGGCTTCCGCATCGTCAGCGGCGGCACCGACAATCACCTCATGCTGGTGGATCTGCGCTCCAAGAAGCTCACGGGCAAACTCGCCCAAGAGTCCCTCGACAAAGCCGGCATCACCGTCAACAAGAACCTCATTCCGTTCGATCCCGAGAAACCGCTCATCACCAGCGGCATTCGACTTGGCACACCCGCAATGACCACGCGAGGAATGAAACAGCCGGAAATGGAACAGATTGCCGGCCTCATCACCGAAGTCCTCGACAAACCAGAAGACGCCGCCGTTGCCGCCGCCGTCCAGACCAAAGTCCGCGCCCTCACCGCCGAGTTTCCGCTGCCGTACTGAGGAAACCGGAATGAAGCGGGAAGTGATTACAGCTTGGTGCGCAGCCGTCATGTTCTGTCTCATTGCCACCTCCGGATTGTTGCCATCGCGTCGCCCGCGACCTTGACAAACAGGGGCGTTGTCTCGATCCGTGGGGTAACGCGTATCACATCGTTGCCGACTGGAATGGTGATGGCAAAGTCGTCGTCGGCAGCATCGTCATCAGCAATCCGGTGGCAGTCTGGTCCGATGGTCCGAACCGCAAGAACGAGCTTGGCAAAGGTGACGACATCTGCTCCTGGAAGTGAGCCTCACGTTATGGTTGCCTGCATTGCCAGTCAGATTGGGATGGCCCACAAAACAGCGTTGTAGTCACACCGCTCCGCCGTTGCGGCGGTCTCATCGCGCGGAACCGCGACCACGATGCCCGTTTGGACCCTATGACCGATGGAGATGCGCTTGAAGTTGTTGTGCCTAATTCCACTCTATTTTGAAACATATGTTTCAAAATAGAATGACTTTCAGGACAACCGAAACGAGTGTGACGATAAGCGTGAGGAGGCGCGCCGACACAGCGCCACCTGCGCCGTAATCCTACTTGCCGCCGAGCGCGAAAAGTTTTGTGTACGTCCGCAGATACAACGTGCCATTGGCGGCGGCGGGGCTGGCGTGGCTTTTTTCGCCGAGCGGAATCCGCGCCAGCAACTCGAACTTGTCGCCGGCGCTCAACACGAAGACATCGCCGTTCTTGGCGATGTTGTAGAGCCGCCCGCCGGCCCAGAGCGGCGAACTGTAGAACGCGCCCTGAACCCTGTCGCGCCAAATCTCTTTGCCGGTCGCGGCGTTCGCGCAAATAATCGTGCCGGTGTCGCCCCAGAGAAACAACCGTCCATCCTTCACCAGCGCGGTTGGGACGTAGGGAACCGGTTTCTCGATCTTGAAAATTTGTTCTGCCTTTGCTCCGGCTTTCACGGCCGGATAATAGGCGCCGACTCCGCCGCCGCCGCAGCCGTTGATGACCACGTCGCCGGCGAGCACGGTTGAGGAGACGACGCGTTGGTTGAAGACACCGGGGAGTTCCCAGTTCAGTTTGCCGGTGGCGAGGTCAATGCCGCTCACGCCATGCGCGGTGCTGCAGACGATCAGTTCGTTGCCGCCGCGCAGGCAGGGCGTGCCGTACACCGCTTTGGCGCAGGTCTTGCGGTCGAGCTGCCAGCGGGTCGTGCCGCTGGCGCGGTCAACGGCGACGATGAAACTCTTGCCGGCGGGCCGCGACGGTTCCGGTTTGTCGAAAGCGGCAGGGTCTTCCTGGCTGTTGTCGAGGATGGCGAATCCGCCGGCGATGATGGGCGAGTTGCCGGTGCCGTGCGCGCCGACGAACGGGCCGAAATCGCGTTTCCACATTTCGCGTCCGTTGTTGTCCAGCGCCAGCAGAATGACTTCGTCGTCGGTGTTCCAGGCGACGATCACGCCGCGCTCGTCGGCGGCGGGCGTGGAGGTGGCGTTGCTGTTGTCTTTGTTTTTGCGAAACAGTTTGGAAGCGAACTCTCGTTGCCAGAGGATTTTTCCGGTGGTGGCGTCGAGACAAAGGACGATGCGCTTGGCGGTGGCATCGTCGGCGCAAGTCAGGAAGAGGCGGTTGCCGACAATGACGGGCGACGAGTGCCCGTTGCCTGGGAGCGTGACGACCCAGCGGTAGTCGTTGGTGGTCCACGTCGCGGGAATGGTCATGGCGTCGCTGATGCCGGTGCCGTTGGGGCCACGGAACCGGGGCCAGTCGCCGGCGAGAGCGGTGGCAGTGGCGAGGAGAACGAAGATGAAGGTTTTCATTGTTGTGGGGCTGGTGTATAACGCAACCCACGTGCAAATGAAAGTCCACTCTCTCTTCTGTGTGGCCATGCTGGTCGTCGTGGCTCTTGGCTGCAACTCATCCTCCACCGAGAAGCCGGCGGCGGCTGACTCGCCGACGTTCGCGCCGTTGACGGGCCGCTGGGCGCGCACCGATGGCGGATACATGCTGATGGTGCACAAAGTCGAGGCCGATGGCAAAGCGAACGTGGGCTACTTCAATCCGAACCCGATCCGCGTGTCGGATGCGCAAGCCTCGCAAGCAGACGGCGCGTTGAAGTTGTTTGTCGAGTTACGCGATGAAGGTTATCCCGGCTGCACCTATCGTCTCACCTACGACAAGGCCAAGGACCAACTCGTCGGTGTCTATTACCAGGCCGCCCAGCAACAGAGCTACGACATCGTCTTCGAGCGGGCGCCGTGACGAGCATTGGTCTGATCGGCCTCGGCTTGATGGGAACCGCAATCACGGAGCGATTGCTTGAACGTGGCTATCACGTGCTGATCTGGAACCGCACGCGCGCGAAAGCCAATCCGCTCATTGAGCGCGGCGCGGAATGGTCCGACAACCCGCTCGCGGCCTGCGACCGTGTCATCATCAGCCTTTACACCAGCGACGTGGTGGAGTCGGTGCTGGAACAGATGCGCGACGGCCTGCACGCCGGACAAATCGTGCTCGACACAACGACCGGCGAACCGGCGCAGAGCGCCGCGCTGGGCGCGCGACTGGCGGCGCGTGGCGTGCAATATCTTGACGCGCCAATCTCCGGCTCAAGCGAGCAGACGCGTCGCGGCGAAGCGATGGTGATGGTCGGCGGCGAACGCAGCGCGTTCGAGGCGTGCAGCGACCTCTGGCCGGTGCTGGGACAGAAAGTGTTTTACGTTGGGCCGTGCGGCAGCGCGGCGAAGATGAAGTTGGTGAGCAATCTGGTGTTGGGGCTGAACCGGGCCGCGTTGGCCGAGGGGCTTGTCTTCGCAAAGGCAATCGGCGTCGAACCGGCGGCGGCGTTGGAGGTGCTCCGCGGCAGCATGGCCTACTCGCGCGTGATGGACGTGAAAGGCCGCAAGATGATCGAGGACGATTTCACCGTCCAAGCCCGCCTCTCGCAACACTTGAAGGACGTTCGTTTGATTCTGGCGAGCGGAGTGTCGTTACCGCTCTCGGAGACACATCGCCAACTGCTGGAGCAGGCGGAGGCGATGGGTCTCGGCGACCTCGACAATAGCGCCATCATCAAGGCCATTGAGAAGCCGTTGCCATGAGTGACCAGATTCTCTCGCCACGCGCACGTTTCGCCGTGCTCGTCGCTGTGTTCGTGGGACTCGCATTCGATGGCGTGGAGCTCGGCTTGATGCCGGTGGCGTCGCTGTCGGTGTCGCAGAGTTTACTCGGCACAGCCTACACACCGACGCTCGGCGGAGATTGGTTTGCGCGGTTCACCGCCGCGTTGATGCTCGGCGCAGCCATCGGCGGCATCGCGCTCGGCAACCTTGGCGACCGGATCGGACGCACGCGCGCGATGGGCGTCAGCGTCTTGTTTTACTCGATGTTCGCTGGCATGGGTGCTTGGGTGAAAACGCAGGAGCAGATGCTGGCGCTGCGATTCCTCGTCGGATTGGGCGTCGGCGGCATGTGGCCCAACGGCGTCGCGCTCGTCTCGGAATGTTGGCCCAACGCGTCGCGGCCGCTCGTCTCCGGCGTGATGATGGCCGGGCTGAACGGCGGGATTCTCTTGTTGTCGCAACTGGTTCGCATCTGGACGATCTCGCCGGATTCATGGCGCTGGATTTTCAAACTGGCTGCCGCACCGGCCGCGCTGGGGCTAATCGTCCTCGTCGCGCTGCCGGAATCGCCGAAGTGGCGTGCGGTAAAGAAACAGGCGCCGCCGTTGCGCGAGTTGTTCCAGCCGGAACTTCTGCGCCTGACGCTCACCGGCATTTTCATCAGCGCGATCCCGATGATTGGCGCGTGGGCGGCCAGCAAATGGATGATTCCGTGGGCCGACAAAGTCGCCGGCAACGCGCACGTTGGTTACAAGGCGGCCACGCAAGGCTGGTGGGCGCTCGGCGCGACGCTCGGCAGTTTCACCGGCGCGCCGCTGGCCGGTTGGCTCGGCCGGCGCGTCAGTTATTTTCTCATCAGCATTGGCGCGACGGTGTTGACGATTGCGATGTTCCAACTGACCGCGCCGCTGCGCGTGTCGTTTCACCCGATCGTGTTCGCGCAAGGTTTCGTCGCGACGCTGTTCTTCGGCTGGCTCGCGCTTTACCTGCCGGAGCTTTTCCCGACGCGCGTCCGGGCGACCGGCAGCGGGTTGGCGTACAACTCCGGCCGTTTTGCCACGGCGGTCGGCGTGATGATGGCGGGGATGTTGTTCACCTCGCTGGGCGGCAACTACCCGAAGGTCGGCGCGCTCTGCGCGACCATTTACGCGCTCGGTACGATCGCGATATGGTGGGCACCGGACACAAGCAAGAGGACATTGGACGAATGAAACAATCACGCCGAACATTCCTACGAACCACCACGCTGGCGCTGACAGGATTTTCGTTACGCGTTCGCGGCGCCAATGACGACATTCGCGTCGCGGTGATCGGCCTTGGCAATAAGGGAAAATCTCACGTCGCCCAATTCAGCAAGCTGGACGGCGTGAGGCTTGTCGCGTTGTGCGACGTTGATCCCGAACGATTGGACGCGCAGAAGTCCAACGCCGCGTTCTGCGCCACCGATCCGCGGCGCATTCTGGAGCGCAAGGACGTGGACGCCGTCGTGATCGCCACGCCGAATCACTGGCACGCGTTGCTGGCGGTCTGGGCGTGCGAGGCCGGCAAGGATGTCTATGTGGAGAAACCTGTCTCGCATAACATCTGGGAAGGCCGTCAGATCGTGCGCGCGGCGGCACGCTACAACCGCATCGTGCAGGCCGGCACGCAGTACCGGTCTGACCCCGGTTTGCGTGAGGCGGCGCAATTCATCCGTCAAGGCAACCTCGGCAAGGTGCTCTGGGGACACGTCGTTTGGTACGAGTTTCGCCCGAGCATCGGGCGCAAAGAACCATACAAGCCCGACTGGCTCGACTACGATTTGTATTGCGGCCCCGCACCGCTGGAGCCCTTGACGCGTCCGCGCCTGCACTACGATTGGCATTGGGTCTGGTCCACCGGCGATGGCGACCTCGGTAACAGCGGCATTCACGCGCTCGATTTGTGCCGGTTCCTCGCTGGCATTGAGGGATTGCCGCCGCGCGTGCTCAGCCTCGGTGGACGTTTCGGCTACGACGACGCCGGCGAAACGCCGAACACACAACTGACCGTGCTCGATTACCAGCCCGCGCCGATCCTCGTCGAGAACCGCAACCTGCCGATGCAGTCAGGTCTGAAGGCAATGGATCATCAGCGCGGCATCCGCGAGGGGGTCATCCTCCAGTGCGAGCACGGCTACTTTGCCGGGATGCGCGGCGGCGGCAGCGTCTTCGACAACGACCGCAAACGAATTAAGCAATTCTCCGGCGACGGCGGTGGCGGGCACGCGGCGAATTTCATTGCCGCCGTGCGCAGCCGAAAGACTGCCGACCTCAACGCGCCCATCGTCGAAGGCCACATCTCGACCTCGTGCTGTCATTTTGGAAACATCTCCTATCGTCTCGGCGCGGGCGCGCCATTGGCGACCGCCAAAACCGCCCTCGACGGCTCGAAGCTGGCAGATGAAACACTCGACCGGATCGAGCAACACCTCAAAGCCAACGGTGTGGACTTGAACAAGACGCCGTTCCGCGTCGGTCGCCGGTTGAGCGTGGACGTGCCACGCGAGGACATCGCCGACGCAGAGGCGCGCGCATTGGCCCGCGGAACGTATCGCGCGCCGTATGTGTTGAAGGAGGTTGCATGAAGATGAACAGACGCCAATTCCTCGCTGCTGGCGCATTGATCGCTATTGGTGGCCACGCCGCGGAGACATCACACAGGCTAATTGATTGTCAGAGCCATTTGTTCTGCGAGGAGATCGTCAAGCTGATGGAGAAGCGGAAGACCGATCCAGTAGTGTTCATCAAAGACGGCGTGCGCGTCGTGAAGATGGGTGAACGCCGCCGGCGTTGAATTGACCGCGCTCAGCATCAACGACCCCGGCCTGGAATGGTTTGGCGCGGACGGTCCGGCGGTTGCGAAGATCGCCAACGACTTCATCGCCGGCATCGTGCGCCGCCATCCGCAACGATTCTTTGGGCTGTGTGTGTTGCCGTTGCAGGACGTGCGCGCGTCGCTGGTTGAACTCGACCGCTGCGTGAAGCAGCTCGGCATGAAGGGCATCCTGCTCTACACCAACATCGCGCTGACTCGGATCATCATGTCGGGCATGCTCGACGAGTTCCCGAAGTTGAAACTGGTCTGCCCACACTTGGGCGGCACGTTGCCGTCCATCATCGGCCGGCTCGACCACCAGACGCAGGTGCTCAAGCGCGGCCCGAAGAACCTCAAATGCGCTCCGAGCGAATACCTTCGTCGCGTCTGGCTCGACGTCGTATCGCCGCAACCGCTGGCGATGAAGTTCGGCTACGACTTCATGGGCGCGGACCGTCTGTTGTTCTCCAGCGATCATCCGTGGGTGGAACCGAAGCTGATTCGCGACACGCTGGAATCACTGAACCTGCCGCCCGCCGATCTGGAGAAGATTTTCACGACCAACGCACAAAAGCTGTTCCGACTATGAACCGGAACGTCTTCTCGGCAAAAGAAAACCGGGCGCTCCTTGCGGAACGCCCGGCTCCGTGAGTACGAATCTATTGCTTACAGGCTCTTGCCGACTTTCTGGACGAGGTCAACGGTGCGGCAGCTATAACCCCACTCGTTGTCATACCAGCTCACGAGCTTGAAGAATTTCTTGTTCAACTCGATGCCGCTGCCAGATTTCGCGCTTCATGAGTGATCTCTTGGGCACTGATTATTGCAACCGTTGCAACCCATCGGGAAGGCGTCCGGACATCTGTCGGACTGGCGCGGCCAAATGGACGTGCGCGTCGGTTAGATGGCTTGAATCTCCGATTCCATCGCCGGTGCGTCTGTTCCGCAAATCTCCATGATCGCGCAGTGCTCTTTTTCTGTCGTAGTTGGCTTTGCCATCTTGAATCATGGCCGTCCTTCGTGGTGGTATGGGGTTCGATCCCAGATTCGATGGTTCGACCTCCTGTGACAACTGAGCGGTTCTCAAAGACATAACACCGGAGGTTTGCATGAAATGTCCGTCCTCATGTGCCGTGTGTCTGCCCCACCGTAGGATGACAACGAATCACGGAAGCCCATAGTCGAGCCGCAAGAACCCGGGCAAAAGCTGCAATGGCCCGTAGTTGGATCGCAGAAGCCCGTATTTCGAGTGCTGACAAACGAATTCAGCGGCGCAAACCTGTGCCCGGACGAGGCAGGCACGGCCAATACCCGAAAAAGCCCGTGCGCGAACTGCAAAAATACGTACTTGGCGCACGAGAACTATAACCACACCCGTTGTCGCACCGGTTCACAAGTTCAAAAAGCTTCTTGTTCAGCCTGATGCGGTTGCCTGTGTTTAACCGATGCGCTTTTGCTGTAGGTCTCGTTGTTGCGCTTTCCTACCGGTAATGAAGGCAATAGCGAGACTAACCACCGTAGTCCCGCCAAGAACGCCTGCAACCACATCGTGTCCGTTCATTGCAAGATAGACACTTGCGCCTACCCCAACAAATACTGCGACGAGACCGAAATACTGTCCCCTTTGACTTTGAACCTGCTGACTGTTGATAACAGTCTTCTCAATCTCAATCCTATGCGCCGATTGGCGCTCAGCCATCTTCATTATCCTATCCGCGCCTTCTGGAATAATTTGGTTATACTTAGCTAGATCTTCAGGATCGGGGAGAGGCCCTTGGCGGACAACCTGCATCTGAAAAGAAACAGCCTCCAAAGAAGTACGCATTGCACGCATCAATGCTCGGCGTTCTTCCGAGTTAAGTCGCCGCAGAACACCCGGCTCCTTCTGTTCTATAAAGTGCTCAAGCTGCTTTAAGCTGTTGCTGGGGGGCAGTCCTTGCGGGCTCGGGTTTGGAGTTTCTGCCATCGACTAAACCCCGAGGGGTAGCTCCGGCTGATTCTGATCCGCGTGATGCTTTAGTGCATAGGCAATATCTTGCCCAACTATGTACCAGTCGGCAGCCAAGCCTCTAGCGTCTGCTTCCTCCGATGTCTTAGAAAAATTGTAAAGAAAATAAGAACCGCCGATGTTTACCACCGACCCTAAGCCGATCCAAAAACCGGACTTTGGTGTGAGAAAATCAGTTGCGAATGAATGTTCCATTGCTTAACACTCCATTTCTTCTGACACCTTATGACGATCCTTTGCTCAACTCTTTGTAGTTACAATCCAATTTAACACGCCCGCCGTCAAGCCATAAATCTCTTATTCAGGCTTAGGTACTCCGCAGACCCTTGATTCAACGTCCAGCGCATCTCGGTAATGTCTTTGAGGGGGAAAGCCGGGCGCTCCTTGCGGAACGCCCGGCTCCGTGAGTACGAATCTATTGCTTACAGGCTCTTGCCGACTTTCTGGACGAGGTCAACGGTGCGGCAGCTATAACCCCACTCGTTGTCATACCAGCTCACGAGCTTGAAGAATTTCTTGTTCAACTCGATGCCGCTGCCGGCGTCGAAGATGCTCGACAGTTGGCAGTGGATGAAGTCGCTGGAAACAACTTCGTCTTCGGTGTAGCCGAGGATGCCCTTGAGGTAGGTCTCGCTGGCTTTTTTCATCGCGGCACAGATCTCGGCGTAGCTGGTTTCCTTCACGGTCCTGACGGTGAGATCCACCACGCTGACGGTCGGGGTCGGGACGCGGAACGCCATGCCGGTCAGTTTGCCTTTGACTTCAGGAATCGCGAGGCCGACGGCCTTGGCGGCGCCGGTCGTGGAGGGGATGATGTTCTGCGCGGCGGTGCGGCCACCTTTCCAGTCTTTCTTCGACGGGCCGTCAACGGTCTTCTGCGTCGCGGTGTAGCTGTGGATCGTGGTCATCAAACCTTCTTCGATGCCAAAGCCTTCCTTGAGCAACACGTGGACGACGGGGGCGAGACAGTTCGTCGTGCAGCTTGCGTTGGAAATGATGTGGTGCTTGGCCGGGTCGTACTTCTGGTCGTTCACGCCGAGCACGATGGTGATGTCTTCGTTCTTGGCGGGGGCGCTGATGATGACTTTCTTCGCGCCGGCTTTGAGGTGGCCTTCGGCTTTCTCGCGGGCGGTGAACAGGCCGGTGCTCTCGATGACGATGTCAACGCCGAGCGCTTTCCACGGCATGGCGGCGGGGCCTTCCTTGACGGCGAGGCATTTGATCTTGATGCCGTTGACAACGAGCACGTCGTCTTCGGCGACATCGGGTGTGCTCTTCTCGCTCGATACGGTGCCGGGGAAACGTCCCTGGATCGAGTCGTACTTCAACAAGTACGCGAGGTTGTCGGCGGGAACGATGTCGTTGACGGCGATGACGTCAATGCCTTTGCCGAGCAGGCCCTGATCGCAGATGGCGCGGAACACGAGCCGGCCGATGCGTCCGAATCCATTGATACCAACTTTGATTGCCATGATGTAGTTCTCCTGTTTATTGGGGGTGAATCTGTAGTGGGGGCGGATGCTACCAAACCCGCCCGCACCGTCAAATGAAAAACCACACGCCATCTCGACAAGCGCGCATCTTGACACCACCACCATTTAGTTGGACGACCATAGTTGGTCCCAGTGGTCATTGGTGCGGGCTTCAATCAGCGCGCTCAGATGCCGCAGTCC
>Ga0233425_10001227_pt1 | contig 59625 bp, 46 predicted proteins | sample Watercolumn_Towu_2_FD_181712 | JGI IMG/M metagenome (GOLD analysis project Ga0233425, IMG submission 181712) | Freshwater microbial communities from Lake Towuti, South Sulawesi, Indonesia - Watercolumn_Towuti2014_140_MG | ecosystem: Environmental > Aquatic > Freshwater > Lake | place...
TGCACCTCCATAGCAAGCATAGTTGCCACAAGTGTGCCATCGTTGAGACCAGCCGGCAATTCCGCCCAGCCCAAAGGGGTAAGTTGTTAATGAGCATCCAGGGGTATAACCCCATGAGTTTCTACACTTGCGGCCGCCCAGGGGCAGGCGCAAGGTACTGCCCCTACGATGCTTGCTCGTATGCCTGCCACAAATCCGCGATGATGATCTTCTTCATCTTGAGCATGGCTTCAGTGACCCGCTTCGTTTTTTGCGGATCGGGGTCGTTCAGCAGCTCACCCAAGACGGAGGGGTTGATCTGCCACGACAGACCGTACTTGTCCTTCAGCCAGCCGCAAGGCCCCTCTTCGCCGCCCGCAGAGAGCTTTTCCCAGTATTCGTCTACTTCCTGCTGCGTCTTGCAGTCCACCGAAAAGGAGATCGCTTCGGTGAACCGGAAGTGCGGCCCACCGTTGAGCGCGATGAACTCCTGCCCATCGAGTTGAAACACCACGGTCATTGCGCTGCCGGCCGGCCCAGGCCCCGCCTCGCCATAGCGCGTTATCCCCACGCTCTTCGAGTTCTTGAAGATGGAAACGTAAAAACTTGCCGCTTCCTCGGCCTGGTTATCGAACCACAGGAATGGAGTGATCTTCGGCATTTGATATTCTCCTGACTATCCCCGAATCCCCGTCATCGTCGTGCCCTCTACGATGTGCCGCTGCCCCCAGGCGAAGACCAGCAGCACCGGGATGATCATGATCACGGCATACGCCATGAGCTGCTGCCAGAGCATCTCCCCCTCCAGCGAGCGCATCCCGTACAGGCCGAGCGCCATCGTCCAGTTGATCTTCTTGGCGCCCAGGTAGATGAGCGGGAAAAGGAAGTCGTTCCAGGCGTACTGGAACGAGAAGATGGCGACGGTGGCCAGCACCGGCTTGGAGAGCGGCAACACGATGCGCGCCCAGATGCCCAGCTCCGACGAGCCATCCACGCGCGCCGCGTCGAACAGATCTTCTGGGACGCCGCGGAAGAACTGGCGATAGAGGAAGATGTAGAACGCGTCGTGGCCCAGCAGCCGCGGGATCACCAGCGGCCAGAAGGTGTTGATGAGGCCCACCTGGTCGAACATGATGTAGAGCGGCACATACGGGAGCATCATCGTGCTCAGCATGATCACGAAGATCACGTCGCGGCCCGGAAAACGGATGCGCGCAAACGCGAAACCGGCCAGCGAGCAGGTGACGATCCCGCCGAAGAGGGCTGGGAGCAAGATCTTCATGGTGTTGAAGAAATAGGCCGGGATCGGATGCCGGCGGAACAGCTCCGGGTAGTTCCACCACGCCACCGGGTCGGGGATCAGCTCGATGGCGGTCAGCGTGACCTTCTCGGCGACCTTGAGCGACGTGGAGACGGTCCAGGCCAGCGGGAAGAGCAGCAGCGCGCCCGCCGTAAGGATGAGGTAGATCAACGACACACGAACGAGCCTGAACGGATTCGCAGCCAGCGCGGTCATCAGCCCCTCCTATCGCCCGCCGCCGGTGTAGAAGACCCAGCGATCCGACGTGCGCACCAGGATGATCGTGAAGAGCAGAATGAAGACGAAGAGGACCAGCGACAGCGCCGTGGCGTAGCCCATCTTGAAGAAGCGGAAGGCATTGTTGTAGATGTGCACCATGTAGAACAGCCCCGCGTTCAGCGGGCCGCCGTCGGTCCCGAAGAAGATGTAAGCCGGGGTGAAGACCTGGAAGCTGCCGATGATGCCGACGATCAGGTTGAAGAAGATCACCGGCGTCATCACCAGTTCATGAACTCGATCTTGACCTTCTTGCCGGCTGCGGGCGCCGCGGTGGGCGCGGCAGGAGCGGCCGCCTTCGTCGGCTCTGCTTTGGCGGCCGGCGCCGGCGCAGGGGCTGGCGCCGGCGCGCAGGCGGCCAGGGCTGCGCCGCTCGTCGCGATGCCGGCCATGCGGAGGAAATCCCTACGGCTTAGCTTGCGAGACATGGTCTTTCTCCTTTCGAGAGTAGCGAGGTTTCACCGAAACCGACGTCAGGGTTGATCCATTTGGCGACGCTTACGCGTTGTCCAGCAGCTCACCTCCTTTTCCGGGTTCCCAACAAACCTGGCCTTTCAGAAACCTGACATGTTGCGCGTCGTGTCGCCCACGATAAGCTGGCAGGGAAACCGGATCTGTTGCACCGCGGTCCCATTCTGCATTCGATCCACCAGCACACGCACGGCCGTCTCCCCCATCAAATGGCGATTCAGACACACCACCGTCGGTTTCATGCCGATGGGCAGGTCCGCCTCGCCATCCGTCAGGCTGACGACCGAAAGCTCCGCCGGAATCTGCACCGCCGCGGCAAGAAGTTGTCGAACCGCATTCACAAATGTGGCGATTTCACTGCATACAAGCGCGGTGGCCGCGAATTCTCGCACGGCCTGAAGGAAAGCGTCGGGCTGAGTGAGCAGGTCGCGTTCCCAGACCGCTAAGTCGGCGCTCGCGACCTCGGCGAGCGCATCTCGGCAACCTTGCAGCTTCTCGGCCGAGGTCTCAGCGGGCGGCCCCATACCCAGGAAGGCCAGCCGCCGGTGGCCGAGCTGGATCAGATGGCGTGTGGCTTCGGCGCTGCCGGCAGTGTAATCGCTGGCGACCCACGCGATCTGCTGGCCGGGGGTTTCCCGCCGGCCGATGGAGACGAACGGATAGCCCTCGTCAGCCAACCGGCGCAGCTCCTCGCGGTTGGTCTGGCTGCCCATCACGATGGCGCCATCGGCCCGGCGCAACTGGTTCACGCCGTCGCAGTAGATCGTCCTGGGCTGGCACTCGCGGCTGCGGGTGAAGAGCAAGAGATCATAGTCCTGTTTGTTGGCCTCGCGCTCGATCCCCAGCAGATAGGGGAAGAAGAAGTCCTCCCGCTCGTAGGGGAAGCGCGCCTCGTACGCGAATACGCCGATCAGGCGGCTGGAGCCGCGCGCTAGCATTTGGGCGACCGGGTTGGGCACGTAACCGAGCTGCCGCACCGCCTCCATCACGCGCGCACGCGTCTCCGCGCTGATCGGCACGTTGCCGCTGCGCCGGTTCAGCACCATGGAAACCGTGCCGGAGGAGACTCCGGCCAGTCGGGCGACATCGGCCAGGGTGGGGCGCGAACGGGCCATTTGCTGCTGACTCTCCTCTGCTTCGCCGGCGTTGCGTCCGCTCTGTCATTGCGAGGCCCGTTGTGGGGGCCGAAGCAATCTCCTCCGCAAAGCATGAGATTGCTTCGGGGCAAAACCCGCCCCTCGCAATGACATGCCGCCGAACTACCGTCGCGTCATCTGCCGACTCAACTGCGTCTGCGGCAGATACGCGCCCTGGCCGCGCAGCGCCTCGACCAGCGCGGCCGTATCTAAGTCGCAGGCGGGCTGCCCGGTGCGGATGGATTGCGCCGCAGCCGTCCCTACCGCCTGGCCCATCATGGCTGCCGCGGGCTGGACGCGGATCGAGCCGTGCACGGGCACGTCGCTCGAGTTGCAGCGGCCTGCCACCCACAGGTTGCTCCAGCCCTGCGGGACCAGGATGCTATACGGGATGCCGAAGAACTCCCCTTCGCCCAGGCGATATTTATCCTTCTCCAGCAAGAACCGTTCGTATTCCTCGGGCGAAGTGTCGTGGACGTGGATATCCACGAACTTGTTGAAGACGCCGATCTGGTCGGGGAACTGGCGGCAGGCCAGGTAGTCGGCCAGGTTCAGCTCATACTCCCCGACGATCCGCCGCGACTCGCGCACCCCGATCCGCGCCGCAGTGGTCACATGCTCGATCTTCTCGCAGCCGGGCATATACCTCCGATAGAAGGCCGTGTATTCGGCGGCCAGCTTTGCGGCCCAGCATCATGGCGTGGGTGAGGTCCTTGCAGCGCAGAGCGTTTGTGCCGAAGATGTGCCCGGCGTTCAGATAGCCGACCTGATCCCCCACTTTCGACTCGGTTCCAAACTGTGTTGGTCAGTGTGAGCCAAACGCAGCTTGACAGAAATGGGTTCTGGGCGCATGCTGTGCTTAGCCTGGATTCGACATAGAACAGATGAGCGTACGAACCGAGTTGACAAAAGACGCAATCTGCCTGAGACTATGGGTGTTACAAACGCAGGCAGGCAAGCCGATGCCGAAAACGCAGCGATTCCCTAGTGATGGTCTCGTCGGGCACGGGGACCGTGTGCCCGGTACGTCCAAATCTGACGCGACTAGCACCCCGGTGGATCAGAGCGGGTTCGGACAGGCCGAATTGGTAGTGCGCCCATGGCTCTTGGAGTGGAGCCTCGGATGCCGTGCATCTCGACCCGCATGGGATTGCTGACCAAGAGCCTGTCTGCTATTTCTTATGCCCCGGCCTCCGAGCGATGGCGATCTGTATTGCGTCGAACAAGGTGGCCATTTTGTGTTACCGCCAACCTGGTCCTGACTGTCGAAAGCAGGCTGAGTAACTGGAACGACCTGGGTGACTTGAACGACTTGGGTGACTGGCATGACTTGAGTAACTAACGTTTGATTTGTAGGTGGTGGTGAGGTCTGGTTCTTGGTAACAAATTCGTAGATGGCTATGGGGGCGGCAATAGTCGCGATTGCTGCGAAGACTCCCTTGACAAATCCTGTGTTGCTTTCAGATGACATGTGAAACGCCCCTAATCGAAATGTGCACTACTCGCTCAGGCTTCAAAGTGTGTCATCAAACTCCTGTTTCACGACACTTAGAGCCTATCCGAATAACCCGGCAGCCCGGAAAGCGATGAGAGCACAAGCGAAATGCAGAAAAGCGATGTAGTTTTCAGGTTTTTTCTCCCAGCGGATCAGGATACGGCGAAAGCGATTCATCCAGCTATGGGTGCGTTCAACGACCCAGCGTCGCGCGCTCTTGCCCGCCTCCTGGCGAGTGCCTTAATTTCTTCGCCGCGCGAACAAATATGAGCAGTAAACCCAAATTCGGCCAAAACATCGCGCACTTCTTGATAATCATAGCCTTTGTCCAGGCACATGCCTTGCGGTTGCTCTGCGCTTGGTTCAGGACGTGTGACGACAATACGCTCGATGGTTTCGCGCGTCAATTTCATAGCGTGCCGGTTCGCTCCATCAACGGCCAAGCCGATCGGCACGCCATGTCCTTCGGTCAACAGACTGCGCTTAACACCGCTTTTGGCCCGGTCAGTGGGGTTAGGACCGGTGTCTTCGCCGCCCAGGGGCGCTTTGGTCATGGCCCCATCCATGCTCAGCCAGGCCCAATCAAGGCCCGTCAACTCATCAAACTGCGCCACACCCGCTTGCCACAACCGCAGAAAGACGTCGGCCTGAACCCAGACCTGATAGCGATCATGTGCCGTCGAGCCGGGACACAAGTCGGTGTGGTCGAGCGCTTTCCACTGGCAGCCAGTCCGCAGCACATAAAAAATCGCATCCGCGCACTGCCGATCAGGGACCCGCGGCCGTCCGCCCCCAAAGCGGTGCGTATTCACGTAGACAGGCAGCAATGGCTGCAAAATCGCCCACAGTGCATCCGAAACCCGAAAACCGGTCGTGGTTTTGTTATTGGGACTTCTGGTACGAGTTCGTTTGGTTTCACTTTGTGTCTTCATACCCCCAAGTATACCCCATATTCACAGGAATACCAAGGGGGTTATTCGGATAGGTAGGGTCATTTCAAAGTCGCCGAGGCCGCGAGTTTGGGATGGCCGGTGACAAGGGCAACGGCTTCGGTAGAATTCCATGAGAAATGCCGGAGGCCCTCGATCGGACTCACATAGCCCAGCAGGCCCAGGAAACTGATGGCGATATTGCGGAAGATCGCCATGACTTGCGGTGTCTGCCCGCTATGAATCCGACTGGCATCTTCGCCGAAGTCCACATCCCGCACCCAGTGGCGCCGGTTTTCAATGCCCCAGTGCCCCCGGAGGAGGAATGCCAGGTAGCGGGCGTCGGCGCGTGCCGCCGCCAAGCTGCTGATGCCATAGTGCACCTTGATGGTGCGGGCGCCGGTGCGCTTGTCAATGCGGTGGCGTTCGATGCGAAAGACCTGCGGCAGGCCCGGCCAACCGCAATAGTCGGCGCTCAGGGCGGTAGAGGCGTGCAGGGTGCGGATCTCGATGCGACTGCCATGTAAGTCGATGCGCTGGGTGGTCGTGATCGTGTCGGCGACGACCTGGGGATCATTGAACAGCGTCGCAATGTCATCGACCAAGGTCGGTTGGTTGGCTTTGGCGGTCAGTACATAGTCGCCGCCTTGGTCAACGACCGTGCGCACCACGGTTTTCTGGGTCAGCTTGGCATCGCCGGTCACAATCCAGCCTTGCAAGTCCAAGCCCTGCAGGAGCGCCACGGCCGTGGCAATCTCATCACCGTTGCTGATCGCCCGCTCGGCCAGCACCACGCGCAGTTGCGTGGCAAAGGCCGCCACCAGTTGGCGGGCGGCTTCGCTGCCCGCCCCACTCCCCCGCACCGTCTTACCATCCAGTGCCAAGCCCCCCAGCGCGGGCAGCCAGGTGTGCCACCACGTGGTCAGCACCTGTTCGAGTACGGTCACATCCACCTGACCGAACACCCGCCATAAGGTCGTCGTGCTCGGCCCCGGAAAGTGCGTGAAGCCCAATTGGGCCAGAACCTCGCGCCCGTGATGGCGGCCCCACTGACTCATCGCCGTCAGACTACTGGCGCCACACAACGCGGCCGCACACCCCAGGGCCAAGCTCGCCGTCAGGGGGTGACGTTTCCCACGGGCCTTGCGCGAGTCGGCGACCTTCGCCAATGCGTCCAAGAGCGGTGTCTGAGCAGTCGTAGACATAGTTACCTCCGTAAACTGAACGTGTCTACCGCAGTATACACCCGTTTACAACGTTTTGTGCGACCCGCCGGACTTTGAAATGACCCTAGGAGCAGCGGTAGGGCAATCGCATCTAATAAATACGTTTGATGTGAAATGACTGCTGGACATCTCGGTCCAGATCTGGTACACTGGCGGTATCTTGAACGGGAGGCGCCCCATGTCGACGATTGCGATTGAAGATCTGCTTCGGGTTGTGTTTTGCTTGGTGGATGACTGGTATCAGCGCAAAGGCGCGCAGTTGCTGGGGCGCACGGTGGGGGTCAAGCCGACGTTCAGTGACAGCGAGATGCTGGCGATTGACTGCTTCGAGTTCACCAGCGAGCGGCGCTTTGTGGCCTTCGTGCGGGCCAACTATCGGGGCTTGTTTCCGCCGTTGCTCGACCCGAGCCCGTACAATCGTCGCGCCCGCAGTCTGCGCTACCTGCTCAATGCGTTGCGCGCCGACTGGGCGACCGACTTGGGCGTGCAGTTCGAAGAACACTTCCTGCTCGACACCACCCCCGTCATCGCGGTCGGTTACAAGCGGGCCAAGCGCCACAGCGACTTTCGCGGTTCCGCCGACTACGGCTACTGCGCCGCCCGCCAGTTGCACTACTTCGGCTACAAGCTGGTCATGTTGACGACGCTCGATGGCACGCCGTATGCCTTTGAGCTGGCGCCGGCCAATACCGATGAACGGGACGCCGCCGACGAAATCCTGGACACGTTGCCGCCCAACAGCAACGCCTGGTCCGACAAAGGCTTCATCGCTGCCGACTGGCAAGCCGAATGGTCCGAACATGATGTTCATGTCTGGACCACCAAACGCAAGAACCAGAAAGTACAGAATCCCCCCGAATTCGACCGCCTGCTCAACCGGGTTCGCGAACGCATCGAGGGCGCCTTCGACAGCTTGAAGGAAGGCGGCCGCTCGCTCGAACGCACCCTGGCGCACACCGTGGGGGGCCTCTGCGCCCGCGTGATCGCCAAGATCGCCGGCGGTACCCTCCGCTTGTACTTGCGCCGGTTCTTCGGCATTGATATCCTGACCTACACCATCAACGCATAATATTTCACATCAAACGTAAGGTATAATCCGGCATGGCAAAGATACGCAGACTAAACACGCCCTGACGGCCGTTGGTGTGGGAGATTGCTTCGCACAAACCGCTCGCAATGACGTGCGACTGCGTAACTCCTATAAGATGACAGGAGTTACGCACTCCTGGCTTTCAGGCGGTCTGCGACCGCCGTCGGGCCAGAGAAAGCGGCCCGTCCAGGCCAACGGCGCCGGTCGCAGACCGGCTGGGAGCATCTACTGCGTAACTCCTATAAGACGAAGGGATGCCACACTATACTATGGCTGTGTTGCTGCTGAGAGAAAAACCTGATGCGCTGCCGGCGGCCGAGCGGGTTGCGCTCAGCGAGTTGGCGGTCGGCATGAAGGTGGTGGTGACCGAGGACCACCATGAGATCGAAGCTCACTTGCCTGAGATCGAAATCGCCGCCGGCCACATGACGCCGACGTTACTGGCGCGGATGCCCAACCTCCGCTGGTATCAGCAGTGGGGCGCGGGCGCGGATTGGCTGATGCGCCATCCGGAGATCGCCGGCCGCGATTTCGTCATCACCAACGCGTCGGGCGTCCACGCGATCCAGATCAGCGAGCACATCCTGGCGCTGATGCTGGCGCTGGCCCGCCGCCTGCCTCAGGCCTGCCGCGCCCAACTCCGCGGGGAATGGCAACGCCAGGAACACGAGCGCCTCTTCGAGCTGGCCGGTAAGACAATGGTATTGATCGGCGTGGGCGCCATCGGCGCGCGGACCGCCGCGCTGGCCGCGGCGCTGGATGTGCGCGTGATCGGCGTGCGGCGCAACGCGGGTGAACCGATCCCCGGCGTCGCGCGGATGGTCGGCCCTGAGCGGCTGCTGGAGGTGTTGCCGCTGGCCGATTTCGTCGTCCTGACGATCCCATTGACCCCCGAAACGCGCCACATGATCGGCGAGCGCGAGCTGCGGGCCATGAAGCCGAGCGCCCACATCTTCAACATCGGCCGGGGCGGCACGATTGATGAGGCCGCGCTGATCCGTGCGCTGCGCGCGGGATGGATCGCGGGGGCCGGGCTGGATGTCTTCGAGAAGGAGCCGCTGCCTGCCGATTCGCCGCTTTGGCAGATGGAAAACGTGCTCATCACGGCCCACTACGCCGGCGCGACGCCGCATTACAACGAGCGCGCCATGACCCTCTTCCTGGACAATCTGCGCCGCTACCGCGCCGGCGAGCCGCTGCGCAATGTGGTAGATAAGCAACTGGGATATTGACGCCGCGTGCGGACCTTCGAGCCGGCAAGACTTCGGAAGTCTCCCTACTCTAAAGAAAGTGTGCGCATATGTCCAACGTTGATCATCGCGTCGTGCTGTTGATCACAACCGTCTCCGTCTTTATGACCGCCTTCATGGGGTCTTCGACGAACATCGCCCTGCCGACCATTGGCCGGGAATTCACGATGGACGCCGTCTCGTTGAGCTGGGTGGCGATGGCCTACACGTTGGCGAACGCCATGTCCCTTTTGCCCGTCGGCCGGCTGGCCGATATCCTCGGCCGCCGGCGCATCTTCACGACGGGCGTGAGCGGCTATGTTGTCGCGTCGCTGGTGGTTGGCCTGTCGTCGTCGGGCGCCATGCTGATCGCCGCGCGCTTCGTGCAGGGCGCGTTCGCTTCCATGATGTTCGCCACCAGCACCGCCATCCTCACCTCGGTCTTTCCGGCCGGCGAGCGCGGCCGCGTGTTGGGGATCAACACGGCCGCGGTCTACACGGGTTTGTCGGTCGGGCCGTTCCTCGGCGGGCTGATGACCCAGACCCTCGGCTGGCGGAGCATCTTTCTGGCCGGCGCTGTGCTCGGCCTGGTGTCCATCGCCCTGATGACGACGCGCATCAAAGATGACTGGGCCGAGGCACGCGGGGAACGCTTCGACGCCCGCGGCGCGCTCGTCTATGGCATCGCCATCGTGTCGTTTATGTACGGCCTGTCGCTCCTGCCGAAGTTAGAAGGCGCCGGCCTGATCGCCGTTGGCCTCGCCCTGGGGGTCGGGTTCGTGCTCTGGGAAGGCCGGGCCACCCAGCCGCTCATCAACCTGGCCCTATTCCGGCATAATCGGGGGTTTGCCCTTTCCAACCTGGCCGCGCTGATCAATTACAGCGCGACTGCCGCGGTCGGCTTCCTGCTCAGCCTCTATCTGCAATACATCAAGGCGCTCACGCCGCAGCAGGCCGGACTCGTGCTCATCGCGCAGCCGATCGTGCAGGCGGTCTTCTCGCCCCTCACCGGCCGGCTCTCCGACCGGATCGAGTCGCGCATCGTGTCGTCGGCCGGCATGGCGGTGACGGCGGTCGGGCTGGTGCTGTTGACCTTCCTCGGCGACACGACGCCGTTCTGGTATATCGTGCTGTGCCTGATCCTGCTCGGCTTCGGCTTCGCCCTCTTCTCCTCGCCGAACACCAACGCGGTCATGAGCTCCGTGACGCGGCGGTGGTACGGCGTCGCGTCCGCCACGGTCGCCACGATGCGCACCATGGGCATGATGCTCAGCCTGGGCGTGGCGACCCTGATCTTCGCCATCGTCATCGGTCGCGTGCAGATCACGCCGCCATACTATCCGGCCTTCCTGTCGAGCGCCCGATTGGCCTTCTCGATTTTTGCGGCGGCCTGTTTCGCCGGGATCTTCGCGTCGCTGGCGCGCGGGAAGATGCACGGGGGGCAGGCGGCAGACGGCAGGGGTCCGGGGTCAGGACGCCCACAGGGCGGGGGGCAGGAGATGAGAGGCAAGTGATGCAGGAGCAAGAGGGACAGGGGAATGACCTTCCGCCGGGATGGCCTTCGCCGGTGCGCAAGATGTCCATCCTCAGCAGCGCGGATGGCAGCGCGCAGCCCGCGGCGTTCTACCCGCCGGAAATGGTTGAAGGGATATCGCCTGATAGATTTTTGGAGGAACCTGATGCCACATCTCATCACTACCCTCGGGCCTAAACGCAGGGACGAGTCTGGTATGATCCTGCCGCATGAACATGTTTTTGTGGATCTGCGCACGCCGGACAAGCCCGGTTATGCCCAGGGGAACGCGGCGGATGTGATCGCCCTGATGGGGCCGGAGATCGCGAAGATTCAGGCCCTCGGCGTGACGGCGCTGGTCGAGTGCAGCGCGGTGGGGGTCGGCCGGCGGGCGGATATCCTGAAGGCGTTCTCCGCGGCGACCGGTTTCCCGATCGTTGTCCCGACCGGCATCTATCGCGAGCCGTGGGTGCCCGCGTGGGCCCATGCGGCGAGCGAAGATGTGCTGGCGCAGTGGATGGCGCGCGAGCTGAGTGGGGAAATCGCCGGGACGAGCGTGCAGGCCGGCTGGATCAAGCTCAGCGTGGGCGACAATGGGATCACGCCCTGCGAGGCGAAGATCCTGCGCGCCGCGGCGCGTGCATCGCGGGCCACCGATGCAGTCATGGGCAGCCATACGATCCGTGGCCGCGTCGTGGCCGATCAACTCGACATAATCGAGCGAGTCGGCCAGACGCCGCGCCGCCTCATCTGGATCCATGCCCAGAACGAGGAGGACTTCGCCGTCAACCTGGCGATGGCCCGCCGCGGCGCATGGATCGAGTATGACGGGATCGGCGGCGGGCAGAGCGATGCGTTCTACGTGGAGCGCGTCGTGCGGATGCTCGAAGCCGGGTTCGGCGACCAGGTGCTGCTCAGCATGGATCGCGGCTGGTACGATCCGGCGCAACCCGGCGGGGGCGTACCGCGGCCTTTCACCTATCTGAGCGAAGTCTTCCTGCCGAAGCTGGCCGCGGCCGGGGCAGATGCGGCGACGATCCGCAAGCTGACGTGTGACAATCCGTTCCGGGCGTTTGCGCGGTGATCTCTCCCCCAGCCCCTCCCCTGCCGGGGGAGAGAAGCCAGGTTTCTCCAGACGCTCGATGTACACATCTCTGGCAGCGGAGACGTGCGCTACTGCGGCCAGCCGACGGGTCTCGCAGCACGTGTCGGGCAGCGGGCGGATAAGAGGGATAGCAGGCTGAGCGATTGCACAGGTCATCCATGGCCTCGTACGCGAGGATTGGGCGGCGTCTACCGAATCGGTGTAGACATGAAGATGCGGAATTCACCAAGGAGACCCACAGTGAACGCGGATCAACATCCGATCGTCGAGTACCACCCCGCAGAGGGCGCGCCGCGCCGGCCCTTTTCCACGGCAGTGCGCGTGGGGCATCTGCTCTACCTGTCCGGCCAGATCGGGCTTGACGCTTCGGGGAAGCTGGCGCCCGGCGGCATCGCCGGGGAGATGCGGCAGGCGATGGAGAACATCAAGGCCACGCTGGAGCGCTACGGTTCATCGCTCGACCGCGTCATCAAGGCCACCGTCATGCTGGCCGACATCGGCGAGTGGGCGGAGATGAACACGGTGTATGTCACGTTCTTCGGCGACCATCTGCCGGCGCGCAGCGCCTTCGGGACGAGCGGCCTGGCGCTGGGCGCACGGGTCGAGATCGAGTGCATCGCCGTGCTGGCGTGATACGCGCCGCATCAGACATACCACAGATATACGACAAGCGGCCGGCAGACGTCCCCCAACGCCTGCCGGCCGCTCGCAGTCCAATGCGCATCCGATGTCGAGAACCGCTTACTGAATCTCAGTCGGAGGCTCCAGATAGTTCACGAATTCCGAGACGACCTTCCATTCGCCGTCTTGCTTCACCCAATTGAGGATACAGCGCCCAATATGGTGTTCCGATTTGCCTCCGGCCACTGGCGTCACGACCTCATCCCATTCGCCGAGACGGGTAGCATGGTCGCCATAGACCCAGACCTGCTTGAGGGTGAACTTGCCAACGAACCGGTTGTCCTGGATATACGGAACCAGGCCTTCGGCCAGAGACTGCTTGCCCACCACTTCCGGCATGCCGGGCTGCACTGATATGACGTTATCAGCGTAGAAGGAAAGAACGCGCTGAGCGTCCCCGTCGTAGAAGGCCTGCTCCTTGGCGATGGCGGCTTTGCGGAACTCCTCTTCGGCCTTGGCCTGCATTGAATCGGCGGCGCTGATCGGACCAGCGCCATCAACGACCTCGGACTTTGCATTGGCGGCAATAGTGTTGGCGCTTTTAGCGGCGGCCGGGGCCGGCGCAGGCGGAACTGCCGTTGGCGGCATGTTCGGTGCGGGTATGACGGTCGGTGCTGCTGGTGCCGGCGCACACGCCGTCAATAGCAGGGTCAGGCAAACTACGAGTCCCACGAGATAATACTTGCGATTCATCTGATCTCCTCCTGATTGTAAGTAACGAGGGTGCTGGCGTCCCTCGTGCCGCTCACGCGCCCGGAATGCGGCTGGGGTAGTCCAGTTTCCCGGCCAGATAAGTCGTCAGCGCCGGCCAGGCCAGAAAGTAGCGTGTCTCGCCGCTCAAGACGTGCCGGGCCTGGATGCGCACCTCGCGCCGGCCATCCTCCTGCGCCTCGTGCCAGATGCGCAAGAGGAAGACCTGGGTGCGCTCATTTGCCAGAGCGAGGGCAGTCTCTTCGGCCACGCGACCACCTCCTGGGATCAGCCTGCACTTCCGGGTGATGATAGTCACAGTATAGCAGGCGGCGCGTTCTGAAAGCGTTCTGGCGCGCGTTCTGCGCGTGAATTTGCGAGAAGAAAGTCGCGAAGGTTGCGGGTGATTAAGCCGGCGCAAGCTCCTGGAGGAGTTGCGCCGCGCTCTGCAGATCTACGGCCTCGAATCCTTCCGTGAACCAACTGTAGACATCGTGCAGCAGCCGATAGCCTTCGGCGGGCCGGCCCTGCCGCTGGCGCAGGTGCGCCAGGCTCACCGCGGCGCGCAACTCGGAGACCTTTGCGCGCAATTCACGGGCGAGGGCCAGCGCATCCTGGTAGCACGCCTCGACCTGGTCATCGGCCGCGCCGAGCGCGTGCAATGCGTCCCCCTTCAATCTCCATAGATCGGGCGCACATAAGAGATCACGGAAGCGGCCGAATTCGGCAATGCCCACATCGGCGACCGCGACCGCCGCGTCGTACCGGCCCGCGAGGATGTAGGTTTCAGCGAGCATCGCACTTGTAATAGAAAAATTCGGCGGCGGGGCTTTGTGCTGGCCCGCCCGGATGTAGGTTTCGGCGAGCACGGCCGCCGAGTGGCTGTGGCGTAGTCTCTGCCCGATGTACCCGCTAGCCGCCACCCCTTGCTCTGCCAGGGCGACGCCTTCAGCCGCACGACCCTGCGCGGCCAGGCTCCAGCCGAGCACCGTGGCGCCCAGGGCTCCGGGATGGGGGAAGCCTCGTTCGACGATCTTCAACGCCGATTCAACAAGCGCTTGCGCACGCTGCGGCGCGCGCAGCAGGTAAAACACAAGCCCGGAGTAGGTGCACGAATCAGCAATGTTGGCAGGCAGTGTCAGCTCTTGACCCAGCGCGATCGCCGCATCCAGCTTACAGCGCGCTTGAGTGATGTACCCCCGGTTCCATAGCCCCATGGCAAAGACGTGCAGAGCACAATCACCGGCGTCATGCATGCCATACTGCACACTGAGCGCCTCGTGTGACGCACGGTCGTAGTGCGCGAGACCGTGCTCGATGTGCAGGAACACCTGCTCCCACTCCCCAAGGTAGTTATACGTGCGCCAGGCTGCGTGATGCGCTTGCAGCCACAGGCCGGGATCATCGAGTTGCTCGGCAATCCTCAGGCACTCCTGCGCCAGTTCCAGGCTTTCGCGAAACTCCCTGCGATTCAACGCAACGTGCTGCAATCCCCACAACACGGTGAAGAGATGAGGCTCGTGCTTTATCTCCCGGTACAGCGCGAGCGCGCGGTGGTAGGCGGCCGCAACCTCCGCGCCCAGATAGTCGGTGACGGCGGCCCAGCTTGTGCAGAGCGCCATTTGCAGCTCAAGCTCAAGCTCCAGCGTGACGGGCGACGCGGGGAGGGAGCGCAACAGATCAAGCCCGTGGTTGAGGAAGGCGATGGACTCGCGATAGGCGTAAACCCGGCAGGCGTGGCCCGCCGCCGCGCGCAGATGATGAATCGCCCACTCCGTCTGCCCCGCGTGCTCATAGTGGTGAGCCAGTTGCGCGCTGACCGGCGTCGTGTCTTGGGCATGGAGGGTCTCAAGCGCGCGGGCCAGGCGGCGGTGCAGCAGCCGGCGGCGCGCCAGGCTAAGCTCCAGGTATGCCACATCGCGCAGCCGGTCATGGGTGAAGTCGTACGCGTTCGTCCCGTGCTCGCGGATGATGCGCCGCCGCCACAGCTCATCCAGGCTACGCACCACGGTATCCTCATCCTGATCGCTGGCCAACGCCAGCACATCATAGGCGAACGATCGCCCTATTGCTGCCGCCAGCCCGACCAGTTCACCGGCGGCCGGTGAAAGCTGCGCCAGGCGCGCCCGGATCACCGCCTGCACTTTCGGTGCAACCACCGCCGGCAGGACAGCTCCGCCGTCGGGCATCGGGGTCAGGCCTGCGCGCACGGTCTCGACGACGAAGAGCGGGTTTCCCTCGGTCGCGCGAAAAATGGCAGCGGTCGTACGGCCATCCAGCAGGTCATCGGCAGTGCGGGCAGCCAGTTCGGCGGTCTCGTCGGCAGAGAAGGGCGCCAGGCCAAGCTCGGTGAACCGGCTGCTGCACCGCAGCTCGACGAGCAGACGCGCCAGGAGATGCCCTTCGTCAACCGCCTCCGGTCGCACCGTGATGAGCACCAACAGCCGCGGCATATGCCGGGCCGGCGCGGTTGTGGGCCAGTGGACATGGAGCAGGTAGTCGAGCCAAGCCAGGCTTTCTGCGTCGAACCATTGCAGGTCGTCAAGCAGCAGGATCAAAGGCTGATCGGGCTGCAGCAGGACGCGGCCGACCGCATCGTATAGGCGCTGTACCTGCCCACGGCCGGTCGGCGGCTCGGGTCGCGGGAGCTTGGGATCTTCGGCCAACAGTTCGGGGAGCAGGCGCGCCAGCTCGCTGCGCCAAACGGCCTCCTGTTGAGTCACGCGCGGGCGCAGCGCCTCGGTGCGCAGCAGCTCGACCAGCGGCGCATAGGCCAGGGTGCCGCCTCCGGCATAGGCGCGCGTGGCTGCGGTCGCGATCCCCTGCTGTCCTGCCCAATGGATCATCTCCTCGGCAAGACGCGTCTTGCCGATCCCTGGTTCACCCGATAGGCAGACGCAGTGCAAGCCGCCTCGTTTCACGCTGTGCCAAGCCTCCTGCAAGGTTCGCCATTCAGCCTGGCGGCCTACGAAGTGGGTGTCTCCGGATGGCATGGGCGCAGGGGCCACATTGTGATCAAGATCAACCAGGTGCCGGTAGACTTCGACCGTCTCGGCGCCGGGCGGGACGCCCAACTCGCGCTCCAGGATGGTGACACAGGTATGATAAACGCGCAGCGCGGCAGCCCGGTCGCCGTTGATCGCATGTAAGCGCATCAAGTGGCGGTAAGTCGCCTCGTGGAGCGTATCGTGGCGCAACAGGCGCTCGGCGTGCTCGATGGCGTGGTCGTAGTCGCGGCGCTGCTCCAATAGCAAAGTCAACTGTTCCAGCGCGTCGAGGAAGCGCTCGGCCAGCCGGGCGCGTTCGAGCAGCAGCCAATCATCATAGCAGCCCGGCAGCAGCTCGCCGCCGTAAGTTGCGATCGCGCGTTCCAGCGTGGCCAGCCGCGCGCTGCCCGCGGCGCCGGCCGCCTCGGCCAGCGCGGCCTCGAATTGGGCGACATCCAGGGTGAACGGGGCTGCTGCGCGCCACTGTATCGTGCGGTCGGTCACCTCCAGGTAGGCATCCGCTTCGGGCAGCCGATGGCGTAACGCGTGGAGGAGTTGGCGCAGATTGGTGTGCGCCTGGGCTTCGGTCGTGTCGGGCCAGAAGAGAAAGGCAAGCTGCTGGCGCGACTGTGGCGCGTCGCGATGCAGCAGCAGGTAGGCCAGCAACGCCTGCAAGCGCGCAGACTGCGCGCCGGCCAGCTCGGCCCCGGCCCGCGCGAGGCTGAAGTGTCCCAGCAGACGCACGGTCAGTTCTCGCGCCATGTGCGACCACTCCTTCGAAAAAGATCCCCCCGATCCAGACTTGAGACATTATTGTACATTGTCCCCCATCCTGCGCGCAACTCCTGCCTCCTGATCTCTGCCCTATCCTGATGGGGGATGAGGTCTCGTATCGCACCAGGCGCGCGTTCGCCCGCGGGCTGGAGCGCATCCAGGGTCAGTTGGAGCAAAGCCTGGAGGGCGAGAAGACCCAAAACGACTTCCTGGAAGGTGTGCCGGCTATCGTCGAGGCGATCCGATCGGGGAAAATCCAATGCCGGGTCTATCTGGACGGAAATCGCATCCTGACCGAGCCGGGCGCCATCGCGGTGTTGATCCGCTCCGAGCCGGACACCCCGCGGCGCCGCGCGATGGACCGGGTTGATCTGTCGGAGTTGCGCAAGCGGGTGGAGCGACAGGTCGTCGCCGACTACCTCCGGCTGCTGCAAGCGCCGGTGGGGGTGACGCCGATCCTGAAGTGTTGGATGGAGCGGTAAGTCCAACCTGCTTAAGGTGTTTGAGCTGCTCGCCATCTCTGCGCGGGGCGGCCTGGGGAAATACGTTCAACGTGAAGGGGGGATGGAGCCGCTGGTCTGGGATGGCCAGGAACCGCAGATTTTGTTTCAGGTCAAGACCGCTCCGGTGGGCAATGCGGTATCAGAGCCTGAGTCGGAGCGCAACAGGTTGACCTATCAGTTGGAGCTGCTGCGTCTCGGCCTCTCCAGCGCGTATCGCATCGAGCATGAGCTTCTGGGCAGCTTGCCTCGCGTGCAAGCCGGCGCAGATGTACCTGGAGAGTCCGAAGGCCGCCGAGATCATCGCAGTGATAGCTCTGCTGGACCTTTATGGGCATTCGATCTACCCACACCATCTGGATTCTGCTGAGCAACGTCTGCTCTGGGCAATTGAAGAGCTAGAAAGCAGGGTCGGTCGTGAGCGCTTCAAGGTATTCTTTGCGGTGAGGTGTGCGAGAAATGGCTCAAGGATCGCAAGGGACGCACGCTCTCGGCCGAGGAGATCGAGCACTACCAGCGCGTGGTGGTGGCGTTCAACGAGACGATCCGGATCATGGGGGAGATCGACGCGGCCATCGAGGCGCATGGCGGGTGGCCGATACGGTAGTCCCTTGGGGGAGACAGCTTGAACCGCCAAGACGCAAAGGGCGCGAAGTTTTGAGGTTTTCTCTTGGCGTTCTTTGCGTCTTCGCGGTTCCAGCCAAACAATGATGATATTACCTGACGCGCGTCTTTGACAGTTCTGCCCACCTGTGGTACACTCCCGCCAGATCAAGATCATCCCCCCGAAAGGAGGCGCACGAGATGCGTAGCATCATCTATCACGTCCACGTGAGCGATTCTGCCGTCGTTTGTCGTGCAGGAACTTCGAGTGCGCCCCCGACTCGCGGATAGGTCAGTCGCGTCGCTATCTCCGGCGGCCGCAGGTGCATTCAGCCTGCGGCCGTTTTGTTTTCATTGTTCCCCAACCCAATCGGAGAGACACTGTGGCTCGTCTGACGCTCAAAGACCTGCTTGATGAGGACTTCGACCCCGCCGCCGAACGGCAAGGGCACAAATTCGCCGATCGGCATCTTGACCGCGACCAGCGCGAACGCTTCACCGATCACGCAGTGCTGGACGAGATCCTGGCTCACGCCGATGACCCGGATGCGGCGACCGTCAGCTCGTTCAACCCGACCTTTCGCGCCGCGCGCTACGAGCGGATCTGGATCCTGAATTACCTGGCGCCGTTCTACGAAAAGGGGGAGATCGCCGATGTGCTGCGGAAGGTGAAGGGCGGCAAAGAGGCGAACGTGTACTGCTGCGCTGGCGGCCCCAAGACCGCGCTCGATCTGGTCGCGGCGAAGGTCTACCGGCCGCGCCAGTTTCGCAACCTGCGCAACGACGCGCTCTATCGCCAGGGCCGCGAGGTGATGGGCGCGCGCGGCCAACCGGTGCGCGACCGCCGCGCGCTCCATGCGATCGAGATGGGGACGCGCAAGGGCAAAGAGATGCAACACACCTCGTGGCTGGCCCACGAGTACGTGACGCTGCAACTGCTGCACGCGGCCGGGGTGCGCGTCCCCCGGCCGTTGGCCTTCGCCAATAACACCATCTTGATGGAATACGTGGGCGAGTTGGCTGCGCCCGCGCCCACCCTGCACAGCACGGCGCTGTCCAGGGAGGAAGCCGCCCCGCTGTTCGCCGCGCTGCTGGCCGACGTGGAAGCGATGCTGGTGTGCGGCCGGGTGCACGCCGACCTGTCAGCGTTCAACGTGCTCTACTGGCGCGGGGACTACCGGATCATTGACTTTCCGCAGGCCGTGGATCCTGCCACGCATCCCAGCGCGTATGCGCTGTTCCAGCGCGATGTGACCCGGCTGTGCCAGTATTTCGCGCGCTACGGCCTTGCGACCGACCCGGCGAGCCTGGCCGCCGACCTCTGGTCACGCGCCGGCCCAACCGGGCCGTGAGGCGCCGGCTCTGGAGATCGCCTCGCTCGTCACCCTCGCGGCTGCATCCCGCCGCGGCAGGATGCAGCCGCGCAAACAACTCCGTCATTGTCATGCTGAACGGGTCTACCATTGTCATGCTGAACGGGTCAATAGCTCAAAGTCCGTTGCGGCGAATGACCAGTGAAGCATCTCCAGCGATGGGTCTGGTTCATCATGTCGAGATCCTTCGCTGGGGTCTTGCCGCAGCTAACATTGACTCGTCAACCCGCTCAGGATGACATTTCCTCACTCATCATTCCGCACTCCGCATTCCTCATTCCAACGCCGTCCGCCCCATCAGATAGCGGTCTACTTCGCGGGCGACATCGCGGCCTTCGCGGATGGCCCAGACGACCAGGCTTTGGCCGCGGCGCATGTCACCGGCCGCAAAGATGCCGGGCACGTTGGTGACGAAGCTGCCGTAGGCCGCCTTGGCGTTGGAGCGCGCGTCGCGTTCCACCCCCAACTGCTCCAGCACCGTGCTCTCCGGCCCCAGGAACCCCATCGCAATCAGCACGAGTTGCGCTGGCCAGGTCTGCTCGCTGCCGGGGATCTCCACGAACTTCAGCCCGCCGCGCTCATCCTTCGTCACCTCGACGCGCACGGTCTGCACTTCGCGCACCCGGCCCTGGCTATCGCCGATGAAACGCTTGGTCTGCACGCAGTATTGCCGCGGGTCTTGTCCGAACGTGATCAGCGCTTCCTCCTGGCCGTAGTCGGTGCGCTGGATGCGCGGCCACTCGGGCCACGGGTTGCTGGGCAGGCGTCGCGGCGGCAACTGCGGCAGGATCTCGAACTGCGTCACGCTGTTGCAGCCGTGGCGCAACGCGGTGGCGACGCAATCCGTGCCCGTGTCGCCGCCGCCGATCACGATCACATCCTTGTAGCGGGCTGTGATCCAGCCGCTCGCCTGAATGTCTTCCTCCAACATGCTGCGCGTGTCTGCGCTCAGGAAGTCCACGGCGAAATGGATGCCGGCGAGATCGCGGCCGGGGACCGCCAGGTCGCGCGGCCGGGTGGCGCCCCCGCAGAGCACGATCGCATCGAACTCCGCCCGAAGCTGGCTGGCGGGAAGATCCTTGCCCACCTCGGTATGCGTCACGAACATCACCCCTTCCGCGGTCATCAGCTCGACCCGGCGCTCGACGACCCGCTTGTCGAGCTTCATATTGGGGATGCCGTAGGTGAGCAGCCCGCCGACCCGGTCGGCGCGCTCGAACACCGTGACGAAATGGCCGGCCCGATTGAGCTGGTCGGCGCAGGCCAGCCCCGACGGGCCAGAGCCGACGACCGCCACCCGCTTGCCGGTGCGCACGGCGGGCGGGTCGGGCTGGACCCACCCCGCGTCGAAGCCGCGCTCGATGATGGCGTACTCGATCTGCTTGATCGTCACCGGCTCTTCGCGCATCGCCAGCGTGCAGGAGCCTTCACATGGCGCGGGGCACACACGCGCGGTGAATTCCGGGAAGTTGTTCGTCTTCAGCAGGCGATATAGCGCATCTTCCCACAACCCGTTGTAAACCAGGTGGTTCCACTCCGGGATCAGGTTGTTGAGCGGGCAGCCCGAAGCCATGCCGCTGAGCAGTGCGCCGGTGTGACAGAATGGCAGGCCGCAGCTCATGCAGCGGGCAGCCTGAGCGGTCAGCCGCCCTTCAGGCAGCGTCAGATGGAATTCCAGATAGTCCAGGGTCCGCTCGTCGGCGCTGCGGTCCTCGGGCAGCTCACGCGAGTATTCGATAAAGCCAGTTGGTTTACCCATGCCGTTTTCCTTCTATCAGTTACCACTCACGCGCGATGCGTCGCTCTTGTTCGCCTCGAACGCGGCCATCTCCGCCCGCTCGCCGCTCAGCCCGGCTTGCTCGATCCAGACCAATGTTTCGAGCATCCGTTTGTAATCCTTCGGCAGCACCTTGATGAATTTGGGCGCCAGCTCCTCCCAATGCGCCAGGACATAGCGGCCACGGTCGCTGTTGGTGAAGTAGGCGTGCTTCTGGATCATCACCATCACCTGCTCGGCGTCCGCTTCGGCCATCCGCTCCAGGAAAACCATATCCTGGTTGCAACGTCGCTCGAAGTCGCCCGCCTCATTCAGCACATAGGCGATGCCGCCCGACATGCCCGCCGCGAAGTTGCGACCTGTCGGCCCCAGGATGACCACCCGGCCGCCCGTCATGTACTCGCAGCCGTGATCGCCGACCGCCTCGACCACCGCCTGCGCGCCGCTGTTGCGCACGCAGAACCGCTCGCCGGCCATGCCGCGCACATATACCTCGCCGCTCGTCGCACCGTAGAGCGCTACATTGCCGATGATGAGGTTCTCCTCCGGCGTGAAGGTGACCTCGGCGGGCGGATAGATGATCAGCTTGCCGCCCGAAAGCCCCTTGCCGACGTAATCGTTGGCATCCCCCTCCAGAGTCAGCGTGATCCCCGGCGGCAGGAACGCGCCGAAGCTCTGGCCGGCCGCGCCGGTGAACTCCAGCCGGATCGTATCCTCGGGCAGGCCGGCCGCGCCGTAGCGCCGCGTCAGCTCGTGGCCCAGGGTCGTGCCGGTCGAGCGATTGGCGTTGCGGATGGGCAGGCTGGCCCGCACGCGCTCGCCGCGCGCCAGCGCCGGCTCGCACAGCGGGATGAGGATCTCACGGTCGAGGGTGTGCTCGACGCCGTGCTCCTGCGGCTTCTGGAAACGGCCGCCCACCTCTGCGGGCACGGCCGGCTGGGCGAGCAGCGGCGCCAGGTCAATCCCCTGGATCTTCCATGCGCCCAGGTTGTCACTGTGCAGACCGTGGCTGGCTCGCGGCCGGTAGGCCAGCCGATCGGCCCGGCCGATCATCTCTTCGATGCGGCGGAAGCCGAGCTGCGCCATCAGCTCGCGCGCCTCCTGCGCCACAAACCGCATGAAATTCACGACATAATCCGGGTCGCCGGTGAAGTTCTTGCGCAGCTCCGGGTTCTGGGTGGCGACGCCGACCGGACAGGTGTCCAGGTGGCACACGCGCATCATCGTGCAGCCGAGGGTCACCAGCGGCGCGGTAGCGAAGCCGAACTCCTCCGCGCCGAGCAGCGCCGCGATCACCACATCGCGGCCCGTGCGGAGCTGGCCGTCCGTCTCCAGCACCACCCGGCTGCGCAGGTCATTCACCAGCAGCGTCTGGTGCGTCTCGGCCAACCCTAGCTCCCACGGCAGCCCGGCGTGCTTGATGCCCGTCTGCGGGGAGGCGCCCGTGCCGCCGTCGAAGCCGCTGATCAGGATCACGTCGGCGTGCCCCTTGGCGACGCCCGCCGCGATGGTGCCCACGCCCACCTCGGACACCAGCTTGACGCTGATGCGCGCCGAAGGGTTGGCATTCTTCAGGTTGTAGATCAGCTCGGCCAGGTCTTCAATCGAGTAGATGTCATGGTGTGGCGGGGGCGAAATCAACCCCACGCCAGGGGTCGAATGCCGCGTCCGCGCAATCCAGGGATAGACCTTGCGCCCCGGCAATTGGCCGCCCTCGCCCGGCTTGGCGCCCTGCGCCATCTTGATCTGGATCTCTCGCGCGTTCGCCAGGTAGAGGCTCGTCACCCCGAACCGCCCCGACGCCACCTGCTTGATCGCGCTCGATTTGGAATCGCCGTTGGGCAGCGGCACATAGCGCGCCGGGTCTTCGCCCCCTTCGCCGGAATTGCTCTTGCCGCCCAGGCGGTTCATGGCGATCGCCAACGCCTCGTGCGCCTCGCGGCTGATCGAGCCGTAGGACATGCCGCCGGTCTTGAAACGCCGCACGATGGACTCGACCGGCTCTACCTCGTCGAGCGGGATCGGCTGGCCGGCGAGGTCCAGCTCCAACAGGCTGCGCAGATAGGCCGGCGCGTGTAGTCGTTCATTCATCAGCGCCGAATACTCTTTGAACAGGCCATAATCCCCGCGGCGACAGGCCTGTTGTAGCTTGTGCACCGACATCGGGTTCAACGTATGGTGCTCGCCGTCGGAGCGCCACTGATAATGCCCGCCGGCGTCGAGGGTCTGGAATTTGCTGCTGCGATGGGAGAACGCCTGCGCGTGGCGGCTCAACGCCTCGGTCGCGATCACTTCCATGCCGATGCCGCCGATCCGCGACGCGGTCCAGGTGAAGTAGCGATCCACGACCTCCTTGCTCAGGCCGAGCGCCTCGAAGATTTGCGCGCCCCGGTAGCCGTCCACCGTCGAGACCCCCATCTTGGACATCACCTTGACCACGCCTTTGACGAGCGCGCTCACGGTGTTCTCCCGCGCCCGTTGCGCCGATACCCCCTTCAGCAGGCCGCGGGCGATCATGTCATCCACCGTCTCGAAGGCCAGATAGGGATAAATCGCGCCCGCGCCGTAGCCGATCAGCAGCGCGAAGTGGTGCACCTCGCGCGGCTCGCCCGACTCGACCACCAGCCCGACCTGGGTGCGCGTGCCGGCGCGAATCAGGTGATGGTGCAGCCCGGCGCACGCCAGCAGCGCGGGGATCGGCGCGTGGCCCCGATCCACCCCGCGATCCGACAGGATGAGGATGCTATAGCCGTCGCGGATCGCCTGATCGGCGGCCGCGCACAGGGTATCCATGGCGGCGGTCAGCCCGGCGGCGCCGGCGGCGGGATCGAACAGGGTCGGGAGGGTGATCGCGCGCAGACCAGGTAGATCGAGATGTTGGATCTTGGCGAACTCGGCCAGGGTCACGATCGGCTGCTTCAGGACGACCTGCCGGCAGCTCTGCGGTCCCGGGTTCAGCAGGTCGCCCTCTGCGCCCAACGCCACCGCCTTGCTCGTGACGATCTCTTCGCGGATCGCATCGAGCGGCGGGTTGGTGACCTGGGCGAACAACTGCTTGAAGTAGAGATAGAGCAGTTGCGGCCGGTCCGACAGCACGGCCAGGGGGGTATCGTTGCCCATCGAGCCGACCGGCTCCACGCCGTCGCGCGCCATCGGCGCCAGGATCACGTTGAGATCCTCGAAGGTGTAACCGAAAGCCATTTGACGACGCACCAGCGGCTCTTCGGAGCAAGGCGCAGGGCGCGCCCCGCTCGTTGAGCCTGCCGAAGCGTCAGGCACATCCTTCAGCACAATCAGGTTGTCCCGCAGCCACTCACCGTAGGGATGCGCCGTCGCAATCGTGTGCTTAAGCTCTTCGTCCGAGATGATGCGGCCTTCTTCAGTATCCACCAGTAGCATCCGGCCGGCGCGCAGGCGGCCCTTTTCGGCCACCGCGGCCGGCGGGATCTCCGGCAGCACGCCCACTTCGGACGCCAGCACCAGCAGGCCATCGTGCGTGATGTAGTAGCGCGAGGGGCGCAAGCCGTTGCGGTCGAGCACCGCGCCGGCGTAGCGGCCATCGGTGAAGACGATGGACGCGGGGCCATCCCACGGCTCCATGATACTGGCGTGAAACTCGTAGAACGCCCGCTTTTCTGCGCTCATCTCCGGGTCGCCGCTCCATGGCTCCGGGATCATCATCATCACCGTGTGCGCCAGCGACCGGCCGGCCAGCATCAGAAATTCGAGCGCGTTGTCGAACATGGCCGAATCGCTGCCGTCCGCGTTGATGACGGGCAGCACCCGCTTCAGGTCGTCCCCGAACAACTCGGACGCGAAGACCGCCTGGCGGGCGTGCATCCAGTTCTGGTTGCCGCGGATGGTGTTGATCTCGCCGTTGTGCATCATGTAGCGGAACGGCTGGGCGCGCGACCAGCTCGGGAAGGTGTTGGTGCTGAAGCGCGAATGGACGAGCGCGATGGCAGCCTCCATCCGCTCATCGTGCAGATCGGGGTAGAATTCCTCCACTTGAGTGGCCGTCAACATGCCTTTGTAGGCGATGGTGCGGCACGAGAGGCTGGGGATGTAGAAATCGTCGTTGCCCCCACCTGCCCCTTCGGCAGGCTCAGGGCCGGCTTCGCTGGGGAAGGGCGCGTAGCGGATCGCCTTTTCGGCCAGGCGGCGGATGACGAACAGCTTGCGCTCGAAGGCCAGCGCATCCGCAGGGACCAGGCCGGCGCCGCGGCCGATGAAGATCTGGCGCACGAACGGCTCGCCCGATCGCGCGGTCTTGCCCAGGGTGCTGCCGTCGGTCGGGACGGTGCGCCAGCCAAGCACGCGTTGGCCCTCCTGCCGGACGATCTCTTCCAGCCGGCGCTCGTACGCGGCGCGGCGGCCGGGGTTGTGTGGCAGGAAGATCATGCCCACGCCATATTCGGCCGGCGCGGGCAACGTAAAGCCGGCCGCGGCGGCGGCTGTGGCGAGAAAACGATGCGGGAGTTGCATCAGGATGCCGGCGCCGTCGCCCGTGTTTGGCTCCGCGCCCAGCGCGCCGCGATGCCGCATGTTGGTCAGCACGGTAAGCGCCTGCCGGATGATGCGGTGCGACCGCCGGCCCGGGATGTCCACGACCATGCCGACGCCACATGCGTCGTGCTCGCGCGCGGGCGCGTAAAGTGTGTTCTTGAGCAATGTCGGATTTGGAATGTACATATGCTATATCTGTCCGATGATAGACTGAAATACCGCAGCAGATCCGGCTTGCGATCCGAGGAAACCACACTGGGGGCAAGTGGGGAGGCCTCGATACGACACGCTATCTGGCAGTCGAATTCCGTGCGGCATCAAACTGACTGCGCAGCGGGATGGAACGGCTTCGTCCGAAGATGTGATGTCTCGACGGGGACACGAATGGCTGCAGCACGGGGCAGCGCATGATGACCCAAGGCAAAGATCATCGCCTTTGACTGTAGGTGGTTATAACAGAGGTTTCAGGCGGTGTCAAATCACGGAAAGAACGCAGTGGTAGCCGTATGATGCCCGTCATGGTTGTTGGGGCGTCGTGCTGCTATGATTCATTCGGCAGCGCACCACTCAGTCCGGTAACGACGGTCGCCTGCCTTTCCTCATCCGCCATCCATCCGTAAGGCCTCGATGTTGAGCCAGATTTCTGTCAATGTATCTTGATCGGGGAAAAGTGGGCCGGCGCACACGCTTCGCCCATTGAGCCATACGCCAAATCCAATTTACCAGCCCAAAGGAGACAAAATGAATCTGCGAAGACCGAACGCAAATGAGGTCACCGGAACCACCAATCGCTCGCGAAACGTGGTACCCATGTCGGGTTTGTGTACCGCGTGCCGTGATGGCTGCGCGGGTGGATGCGAGGTGTTTGTCGCCTCGTTCCGCGGGCGAGAGACCCTTTACCCGCAGCTCTTCGGGGAGGTTACGGCCGGCGCCGACAAAGACTACCCCGTAGATTACTCGCATCTCAATATCCAGGGCTACGCGGTGGGCGCCAAAGGTCTGCCGGAGGGGGTCGAGGCCGGTCCCGACACCGCCATATTCCCGAAGGTCAATACCGAGACGGAATACGGCTGGGAAAAGAAGGTGAAGCTGCGCGTGCCCGTCTTCACCGGCGCGTTGGGTTCCACAGAGATCGCCCGCAAGAATTGGGAGCATTTCGCCGTCGGCGCGGCGATTGCCGGCATCACCCTCGTATGTGGCGAGAACGTGTGCGGCATTGATCCAGACCTGGAATTGGACAAATACGGCAAGGTCAAAGAATCGCCGGAAATGGATCGTCGCGTCCGGATGTATCGGCGGTTTCAGTCCAACTATGGCGAGATCCTGGTGCAGATGAACGTTGAGGATACGCGCCTGGGAGTCGCCGAATATGTCCTGGAAAAACATCACCTGAACACGATCGAGCTGAAATGGGGGCAAGGGGCCAAGAGCATCGGCGGCGAGATCAAGGTCAAGTCGTTGGATAGGGCGTTGGAGCTGACGAAACGGGGATACCTGGTGGTCCCTGACCCCACCATCCCGGATGTGCAGGTTTCATGCCGTGAAGGCGCCATTCGCGAGTTTGAGCGACACTCTCGCTTGGGATTTGTAACCCGAGACGCATTCCTGAATGAGGTGGAACGCTTGCGCAAACTCGGCTTTGAGCGGATCACGCTGAAAACCGGCGCGTATTCACCGGTCGAGTTGGCCATGGCGCTGCGCTACGGGGCAGAAGCAAAACTGGATCTGCTCACCATTGATGGCGCGCCAGGCGGCACCGGCATGAGTCCCTGGCCGATGATGAATGAGTGGGGCATTCCGTCCATCTATCTGCATTCTTTGGCCTATCAGTATGCCGAGGAGCTGACCCGCCGCGGGTTACGCGTGCCAGACCTGGCCTTTGCCGGCGGCTTTTCGACTGAAGACGGGATATTCAAGGCGCTCGCGCTGGGCAGCCCCCATGTCAAGGCGGTCTGTATGGGCCGGGCGATGATGATCCCGGGGATGGTGGGCAAGAACATCGGGACCTGGTTGGAGAACGGCGAATTGCCTCGCTCTATCCAGAAGTACGGCGCCCGTAAGGAGGAGATCTTCATCTGCTTCGAGGAATTGCGCACGTACTATGGTAGAGAGGTGGACGAAATCCCCCTGGGCGCCATGGGCATCTTCACGTTCTGTCAGAAGCTCCAGATCGGCTTGCAGCAACTCATGGCCGGGAGCCGCAACTTCCGCGTGTCCACCGTCTCCCGCAGAGACCTGATGGCGCTGACGGAAGAGGCGGCGAAAGTGACGGGCATCCCGTATGTGATGGATGCGTATCACCGAGAAGTCGAGGAAATCCTGGCCTCGTAGCCTTGTTTTTTCTGCCCAGGAGATATTCATGCCCATCACCCCCATCCGGCCGAAGTGGGCCGGCACGCTGACCGACCGCGAGCGCTTCGTCCGCCAGATGCACTACGCGCCCGTAGACCGCTGCTTCAACATGGAGTTCGGCTATTGGAACGAGAACTTCACCGAGTGGCCGCTCTTCTATGAGAACGGCATCACCAACAACACCGAAGCCGACATCTTCTTCAACTTCGACCGGATCCACGCGGTCGGCGGCCGCATCTGGCTCAGCCCGGCCTTCGAGAGCGTCGTCATGGACGAAACCGAGACGACGAAGATCATAATCAACGCGGATGGTCTGCTGGCCGAGGTGCCCAAGGACGGCCACGACACCATCCCGCACTTCATCAAGTCGAGCATCCAGACGCCGGCCGACTGGCAAAAGGTGAAGGCAGAGCGCTTCCGCCGCGATGATCCCGCGCGCAAGGTGGATGTCAAGCTGCTCAAGGAGTTGCATCCGTCCAGCCGCGCTTACCCGCTCGGGGTCCATTGCGGCTCGATGATCGGCAAAATTCGCGACATGCTCACCTTCGAGGGACTGGCCTACGCGATCTATGACTACCCGGAGATGGTCGAGGACATGGTCGAGACCGCGTGCGTGATGGTCGAAGACTTCCTGGATCAAGTGCTCGGCCAGCTCGACTTCGACTACGCGTCTGGCTGGGAGGACATCTGCTACAAGAGCGGCCCCATCGTCTCGGTCCGGTTCTTCAAGAACGTCGTCATGCCGCGCTACAAGCGCATTCACGCCAAACTGAAAGCGGCCGGGATTGACCTGTGGTACACTGACTGCGACGGCGACGTCCGCCCCATCATGCCCTACCTGATGGAAGGCGGCATCAACTGCCTCTTCCCCTACGAGGTCAACAGTTGTGCGCATCCCGGCGAGCTGCTCGGCAAATACGGCAAGGAACTGCGCATCATGGGCGGGGTGGACAAGATCCAGCTCGGCGCGGGCCGCGCCGCGATCGACGCGTACATGGACACCCTCGTCCCGCTGGTGGCGCGCGGGGGCTACATCCCCTTCTGCGACCATCGCTGCCCGCCGAACGTGAACCCGGACGACTATCTGTACTACCTGGATCGCAAAGAGCAGATGTTCGGGTTGAAGTAGGGTTCGGCGCGACGCGCCTGACGCCTGCAGAAGCGCCAGGCGCGTCGCTATACAATTCGCCGCCAAACTCCGTCTGATGGTTGCATAGCGACTAATCATAAGGAGCGACCATGACCCACCCATCTCCCATCGTCGTTGACACCTTCGCCAGCGCACACGCGCGGCTCAAGCCCGCGCCGCTGACCGCCGTGACCCTGGCCGACGCGTTCTGGGCGCCACGGTGCAGTCTGCTGCGGGCCGCCACGCTGCCATCGCAATATCGCCTGCTGGAAGAAACGGGGCGGAGAGAGAACTTTCGCCGCGTGGCCGGCAAGAGCGATAAGCCGTTCCAGGGCCTGTTCTTCAACGATTCGGACGTCTATAAGTGGATCGAAGCGGCCGCATGGTCGTTGGCGACCGATCCCGACCCGGTCCTGGCGGCAATGACCGATGCCGTCATCGGCGAGATCGAGGCCGCGCAGCAGCCCGACGGCTATCTGAACACCTACTACAGCCTTGAACGGGCCGGCGAGCGCTGGTCGAACCTGAAGGATATGCACGAGCTTTACTGCGCGGGGCATTTGTTCCAGGCCGCGGTGGCGCACTATCGCGCTACCGGCAGCGATCGGCTGCTGGCCATCGCCCGCCGCCTGGCCGACAACATCGGCGCGGTCTTCGGACCTCAACCGAAACGCGCCGGCGCGTGCGGCCACCCGGAGATCGAGATGGGGCTGGTCGAGCTGGCCCGCGCTACCGGCGTCCGCGAATACCTGGCCCTGGCGCAGTACTTCCTGGATGTGCGCGGCCGCGGAGTCATCGGCGGCAGCCCCTACCATCAGGATCATAAGCCCTTCCGGGAGCTTGATCGGATGGTCGGCCATGCGGTGCGGGCGGTCTACCTCAATGCCGGCGCGACCGACCTCTACGCCGAGTCGGACGAGGAGGCGCTGTGGGTCGCGCTGACGCGCCTGTGGGAGAACATGACAACCCGCCAGATGTACATCAGCGGCGGGGTCGGCTCGCGCTACCAGGGGGAGGCGTTCGGGGATGACTTCGAGCTGCCCAACGCGCGTGCGTATACCGAGACGTGCGCGGCCATCGCGGTCGTGATGTGGGCCTGGCGGATGCTGGCGCTCGACGGCGACGCCCGCTACGCCGACGCGCTGGAGCTGGCGCTCTACAATGGCGTGCTCGCCGGGCTATCGCTCGATGGGCAGCATTACTTTTACGTCAATCCGCTGGCCAACGACCGCAATGCCACCCTGCGGGACGACACCCGCGGCCGCCAGCCGTGGTTCAACTGCGCGTGTTGCCCGCCCAACATCGCCCGGCTGCTCGCCTCGCTGCCCGGTTATTTCTACAACGTCTCGGCGGATACCGTTTGGTGTCACCTATACGCCGCGGGCGCGGCCCGACTGACGCTCGAGGATGGCCGGACGGTGAGGGTGCGCCAGGAGACGGACTATCCCTGGGATGGCGATGTGACGCTGATTCTGGATGGCGCGGGGGAGTTCGGTCTGCGGCTGCGCATCCCCGGCTGGTGCGATGCCGGGGCGAGCCTGGCGGTGAACGACCAACCGGTCGAGACGCCGCTTGCGCCGGGCAGCTATGCCGAGGTGCGCCGCGCCTGGCAGGCGGGTGACGTGGTGCGCCTGCGCCTGCCGATGCCCATGCGTCGCCTGGAGGGCCATCCCTATACGCTGGAGAATACCGGCCGCGTGGCGCCGATGCGCGGCCCGCTGCTTTACTGCATCGAGGAAGCGGATCACCCAGGCGAGGATCTGCGCGATGTGACGCTGCCCGCGGCCGGCTTGAAGATGCGAGAGCGGCCGGATCTGCTGGGCGGCGTGGTGACGCTGACCGCTAAAGGTCGGGTGCGCTATCCTGAGCCGGGTTGGACGAGCCAGCTTTACCGGACAGCGGGATCCATCGGCCGGCGGCCGCGCGGCAGACATGTCACGATCACGGCGATCCCGTACTATGCCTGGGCAAATCGGGGGGTGGGGCAGATGCAGGTGTGGCTCAAGGGAGGTTGACATTGCGAGGGGCGGGGTTGCCCCGAAGCAATCTCACCCGATGCAGGAGATTGCTTCGGCCCACACGACGGGCCTCGCAATGACGCCGCGAGAGTCATTTTCAGGGCAGGGCAGGCCCTTCGACTATGCCCCGTGCACTGTTGCGAGGCTTCGCTCAGGATGTTTACAATTCACTTCGAATGTACCTGATTGAAATGCGCCCCATTCAATCTGAGCCGTACAGGCAGCGGCGGCGACTTCCATCCACCTGCGGCCTTCACCCCTTCAGCGACCCCGCCAGCAGCCCCCGCATGAAGAACTTCCCCAGCGCCAGGTAAACGATGATCGTCGGCAGCGCGGCGAGAAGCGCGCCCGACATCTGCACCTGCCACTGAGTGTAGTAGGTTCCGGCAAGATTCTTGACAGCCACGTTGACCGGCGCCAGCCGCGGGTTGCTCACCACGATCAGGCCGATCAGGTAATCGTTCCAGATGGTCGTGAACTGCCAGATCAGCACTACTGCGAACGCCGGGAACGCGATCGGCAGCAGAATCCAACGATAGATGCTGAAGAAACCGCAGCCATCTATCTTGGCGGCATCCACCAACTCGTTGGGAATCCCTGCGAAGTAGCTGCGGAACATCAGCGCGGTGATCGGGATGCCGAAGATACAGTGGACGAAGATCACGCCGACGATCGAACCGTACAGCCCTAGCGCCATCAGCGTCTGCACCAGCGGGATCAAGATGCCCTGGTAGGGCAGGAACATGCCGACCAGGAAGAGCATAAAGAGGGTGTTGGAGCCGCGGAACTTCCATTTGGCGAAGATGTAGCCGTTGATCGAGCCGATGAACGCCGAGATGACGGCGGCCGGCACCGTGATCATGATGCTGTTGCCGAAGTTCGGTGCGACCTTTTCCCAGGCCTGACTGAAGCCATCAATGGAAATGCCTCGCGGCAAAGCCCACATGGTGGTGATATTGACCTGCTCAAAGGTCTTCAGCCCCGTGATGACCATGAGGTAGATGGGCATCAAGTACCAGACGGCGAAGGCGATCAGGACGAAATAGATTGCGCCGCGCGACCAAACACGCTGGAAGGTCATTGCGCCTCCTCCAGTTGCAGGCTCGCCAGGTAGGGGCCCACCAGGAACGCCGCCAGGATAATCATCAGGCCGGCGATCACCGCGCCCGCCGACATCTTGTTCGACTGGAACGTGAGCTGGAACATATGGAATGCCAGCGCATCGGCGCCAAAGGCGGCGCCGGTACCCAAGACCGCGGGGATGTCGAACACCCGGATCGAACCCATCCCCGTCAGCACGATCGCCGTGAAGGTGACCGGCGCCAGCAGGGGAATGATGATACGGCGATAGAGCTGCCAGGTGCTTGCCCCATCAATGGCCGCCGCCTCCTTTAATTCATGTGAGATACCCCGCAGGCCGGCCAGATACAACGCCATGACATAGCCTGAGAACTGCCAGGTCGAGGCGAGGGTCACCGCAAGGATCCCCCAGGTCGGATCGGTAAACCATTTCGACTTCAGGAAACCCAGTCCGACGATCTCGAAGAGTTGGTTCAGGCCAGCCGAGGGAAACATCAGCCAACGCCACACGACGCCGGTGACGATCCCCGACACGGCAAAGGGGAAGATGAAGATCGTACGGAAGACCGCCTCGCTCTTAATCTTCGCATCGAGCAGCGAGGCGAGCAGAAAGCCGATGACGATGCACTGCGTCATGAAGCCGGCCGCATACAGGACCAGGTTGCGCAAATCGATCTGGAAACGAGAATCCTGGAACATGCTGATCCAGTTGTTCAGACCGACGAACGTGTAGTCCGGCTGCAGCGTGGGCCACTTCACCACCGATACGTAGAACGTATAGGCGATGAAGAAGTAGATGAAGATGGCGACCGCCACGATGGAGGGCATCAGCACCACGATGGCGATCGCCAGGTCGCCACGTAACTTGAACGAGCGCCGGTGTGGGGCTGATGCAGGGGCGGCGTTGCCGCCCCCTGGGGTCGTGGCGGTCTCGTTACTTCTGGAAACCGGCATCCTTAGCAGCCTTGACCAATGCGGCTTGAGTCGCGGCAACGTCCTTCTTCGTGGCAAAGACGTTGATGGCGTTCATGAAGTCGGTCATGAAGCTGACCTTCGCCGCCGCGCCGTGAACGATGCTCGGCACGAGCTTGTCCTTCTTCCAGTCCGCCATCGCCGACTTGTGATACTCGCCGTACTTCGAGATATCGGCATCTATGCGGGCCGGGATCGAGCCTTTGGCCGGGTTGAAGGCATCCTGGCCTTCCTTCGAGCCGCAGACGCGCAGCCAGTTGATGGCTGCCTCGCGGTTCTTGACCTTCTTGGGCAGGCCGAAGGAATCGGAGAGCATTTGATAGATGCCCACATTGCCTGGCGCAGGGGCCCAACCGAAGTCCTGGAATTTCAGCGACCAGAGCACGCCCGGCGTCCAGTCACCCTGGATGATCATCGCAACCTTCCCCGCGACCATGAGCTGATTCACGTCACCCCACGTTACGTTCAGGAAGTCCGCGTTGGCGTAGTCCAGCGCCTTCTTGAGGATGTTCAGGGCATCGGCAATGCCCTTGTCCTCCCAGGAGGTCGAGCCGGCAAAGAGACCCTTGAACTTGTCTACGCCGAGGATAGGGATCATCATCGTCTCGAAGACGTGGGCAGTGAAACCGGCGCCGCTCTCGGCGATGGCGAGCGTGGGCTGGCCCTTGGCCTTGAGCTTGTCGGCCAGCGCGAACCACTCGTCCCACGTCTTGGGCGGTTGCGCGCCGACCCCTTCCAGCATCTTCTTATTGTACCACATCATGTTGGAGCGGTGGATGTTGACCGGTACCGAGTAGGGCTTGCCGCCGGTCGAGGCGATGTCAATCAGCTCCTTGGGGAAGACCTTGTCCCAGCCTTCCTCCTTGTAGAGGAACTCCAGGTCCTCCATCTGGCCGGCCGCCACGTAGGAGCCGAGGAGCTCGCCGCCCAGGTGCACCTGGAACGATTCAGGCGGGTCGCCGCCCATCATGCGGGTCTGCAGCACCGCCTTCATGTCGCCGCCGGATGAGGTGCCGCCGGCGATGGCCGCATTCACGATCTCGACGCCGGGATATTTCTTCTTGAAGACATCATAGAGGCCGTTGAGGGCTTCGATCTCCCCGCCGGAGGTCCACCAGGAAAAGATCTCCAGCTTCTGCGCGCCGGCTGCGGGCTTGGCTTCGGCGGGCTTGGCCGGTTCGGCCGGTTTCGCGGCCGCGGGCGCGGCCGGCGCCGGGGCGGGTGCCGGCGCGCAGGCTGCGAGAGCGGCGCCGCCCGCAACCAGGGCGCCCATCTTGAGGAAGTCACGACGATTGAGCTGCTTCATTGCGAAAGATCTCCTTTCCACCTTTGAAGTGAGATACTGCCAGCGGGGTGCGCTGATCCCGCGGTGCAGCCGACCATGAACGGGGTTTGAGTTGCGATGCAGACATTTTCCGGGCGGCGCGTCCTCCTTTGCTTCAAGTCTGGCTGGGGCTGCAAGCAAAACGCGCCCTGCCACGGGCAGATTCAGGCACGTCGCAGCCCACTCAGGTGAGGGTGTTGCGGTGCGAGTTCAGCACATGGGCTGAACGTTTCGCACATGTCCAATTTATACCACCTTCGGCGGCAAATGTCAAGGCGACGACAAATCCAGGCGCAGATGCGGCACGCGAATCTCGACCGCCGCGCCCACGAAATAGTGGTCGCTTGGGAAGCGCCCCGCGCGGCTATCGGTGATTACCTCGGCGGCTGTGACGGCGATGTGGCCGCGCGCGAAGACCCAGTCCATCTTGCCGATGGCAGAGATGAACTCCGGCCCTCGGAAGCCGTGGAAGGTGAAGCCGGGGTCTTTCGTCCCGTGGATCATCGCGTAGGTGTCGGCCCAGCCGCCGGCGCGGAAGATGGCGATGGCGGCGTTGGTCCAGTCCGCGTTCATGTCGCCGGTGAGGAGCTGCGGGTAGTCGTCGCCATACGCCGTCGCATCCTCGACGATCAGCCGCGCCTGGCGCTCGCGGGCGAGTTGGCTGACGTGGTCGAGATGGGTGTTCACCACGCGGAACTCGGCGCCGGTCGCGCGCTCCGCCAGCCGCACCCAATTCGCCAGCCGCACACACGCGCTCGCCCAGGAGCTTGATCCCGGCACGTGCGGCGTCTCCGACAGCCAGTAGCCGCCGGCGGAGATGCGGCGGAAAGCATCGCGGTGGTAGAAGATGGCATTCATCGGCCGGCGGTTGGTCGGCTCGTCGGCCATGCCGAAGGCGTCGAACTCACCGAATGCGGCCGCCAGGTCGTCGAACTGCTCGCCCCACATCTCCTGGAAGCAGATCACGTGCGGATTGCGAGAGCGGATCACTTCGGCGCACAGCTTCTTGCGAAAGGCCCAGGCGTTCGCGCCGTCCTGTGCGCCGAAGTAGCGGATGTTGCAGGTGAGGATGTTCATCAGGTCACAAGTACATTTCTGGGCTTTTTCGTGCGCGGCAGTTCGTGCTCAACCATTCCCTGGATTTGGCGATCCGGGGGTGCTGCCACGTTCGCGCGCCGGTCGGACAGCTCTTGACGCACGCGGTACACAGAATGCACAAGGCGGCATCTGTCGCCGAGACTTCGCCGACCGAGATCGCCGCTGTCGGGCAGACGGCGGCGCACGTCTCGCAGTGCGTGCAGCGGGTCGCGTCGGTGATGGGCGCCACATCTGTCGGCGGGACCCAATCCCGGTAGGGATAGTCGCCTGGCACGGGCAACGGCGCGCCTGCCGGCCGCGGCGGGCCTTCGTCCAACCTGCGCCGGATCAGACCGCCGAATTCCTGCGCCTGGGCCAGGTCGAGCGCGTCGGGCCGGCCGTGGGCGATGGGCAGGGCCTCGGTCGAGTACGAGTGCTCGCCGATGAACGCGGCGGCGGCAATCGGGATGAAGCCCGATTCCGTCGCCAGGTCGCGCAGCTCCAGGAGCGCGTCCTCGAAGGCCCGGTTGCCGTAGACCACGACGATGCCGGTCGGCGTCCCGGCGGCCCGGAGCCGGCGCAGACGGCGCGCTGCTTCGGGCGCCACCCGGCCGCCGTAGACGGGCGCGCCGATGATCGTCAGCGCATCGCTTACCTGTTCGAATTGCCCGATCTGGTTTGCCGGCGGCGTCAGGTCGAGCGGTTCCACCAGGTTAAGTCGCGTTCCTTGTGCGATGGCTTCCACTATGCGCGCCGTCGTGCGCGTGGGAGAGAAGAAGATCGTACGGACCAGGTTGGTCGGCATGAGTGTGCAATCTCCAGGCTCAGGCCGGGCGATCTGAGAAGCCGCCCGCTTCGGCGCGTGCCAACACCGCCTGGATCGTCGCCGCCAGCGCCTTCGCCGATTCGGTGCTGAGCTCGACCGCCACCCGCGCGCCCGGCCCCTGGGCCTCATTTACAAAATCAATGTTTAGCGCGTGTTCCAGCGGCACGCTGAACGGGTGATCGAACGAGACGTTGGCCTGGCGCACGTTGAACCAGCCGGCCGTCCCTTTCCCGCTGCCGTTGATGGCGATTTGTTGGGCGATCATGGTACACATGGGTGTCCTCTTTTCTGAAGCGTGAAACGTCAAGCGTCAAACGTCATGAGTCAAACCTCAAGTAGCTGATGGCCGGTCTCACATTTCACGTTTGACGCTTGACTTCTACCCCTATCCCAGATACTTCCCCAAGAACGTCCAGATCTTCTTCCACCCGTCCACGGCTTGCTCCTGGCGGTAGGCTGCGCGGTCGTGGTAGAAGAAGCCATGGCCGGCGTTCGGGTACATGTGGAACTCGTAGACCTTGCCGTGCGCTTTGAGCGCCTGCTCGTGGATCGCAACTTGTTCGGGCGTTGGGCTGCGATCCTCCTCACCGAAGAGGCCGAGGATGGGGCAGGCCAGGTCGGCGGTGTAGTCAATGGGCGCGACGGGCTGTTTTGGAGTCAGGTCTTGGGATGTCATCACGACCCGGCCGCCCCAGCAGTCCACGACCGCGGCGAAGCCGGGGATGCGGGACGCGGCAAGCACCGCATGGCGACCGCCCGAGCAGGTGCCGAAGACGCCCACCTTGCCGCTGAGATAGGGCAGCGAGCGCAGATAGGCGAGTGCGCCCGCCAGGTCGCCCAACACCTGGTCATCGGGCACGCCGCCCTGCCCGCGCACCTTCGTCGCGACATCTTCGGGTGTGCCGTGGCCGGCGCGGAAGTAGAGGTTGGGCGAGAGCGCCGCGTAGCCGTGGTGCGCGAACTTGCGCGTGGCCTCGCGATACCACTCGTCCCAGCCGGGCATGTGGTGGATGATGACCATGCCCGGATACGGCCCTGGCCCCAGCGGCCGGGCGAAATACGCGTTGATGAGATCGCCGCCCGCGCCGGGGATCGTGACGGTTTCGGCCAGCATTCCTTCGTACATGTCGGTTTGGTACACGTGAACCTCCTTCTTACGGAAATGAAGATGCTATGTAGTCTATCACAAGATGCGTTGGCTTGCTGTCTTGAATGCGATCCAATCGCCGCTCGATTTCGTCGGCGTCCCACTTATGGCCAATAAACTCATAATTGTAGGGGGGCGGTGATGCAAGCAGAAACGATATCGCTTGGAAAACCTTGCAGTATCTTTCGACAATCACCCACCAGAACCTGATCTACTGCAAACATCTCATTGTTCCTTCCGGCTAAGGTTCAGCCAAACGCTTCACCCGATGAAACTCTCAGACCTCTTCGCCCACTTCGGCCATATTCACGTCCACAGAAAGCCCCGGATCTCGATCAGGCGGTGCAGATTGCCCTGTGCTGCTCGTCGAACTCCCAGTCAACGATCTTGTCGGGCCGCTCCTGCTCGACGAAGTCGGTGAGTAACTGGAACGCGGCATGAAGCAGCAGCTCGTCCTTGTCGTGCCAGCCTTTCTCGAGCGTGGTAATTTTCAGGCGTTTCATTCTACCAACCTCCCCAGTATCGCTTTCGGACTATCGCACCAATACGCCGTGTAGCCCGCCGCCGGCCGCTCGGGGCCGTCGTGATACATTCGCAGCGCCACACGCACCTCGTAGCCGCCGTGCCGGAAGACGCGGCAGCCCTCGGCATCGCGGAAAAGCTCCCGGTAGCCGTCAATCTTGTACTGGTAGTCCCCGATCTTCATCCCCTTGGGATCCACGAACAGGATCGTGTACGTGTTCCCCTTGACGAGCCAGAAGACGAAGTCGGGGTGGAAGTCGCGGATGCGGTTCTGCGTCGGGTCGTAGTAGGGCAGGATCACCCGATCGAGCGTCTCGTCGGTGCGGCTGAAGAGCCACCAGTCGTATTGCCGGAAGCCGTTGTCCGCCTCTTTGATGTACGCTTCGAGCTGGTTGAGGAAGCGCCGTTCGCTGTCCGTGCGGATCACGTGGTTGATGTAGCTGATCTTCTCTTGATCCGAGATCAGGAGCGGCAGGGAATAGTGGCTGACTGCGTGTTTGATGTGTAGGCGTTGGCCGTCGTGGTCGAATGTGGCTTCGGGTTGAATGCGGTCGAGTGCGAGCCGGGCGGCGTCATAGGCGTCGTCATCCAGCAGGCCGAGGCGCCGCTGCTCGCGCAGCTCGGCGATCCGGGCCGCCGGCGGGACGTAGCGCTTGACCGCCTCGATCTGGCCGCGCAGCTCGGAGATGTCCGCCAGCGTGACGCGGATGTGCTTGAAGTGGTTGATCTCGTCTGCCAGCGGCTTGAAGCCATCCACCGCCCGCGGCGCGATGGCGAAGTACTGCATCAGCCGCGGCAGGAGGACGTCCACGCGGCCGAAGCGGCGTTCGGCGACGGGGTGGAAGTAGGCGTCGGGCGCGTCCAGCGTCGCGTGCAGCAGGCCGATCTGCTGGGGGGTAAGGCCGTGGTGCGCCAGCAGCAGCCGGTCGTCCTCCAGATAATCCACGTAGTCGTCCAGCAGCTTCCGTTCGCGGGCTTGCAGCTCGAACTTGCGCGGCTCGCGCTGTTCCACCAGCAGTTGGCCGTCCAGCCGGCGGAAGACCGGAATCAGGATCGGGTGCGGGGCGGTCTGCGCGGCAGGGTTGACCTCCAACGCCAGCGGTTGGCCGGCCTCCTGGACGCGTTCGGTCTCCAGCCCGGCCAGGATCGTCTCCAGCGCGGCGCGTTTGGTGCCGAAGATGAAGAGCGATTCCACCGTATGGAGGAATGGCCTGGCGGCCCCAAAGGTTGCGTCGTCCACCTCGCCCGTGTTGGGCAGGCTCGCCAGCCGCTTGCGCTTGCCGGGCCGCGGCTCGATGCGCACCCCACGGCCCACCGATTGGAGCACGAACTTCTGCGCCTCCTCGCCGACGCCGATGTTGATGAAAGTGATAACGTTGGGCCGGTTGGAGTCCCACCCCTCGTAGAAGCTGCGCGACCCCATCAGCAGGTTGACGGTGCTGTCGGGGTCGTTCAGGCGGGCGAAGAAGCCCTCGTCCTCGAAGCCTTTGATGATCTCGTAACCGACCAGGAAGTCTTTGAGCCAGCCTGAGGTCTGGCCGATCTTGATCAGCGCGAACGGCGCATCGGTGGATTTGAGCTTGAAGGCCAGCTCCTTGTCGTTGGAGGGCCGCACCAGCACTTCCATCGCCCCGCGGCGCTCGGCGTTGAAGACGGTGCGGTAAATATCCGTCCGCGTCAGGCTCTCGAACAAGGGCGCGTTGAAGGCGAGCTTCTCCCCTTCGTAGAGGGACTCCGGCCCGGCAGCCAGCTCGGCGCGCAGCGCGGCCTTGGCCGCGGTGAACGCTTGCGGGGAGACATCACCTGCGCCGATCCGCGCCAGCTCCCGGAAGAAGAGCTTGAGGTCCGCCTCCTCGGTGTTGACCGAGTTGACCAGCGCCAGCAGCAGCGGCCGGTGATACAACATCGCGCCGGCTGCATCGCACAACTGCGCCCGCGCTTTGGCGACGTAGGCCAGCATGAGCAGCGATTGCAGGACGATACGCTGCTTTTCCTCGTCGCTGAAGTCTTCCCGATCCCGAAACGTCCGATTCTCCTGCCGCAGCAGGCTGACGTGCTTGCCGTAGCCGCCGTGGATGAACGAGGCCAGGTTGAACTCGTACGCGGCCGTCAGCCGGTCGCGCGGATCGGTGAAGGTAGCCGAGAAGTTGAACAGGAAGCCGTTCCGGCTGAGGATGTTGTAGATATGCTGCCGCTTGGAGTCCTCTTTGTCCCCTTTGTGCGCCTCGTCCAGCAGCACGTACCACTTGCCGCCGTTGTCGTAATTGCGGAAGTCAATGATGCGTTCCTTCTGCGTGTCGCTCAGGTTGTCGGAGCGGTAGAAGAAGACGGTCAGCTCCTGGCGGCCGAGCAACGAGGGATGCTCGCGCACCGCTTCGGGATATTCGCGCAGCTCGCGCAGGCGCAGCAGGGGCGCGGCCCCGCCGGTGTTGAAGTCCCGCACATGGTCGCGCAGTTGATCGAGCAGGTCCTCGCGGTGGGTCAGCACCAGCACATCGCGGCGCGGGATCAGATCGTACTGCATCAGCCGCCAGAGGGTTTGCAGCAGCTTGACGATGACCAGCGTCTTGCCGCTGCCGGTCGCCATCCAGAACCCCATGCGGTTGATCAGCTCGGCGTAGGGCAGCTCCCGCTCGCCGTTCGATATGGCTGTGAGGGGGTAGTAGGGCTGCAAGAGCTTCAGATGGTCGCGCTTCTTGCCCACGTTCAGCGCCGGGGGCAGGAGGACGTCGTTGTCCAGGTAGCGCCGGAAGAAGCGGGCCTTGCGCCGGCCCTCGTCCTCCTCGCCGTCGTAGTAGAGCCACAGTGCGATCAGCGCGTTGCGCAGGCCGGCCTGCTGGTAATCCCACAACGTCTTGCCGCGCGAGAACGCGGCCAGGTCGCCCGCCGTCCACGCGGGGGGCAGGCTGTCGTAGGAGAAATCGGAAAGGATGGTTTGTAGATTTGCCATACTTGCCATCAGAAAGCAATGCCCGCATACGTCTGCTGAGCAGGTCTACAGCTCAACGTCAATCGCGGCGATCATCCAGGAAGTTCTCATGCCGCGCGTGGCGCCACGTGAAAACGTCATGCTGAGCGGGTTAACGAGTCATGGTTCGCGACGGCGAGACCCCAGCGAAGCATCTCGTGTGGCAAGAGACTCTTCGCTAGATGCTCGCCGCAACGCACTTCACGGGACCGACCCGCTCAGCGTGACAGTGGGCGGCTATTTTCAGGACAAGGACAAGTATCTCAGCGCCGCATTCAAAAACTGTCGCCCCAGTCCGTACTCAGGTCGCACCATTCAGGATTCACCGACTCGATGAGCGCGATCTTCTTTGATCGTAGCCAACCTTTAATCTGCTTCTCTCGCTCGATCGCACTGCGCACATCGGGAGTCGCCTCGTAGTAGACCAACAACGTGATGTTATACTTCTGTGTAAAGCCAGGCACGAGCTTTTGCTTGTGTTCGTGCACTCGACGGCGCAAGTTATTGGTTACGCCCGTGTAGAGCGTCCGTGAACGGTTGGTCATGATGTAGACGTAGTATTCTTTCACGGCGTCCTCGGCCATCATTGATCATTCTACAGTTCCGCTGTCATGCTGAGACCTGCGATCCCGTGCGGCGGGAATCGTTCGCACGAGAAACTTCTGGCGTGTCATGCTGAACGGGTCTGCCGCGCAAGGTGCGTTGCGGCAAGCCGCCAGTGGAGCATCTCCGTTTGGAAGTTTCTAAGCAGCGGGCCGATCACGCCAAGTCAGTGACGGCGAACCACCAGCGAAGCATCTCTGCGCGCCGCCGAGACCCTTCGCTGGCGTTGTGTGGTCGTGAGCGTTGCGCCGTCAACCCGCTCAGGGTGACATGCTGTCATGCTGAGCGGGCCGATCACGCCAAGTCAGTGACGGCGAACCACCAGCGAAGCGTCTCGGCGGCGCGCAGAGACCCTTCGCTGGCGTTGTGTGGTCGTGAGCGCTGCGCCGTCAACCCGCTCAGGGTGACATGCTGTCATGCTGAGCGGGCCGATCACGCCAAGTCAGTGACGGCGAACCACCAGCGAAGCGTCTCGGCGGCGCGCAGAGACCCTTCGCTGGCGTTGTGTGGTCGTGAGCGTTGCGCCGTCAACCCGCTCAGGGTGACATGCTGTCATGCTGAGCGGGCCGATCACGCCAAGTCAGTGACGGCGAACCACCAGCGAAGCATCTCTGCGCGCCGCCGAGACCCTTCGCTGGCGTTGTGTGGTCGTGAGCGCTGCGCCGTTAACCCGCTCAAGGTGACATGCCCTACCACCACACCAACCCCTTCACGTCCTCCCACCGCGGCGCGGCCAGATCGGCCGTCGAGCCGTCGGCAAATTCCACCTCGTCGCGCCCGATCCGCCGGATCCACTTCCCCGTGAGGCACGACAGCGTCTCCGCCAGGTCAATGCCGGGATAGAGCCGATCCAGCGCCACCGCGACCTGATTGCCGGCCGCGTCCACCGTCATCGCGTCCAGCAGCTTGAGGTCGCGCAAGAAGACGTAGCGCGCCAGCTCGTCGAGGGTGGTTGCGAAGAGCGGCGCGGGGTGGTCGCCGTAGGCCGCGCGGCGCAGCGTGTCCTCGTACTGCTCCAGATCGTAGTACTTGACGAAGTGGCTCATCCCCTGCCCGCCGTTGGCTCCTTCGGCTTTGCTCAGGACAGGCCGGCCGTCCTTCCACTTGTCCGAGAACGCGACCTTCTTGATGCGCGGCAGGATCACGGTGTGGAAGTGCTCGCCCATCTCCACCAGGATATACTTGCGCCGGCCGCCATCCGCCCGGTTGAGGTTCATCACCGCGTGCGCGGTGGTGCCGCTGCCGGCGAAGAAGTCGAGGATGAGGGCATCGTCGTACACAGAGGCTCCAGCAACGCGGAGGCAGTCCTCTACAGCGAACACTGACTTTGGGAAGGAGAAAGCTTGATATTCTCCAAGGATGCTCTCCAGTAATCCAGTTCCGTGTTCAACCGTGAAGTACTTGGAATTGTCCCACCAAGTTGATGGCAGAGATCCTTCTGTTGAAAGGTAAAGCTTGCGAAAGATCGATACGGCACCGTTACTCCGTTTTACTTTCAGGTCGGCAATTCGGGAACGAGCCGTGTCGTTGCCAAATGCCCAGATTCGCTCTTTTCCATCATCGCCATATGGGTAGAGGACAAGTTCGTCTTTTCGGGGATCGTCCAGTACGATCCAGTCGTTCTTCTCCTTGCTCCACGTCATGTTCGGAATGCGAATCTTGTCTCCCGCCACGTAAATGGGATAGAACTGCTTAGGCCGCGCGACCCTCAGAGTGTTCGCGCCGCCTCGCTTGCGGAGATTGGCCCACTGATAAGTACCGCGGTCATCTGTCTCCTTGTACAAGGCCAGTTGTTCTTCGGATGTATCCAATCGCCCAAGCTCGACGCCTCTATCGGCCGCCAGGAATACGGCGTATTCATGGTTAATGCGAAAACCGCGCACAGTGGGTCGTCCTGACGGGCTGTTCTTGATAGCGACCGTGCCTACTATCTCGATCCTGGATAGATTGTTGATGAGAGCTTTCAATCGGTGAGCTTCATAATCATCGATGGTGACGACCATTATCCCATCGCTTGTAAGCAGATCTTTGGCGAGTTCCAGGCGATTTTCGATCAGACTTACCCACGAGGAATCTTTGTAGTCGTTTGCATAAATGATCTCGGAGGCATTTGTATTGTACGGAGGATCGGCGTAGATGCACTTCACCCTGCCCCGAAACTTCGGCAGCAGCGTGTTGAGCGCCTGGTAGTTTTCGCTGTGCACCAGCCAGCCGTCGAGCGAGGCATCCAGATTAGGAAACAGCGCCAGGATGTCGAGCTCCAGGTCGGGGAAGTGGCGCGTGTCCAGCGGCAGGAAGCGCAGGCGGGGGTGCAACGGCGCGGCGGTCAGGTCGGTCGCCAGGAGCCGGTCGAGCAATGCCTGGGCTGTCATGCTGAGGCCGGTCGTGTGGGCCGAAGCATCTCGTTTCGCACGATCAGATTCTTCGCTGGATGCTCGCCGTTGCGCAAGGTCAGGGGCAGACCCGCTCAGAATGACAGGCGTGCGGCTTTTGGGATTGGCGAAGACTCCGCAGGTCTCGTCATCCAACATCCCCAGCTCGCGCCACTCGGCCACCTGGCCGGCCATGCCCGCGTGGGCGAAGAGGCGGCCGGCCAACTCTGCGCCGCCCGCGGCGTCCAGGATCTTGTCCAGCGTCACCACGTAGTGGCTGTTCAGCACAAACTTCGGCTTGTTCCACACCCGCACCAGCTCGTCCTCGAACTGGGCGATGAAGCCGATGATCTCGGTGGCGATCGCCTTGATCGCCTGGAGCTGGCGCAGCCGCGTCTCGCTGAACGCGCTCTCGCCTCGGAAGAGGTAGCGAAACATCCACAGGTTGAACTGCTCCTCCAGGAACGCCCGCGCGTCCTTGTTGATGAAGTAGTCCACCTCCGCCTGCTTCTCGAAGACGCGGAACGCCCGCTCCAGCGTCTCCTCGTCCACCGTCACGCCCTCTTTGCGGATCGCGGCCAGCAGCTCCTCGGTCTTGGTCTTGCGCCCCCGCTCGGAATAGGCCACCGCGAAGACCAGCCGGCCGTCCGCATCGCGCTTCTTGAACTCGTAGATCAGCTCCCGCTTCTCGTTGGCCCGCTTCAGCGCCATGCCCGACACGTCGAAGAAGAACCGTTCGCCGTCCACCGTCGCCTCCATGCTGGTGAACAGCCGGTCGGTCTTGACGTAGTAGAGCATGTGCGTCTTCCAGAAGAGGATCACATCGCGGTCGTCGGTGTAGACCCGCTCGTAGATCCCCTCGCTGGCTGCGGTGTGGCGGAAGTAGATGCTGCCGCTCTCGCTGAAGTAGCGGCGGAAGAAGTCGTAGAGCTTGTCGAACAACTCCTCGCGGAAACTCCCCTCGAACGGCTTGCACGCGGCCTCGATGTCGCGCAGCAACTGCGGGAAGACGCCCCCCTCGAAGTAGGTCGCCTTGATCCGCATCAGGCTGATGTAGCCGGAGTCCCCTTCGACTTTCGCGCCGATGAAGATGGCCTTCAACGCGTCGAGGAATTGTTGTTCATAGCGGTTATTTTGGGTCATGAGCTTCTCTCAACCACTTGCAGTCATCCTCCATTCCTTCAAATGCGCTGCGAGCAGCCTTCGGCATCCGCCGCCTATCTTCGGTGAAGCACCAGATGATGCCTCGGTTATTTCATGCCCCACGGCCACGCTCGCCAGCGCGCCGTACGCGGCGACGACGGATCCCATGACTTGACGTAACGATAAGCCGTCCGCAGGTTCTCCGGCGGCACTTCCACGCCCGTGACATTGCTCGTCATCAGGAACAGTCCCTTGCCCCCGTCGCTGAAATCCAGGAAGTAATCCACCTCATCCCGCACATCGTCAGGCGCGCCGAACGGCAGGGTACGCGAGACGCTGAGGCCCGCAAAGAAGAGCATTGCTTCGCCGAGCCGGCTGCGACGCTTGCGCAGATCGTAGGGATCCACGCCCAGCTCGTACTGGAATCCCTGGAACCCGCTGAAGCCGATGGCGATGAAGTCATCCACGACCGGCCGCACATCGCCGTCGCAGTGGTGGATCAGCCGCACGCCGGCGTCCACCAGCGGCTCGATGATCATCTGGACGGCGGGGAAGTAGTAGCGACGCAGGAACCTGGGTGAGACCATCGGCCCCTTGTTATTGCACACGTCCTCGCCGCAGAACATCAACGGAACCAGGTCATACTCCCGGTAGAGCCTGACGAGGATCCTGGCGCGTTCCCGCGAGTGCAGGCTCTTGGCCCACCAGAGCTTGCCCACCGCCTCTGGATAGAGCGCGCAGGCGGTCAGGAACGCGGTGTAGCCGAACTCGGTGTAGAGCGGGAAGTGGCCGCCGATCTCCCAGAAGTTCGGGATCGGCACAAGCCCGTCCCAGGTCGCAAACGCGGTCTCGAAATAGGCCCGGTAGCGCGCTTCGTTGGCCTCGGCGTTGAAGCTCGCCAGGATCTCCCGCTCGCTGTCGGGGAGTGAGTTGGCGCGTTCCAGCAGCGCCTCCGGTTGGATCTCGGCGAAATTGGCCTCGACCACTGAGCCGGTGCGGATTTGATCCAGGCTGCGCGGCACGGCCGGCTGCACCATCCCGTCGGCGTCGAGGCCGTGGGACGCGCGGATCACCCCGGCCAGCGGGTCGGCCAGGTACGCGTCGGGGGTGATGCCCGCCAGGTCGGCCAGCACGCGCGCGCCGCCGATCCAGCCGGCCAGCGTTGGTACGCGATCCACCGCCTGCCCGCGCGCCTGGCGCACGAGCCGTTCCTTGCGTGAGAGTGTTGCCCCCATTGATGCTAATCCTCTGCCAACAGAAACACATTGTTCAGCACCTTGAAGCTGAGTCGGCCGCCTAGGGTGGGGGAATAACGCTCCTGGAGCGGCCGGACGACGATTCCCTCCCGCTGGTTGCGCGTGCCCGTGTAGACCCCCTGGGCCATCACCAGCAGCTCCTCCAGGGATGCGTCGAAGGCCGCCCAGCGGTGGGCTTCGGGCACGACGGGCAGGCCCAAAGACCGGGCGAACTCCCTGGCCGCGTCGTGGTCGAGGTAGCGACTCTCGGTGATGCTCCAGATGTTGAAGATGAAGCCGTCCACCCCGCGGATGCCCAGGCGGTTCTTCTGGATCCCTTCGCCGCACGCCTCGAACTGCACCGCGAAGCCGTTCGGCAGCCGCTCGGCCAGGTCGTACTTGCGGGCGACCTTCCAGAATGCGTTGTCGGGCGTGTCTTTCATCTCCAGGTTGCGCGAGCAAACGCCGAAATGATCGTTCCAGCGATAGACCGTGCCGCTGGCGCCGTCGCACTTGATCGTCGCGACCGCGGGCCGGCCGGCCAGCTCCTCCAGGGCGAGGGGATACGCCTGCACCCGCAGCTCGTCGGTCTTGGGGATGATGGCCGTTGGGAACGCGCCGAGCACGTCGCCGCCGACCGAAACCGGCTCCGGCGGGACATACTGCTGGATGTCCAGGGTCGCCGTAATGTCAAGCCCGCTCGTCAGCTCCAGCCCGGCCAACTCCGGGAATTTCGCCAGCGGCAGCGCCAGACCCTGCGACCACACCCCGCGCAGCCGGATCGTGCGCACGCGGCCCTTGTGCGCCGCCATGAACGCAAAGCGCGGCTGTTCTACATCTACCAGGCTGTCCACCTCCAGAAAGACGGCCAGGTCGCCTTCGGAGAAGCCGTCATCCTTGGCGACGACGCACTGCCAGCCGATGTCCTGAAAGCGCGCCAGCAAGATACGATCCGCGTTGGGGATCGGTTCCAGTGATTTGATGATTTGGATTGTGGCGAGTTTACGCATGGTGTTGCTCCCTTCTTCTGTGACCCGTCCGCCGACTGTTGCCGGTGACAAAAAAGGCGACTCTCGGAGTCGCCCTCAAACCTTTGTCCGCTCTCAAGAGCGTCTCATTGTCCGCCCGATATGGGCGCACACAGTAGTTGCACGTCAGGCAGGTTGAGGTTCACCAAATCGCATCATCCTGGCCTGAGCAGATTCCATGATCAAATCCCGAATGAAACGACTCGCCTCAAGAATCTCGATGCCTATCATTTCGCCCTGGGCGTTTAGTTCCGCAGTGATATTCGGACTCAATTCGACGCTGCCCATTTCCGGTTCCTCAGAAATGACCAGATGTAAAATATCATCTTGGAATGATCACCAAAACGTCCTGGATGTGTCCGACCGCTATCGGGCGCCCTGTCGCGGTGTCAAAGTACCATGAGCTAGACCTCTTTGCGCGCCACGTTCGATGTCGGCAGCCGCAGTATATCGCATATGCCGGGAACGGTCAAACACCCTCTGGCCCGGGTTTCGCCAGCTTATCCGCCAGGCCGCGCCAGCGCAAGAACGCCTGCGCGAGCGGCCGGCCGTTCGCCATGTCCATCGTCGCCATGGCCTCGCTGTAGGGGGTGATGCGGATGCCGCGCTGCGCCAGGCCGATGACATTGACGTGATCGCGACCGGCCGTGATGTCATCCATGATCTGCTGGCTGGCGCGGGCGCCCAGCCGCGCGCCCTGGATGCGATCGAACGCGGTCGGCACGCCCCCGCGCTGGAGATGCCCCAGGATGCACTCGCGCACGTCGAACGCGCCTCCCGCTTCGGCGTCAATGACGCGGCGCACGAATTCCGTGTCGTAGTGTGGCGAGGTCTCCTCGGCGATGATCACGATGCCCAGCTTCTTGCCGCTGACGAACCCGCGGCGGAGCATCTCCGTGTCGCGCATCAGGTCTTGCAGCGAGATGCCATCTTCAGGCAACAGCTCCATCTCTGCGCCGGTGGCGATGCCCGCGGTCAGCGCCAGATAGCCGCACTGCCGGCCCATCACCTCGATGATGTACACCCGATGCGCGGCGCTGGCCGTGTATTTGATCTTGTCCACGGCATCCACGATGTTGTTCAGCGCGGTGTCTACACCGATGGTGAACTCGGTGGCGGGCAGGTTGTTGCCGATCGTGGCGGGCACGCAGATGATGGGGATGCGGAGCGCGGGGTGCTCGGCGCGGGCCGTCAGCAGCCGGCCCACCTCTTTGTACGTCTCCAGCCCGCCCACGGCCACCAGCCCACGGATGTCCCACGCGGCGATCGTCCCCGCGATGCCGGGGATCTCGCCGGGTGTCAACTCATGGCGCACCGCGCCCAATTCCGAGCCGCCCAGCCCCATCCAGTTCTGGACATCCATCCACTCGATCGCTTGCAAGTCACCCTTGGCCAGGCCGCCAAAACCATAGCGCGCGCCGATCACATCCTGGCCGGCGTTGCGGGCGATACGCAGCGCGGTGCGCAGGATCGCGTTCATGCCCGGCGCGTCCGGTCCGCCCGTCAGCAGACAGATGCGCCCGCGATCCTTCAGCGCCTCCTTCGGCTCCGCCCGGCTGAGCGTTTTGACCAGGTCGAGCGCATCGAGGAAGCTGCGCCCGCGCAAGGCCAGCGCCTCCTCGAATTGGCCCTGATCCATCTGGATGTTCACCGCCTGGCTTTTCGTCACCACCTCGGTCAGCGGCGTCGCCGTGGGCTGATTGTTCACCAGTCCGAACATCACCGGGGTGGGGTCGGGGCCGGCCAGGTAGCTGGCAGCCGCCTCGCCCAGCCGCGACGAGAGCACGCGATCAAACGCCGTGGGCGCGCCGCCTCGTTGGACGTGCCCCAAAACGGTCACGCGGCCTTCCACGCCCATGCGCGTCTTCAGGATCTCGGTGATCGTGTCGGCCCGGATCGGTAGCCCATCGCTGTGCCGCGTGCCTTCGGCGAAGATGATCAGGTCATGCCGCCGGCCGGCCGCCCGGCCGCGCTTGAGCGCCTCGACCATGCGATAGTGCCAGCGCGGGTCAAGCTCCTCTTCGGGCATCAAGACCCAATCCGCGCCGGTCGCCAGCGCGCTCATCAGCGCCAGGTAGCCGCAGCGCCGGCCCATCACCTCGACCACGAAGGTGCGCTGGTGCGAGTCGGCGGTCGAGCTGAGCTTGTCCACCGCCTCGACGATGGTGTTGAGCGCGGTGTCTGCGCCGATGCTCATGTCGGTGCCGTACTGGTCGTTGTCAATCGAGCCGGGGAGGCCGACGACACGCAGTGGGAAGGGCGCGGGATTTTCGGCCTTTTCCGCGGGGATGCTGCCGTCGGCGGCCAGCGCCTTGAGATGCTCCGCCCACTCCTGGTAGAGGATGAGCGCGCCGGTCAGCGAGCCGTCGCCGCCCACCACTACCAGGCCATCTATCCCAGCGTTCACCAGGTTGCGCGCGGCCTGGCGCCGGCCCGCGACCGTGCGGAACGCCTCTGAGCGCGCGGTGCCGATGATCGTGCCGCCGCGCTGGAGGATGCCGCCAGCGCGGCGCCAGTTGAACGGCTCGAACTTGGCGCCGCCATCCACCACGCCCTGCCAACCCTCGTGGATGCCAACGGCCTCCATCCCCAGGTCGAGGGCGCAGCGGGTCACAGCTCGGATCGTCGCGTTCATGCCCGGCGCATCGCCGCCGCTGGTGATCATGCCGATTCGCATGAGAAACCTCCTGGGCGATAAATTAATTCTATGAATGCCCCAGCACCGGGTGCGGCGTATACGGCTCTTCGACGTACTTCGCATCCTCCGCCGACAGCTTCACGCCGAGCGCGGCCACTGCGTCCTCCAGGTGGTACATCTTGGTCGCGCCGATGATGGGCGCGGCCAGGCCGGGCTGACGCCACAGCCAGGCCAGCGCGACCTGCGTGGGCTTGCAGCCGAGCCGGCCCGCCGCCTCGACCACCCGTTCGACGACCTTGAAGTCCGAGTCCTGGTAGTACATGCTGTGGGCAAACGGGTCGGTTTTTGAGCGCGTCGTCTCGCCCCAATCCTCTCTGCGCCGGTTGCCCGCCAGGAAGCCGCGCGCCAGCGGACTCCACGGGATCAGCCCCACCCCCATGTCGAGACATTGCGGGATCATCTCCCGTTCCTCTTCCCGGTAGACCAGGTTGTAGTGGTTTTGCATCGAGACGAACTGCGTCCAGCCGTGTGCTTGGGCGGTGTGCTGCATCTTGGCGAACTGCCAGGCGAACATGCTCGAGGCGCCGATGTAACGCGCCTTGCCCGCCCGCACGATATCGTGCAGCGCCGCCATCGTTTCTTCGATCGGCGTCTCTGTGTCGAAGCGATGGATCTGGTAAAGGTCTACATAATCCGTGCCGAGCCGCCTGAGCGACCGATCAATCGAGTCCAGGATGTGCTTGCGCGACAGGCCGCGATCATTCGGGTCATCGCTCATCTTGCCGTGAACCTTCGTCGCGATGATCACCTGGTCGCGCCGCGCGAAGTCACGCAGCGCGCGGCCGATGATCTCCTCGCTGACGCCGAGCGAGTAGACATCGGCCGTGTCGAAGAAATTGATGCCCAGTTCGAGCGCGCGCTTCACGAATGGACGCGCGGCGTCTTCTGGGAGCACCCATTCGCGCCATGTGGGCGCGCCGTAGGACATCATGCCGAGACAGATGCGCGAAACTTTGAGGCCGGTTTTGCCGAGTCGTGTGTATTCCATGCGATTTGCCCCCTTCTGAGTTTACTTGGATTGGCTAAGTCGCGGCAACCGCGCCCGCAACATGCCGAAATCTTCGCCGCGGAAGACGCCGAGCACGATGAGCGCGACGATATAGACGCCGAAGCCCGGCGCGAGCGCCAGCAGGGTGGGGACGCCGGCCCGTTCCACCGCCCACGTCACGCCCGCGTTGGCCGCCGCGGCCAGCAGCGGCCCGCCGCATAGGGTCAGCCAGGGCATGGCAGTGACGTGCCGGCGCACCGCCCAGGCAAACGGGATGAAGAGCGCCAGCTCGGCCGGGGTCAGCAGCGCGGCCGAGGCCGCGTAGCCGAAGCGCGGCACGAGCAGCAGATTGGCGATCCCGGTGAAGAGCACGCCGATGATGAACGCCCGCGTCAGGAAACGCTGCTGATTGACTGAGATCAGCACATACTGCGTCACCGAGTTCACCCAGCCGATCGGGATAGACCAGATCATAATTTGCAGCGCGAGCGCCGAATCGGGCAGATAGGCCGCGCCGCCCAGGATGCGGATCAGCGGGGTCGCCAGGAAGGTGAAGGCGACGGCGATCGGCAGCGCCAGGATGAAAAGCAGTTGCGCCGCCACCCGATAGGCGCGCGCCAGCGCATCCCCTTGCGTCTGCGCGTAGCGGCTCATCAACGGGAAGACCGCCAACGTGAAGTAACTGGGGATGACGTTCAGCCCGTCCAGATATTTGGTAGCGGCCGAGAAGATGCCGACCGCCGATGCGCCGGCGAACCACTGCAAGATGTATAGGTTAATGCGCCAGAAAACGCTCGCCAGCAGGTGGTTGATCATCAGCGGTCCGGACTCGGCCAACATGTAGCGCTGCAAAGCCCAATCCAGCAGGCCGCGGGCGCGGGCGAACGGCCCGCTGACCGGCAGCTCGGCTGTGACCGGCAAGACCGTCCGGCGCAGCACCAGGTAGAGCCAGACCACCTGCACGATATTCATCACCAGCGACACGCCGGCCAGCCCGACGAAGCCCAGTTCGAAAGGCGGCAGCAGTACCAGCGCGCCCAACGCGACCTTGGCGACTGCGGTGGCCGTGGCGATGCCGGCCGGGTGCTCCATCTGCTCGAACGCAAAGAAGACCGAGCTGACGGCGTCCGCGATGTTGGCGAACAGGAGCGCGGCCACGAACAGGGCGATGGTTTCGACTGTGCCCGGCGAAAGCTGGCCGCGACTCTGATAGGCCAGCACGACCGCCGCCATGATCGGCAGGCTCGCCAGCCACAGCAGCGTCCGCAGCCCGATGACGTTAATCAAGTAGCGCCGGGCCTGGCCGCAGTCTTTGGCGACATCACGCGTGAGCAGCGTGCCCAGACCGAAGCGGGTGATGATCTCGAACGTGGTGTAGAAGGTGATGGCGAACGCGTACGCGCCCTCGCCGGCCGGGCTGAGGATGCGCAGCCGGAGCATGGCGAACGCAAAGTCAATGGCGCGCGTCAGCAGCGCGGTGACCATCTGCACTGCGCTGTTCTTGGCGACGCGGCCCACTTCGCTGCGCTCGCCGCGGTAGAGCCGGCCCCATGCCCACCAGCCCGCCAGCAGGATCAACGTGATGCCCCCCAGGAAGCTGCCATACAGCCCCAAGATGACCACCCGTGGGGAGTAGACGAAGCGCACCGTCCACTGCCCGGCCTGGGGGAGGTAGACCGCCCGGAACGCGCCATCCGCGCGATAGATCGGCATCTGCTGCTCGATCGCCGCGCCGCTGGCCGTTACCCCCTCGCCTTTGGCGCCGAAGGGCCGCAGATAGGCTTTCCAGCCTTCCGCGAAGTTGTCGGTCAGCACCAGCCAGCCGCGGTCGCTGAGGTTGACATCCACGAAGATCTCACGCGGGGTGTAGCGGCTGATGCGCGCCTCGCGCGTCTGTGGGGAGGCTGGCGCGGGCAGCGCGTCGGCCACGATCCCCTCGACCACGACGGCCTGGGCCGGATCGAGCCGTTGGAGCGCGTCCAGCGCGGCCCCCTGACCGGCCGCGACGACCGCTCTGGGCACGATGAACGCGCGGGGGAAGGCGCGCGTGTTCTCGAAGACCTTCACCTCTCCTTCGTAGGCCAGCTTGTAGCCGGCGTTCGGGATGGTATGGGTGGTGACGACATAACGCACGCCGAGCAGATGGAGCAGCGAATTGTCCAGCGCGTCGTAGTTAGCCTGGTCGCCCAGCTTCGTGTAAATCGCCGCGATCCGGTTGTAGAGCAACTCGCCCTGCGGGTGGATGCGCTTCATGTACTCGACGTACTGCTTGGGGATGATCGAGTCGTAGCCCCGCACATCTTCTAGACCGTAGCGCATGGCCGAGTTGGCGTTGAGCGTCTTCTCGTCCGGCCCGTCGAAGCTGATCAGCCGCCAGGGCTGCGCCGGGTCGCGCTGCGCCTGCAGCCAGGCGATCACCGGCGGCTTGAATTCCAACAGCGCCCGGTCGGTCGCGGGGTTGAAGCCGTGGCCGAAGAGCCAGAGATCGGCGATCAGCACGGCGATGGCGGCCAATGACCAGGCCCGCCTGGGGGCGGTAGGGCGTGACGCCCACCACAGCGCCGCGCCGGTCAGCAGCGCCATCGCCCCGAACTTCGCCAACACCCCGGCCTCATAGCTCCACGCCATCGCGCCGTCGGCGAAGCCGTTGGCGCGGGCCAGATCCGACGCGGCCAGGATGCGTCCGCCGATCGCGATGAAGGGCGCGGGAACGATCAGGCTGACCAGCACGACCGTCAGGCTGCCCGCGCCCGCCAGCAGGCCCGCGAGACCCAGCCCGCCGGCTATGCGCGCAGTATCGAGCCTCAGGCGCGGCCCGGCCTCAGGCGCCTCTCGCGCTTCCAACAGCGCGCTGATCCCGAATCCGGCCAGCGCGGCCATGCTCAGCGTGTAGGGGAAGACCCAGCGAAACGCGGAGTGTAGTTGGTTGTAGCCCGGCAGGAGATAGAACGGGAGCGCGTAGAGGGGCGTCCCGAAGGCGAAAAGCAGCGAGAGCGCGGCCAGGATGGTGAAGCCGAGGATCGAATGCGCGTGTTGTCCCGCAAATCGCCCGAACAAGTTCGGGACTCCGGGATCGCGCCCGGACGAATTCGGGACTACGGAGTCCTCGACTTGTCGAGGACTGAGCGAGCGCCGCGCCGCGCTGAAGATCGCCACTCCCGCCAGCGCCAGGGTCAGCAGCCCCAGATAGTTCGCCCCCTCGACATAATTCTTGACGCCCCAGTCAATCCTGTTAAGCGACTGGCCGAGCGCGTTCTGCGTCACAGGCGTCCAGGCGCGGCGCCAGATGTCGAAATAAGCGTGGTGGGTTGGATTACCGAAGAAATCGGGCAGGAGGAACGTGACGATCTGGCGGCTGGGCCAGGCCCAGTCGCGCACCTGCTGGAGCGAGGCTGAGCCTTCCCGGAAGCTCTGGCTCACCAGGTCGTAGAGTGGGATGAGCTGCACCGCGCCGAGCGCCAGCCCCAGGCCCACCATGACGCCCAACCAGAGGGTCAGCCGGGGGAGCGGCCGCCGACTACGCAGCCGACGCCATGCGCCGGCCAACCGCCACGCCGCAAAGAGCGCACTGACGAGCAAGACGTAGTAGGTGATCTCGACGTGCCCGGCCAGCGTTTGCATTCCCACACAGAGCGCGCCGGCGGCGACATACGGAACCGGCGAATAGGCCGCCGCGCCCTTCTGTTCTTGCTTGACGATCATCACCTGGATCATCGCCAGGATGTAGGGCAGCCAGGCCGCAGCCGCGATCATCATGGTGAAGTTGACGCTGACGATATAGAAGCCGGAGAAGGCGTAGGCGACCGCCGCGACGATGGCCCCGACCCGGCGCTGGCCCAACGTGCGTGCGAAGATAAACATGCCCACGGCGGCCAGCCCAAGCTGGAGCGCCGAAAAGACGCCGTAGGCTTGCCAGAGGGGCAGGATGTAGAAGACCAGGCTGAACGGATAGAGCGCCGAATGCTGGCCCGCGGCCAGAAAGGGCAGCCCGGCGAGAATCAACGGATTCCAGAGGATGTCAGCCGGCCGGCCGGCGCGCATCTGCTCGACGATGAACGACTTCCACTGCACATTCTCCAGCACCAGATCGCTGATCAGCGGGTTGTAGGGGACGCCGACGCCGAATTGCCCGGCGTAGCTTTGCCACGGTTGGTACTGGTACAGGTTGTCTACGGGCAACAGGGTGCGCCCGCCGATGGTCTGTGGCCAGAACCATAGCAGCGGCAGCGCCAGCAGCGCCGCGATGATGGCGAGATCGTACTTTCGCCCTGATTTCACGACTGCTCCTCTATCGGAAGGAGCATCCTGAGCGGAGCAGCGGGTTTTTCGCTGCGCAGTCGAAGGATGCGGCTATGCAGCAAGCAATTGGACTGGCGACGGGCGCATCTTTTGATTGGCTGCGTTTTCCGCTCAGGATGCTTCAAGTCTGCGGAAGTTGTTCGCGCCAGGGCCTTAGCTTCCTGCTCTCGTCAACTTGCCGCGGTGGCGCCAGCGGATGCGGAGGACGTCCAACGCGCCCTGGAATTTGACCCGCACACTCATCTTCGACTGGCCGATGCGCCGATCCTCGAAGTAGATGGGGATCTCGGTGGGCCGATAGCCCAGCCGTTCGGTCAGATAGGTCATTTCGACCTGGAATGCGTAGCCGTTCGAGCCGACGCGCGCCAGCCCGATGCCGAGCAGCGTCTCGCGCCGCCAGCACTTGAAGCCGGCCGTGATATCGCGCGTGCGGAGGCCCAGGAAGAGGCGCGACCAGACCTCGTTGGCCCACCAGCTCAGGAAGCGTCGCCACCAACTCCACCGTTCATCGAGCGCGCCGCCTTCCACATAGCGCGAGCCGACGACCACATCGCACTCGGTCATCAGGGCCACCATCTTCGGGATGGCGGCCGGCGGGTGCGAGAAATCGGCGTCCATCTGGATAATGTAGTCGGCGCCCATGCCCAGGGCGATCCCGAACCCGTCAATGTAGGCCCGGCCCAGTCCCTCTTTGCCGGGGCGATGGCGCACGAAAACGGCGTCGGGGAAGCGTTGCGCCAGGGTATCGGCGACGGCGCCCGTGCCATCGGGTGAGTTGTCATCCACGATGAGCGCCGACAACCCGGGCAGACCCAGCGCCAGCAGTTCCGCAATCAGGCCGGGCAGGTTGTCGGCTTCGTTATATGTGGGGATGACGACGATGATTTTTGCGCCGGTCGGGGCGCGCGTTGGTTTGTTGACAGGCATAGTGGCCTATCTTATCACGCGGAAGGCGAAAGGTCAAAGCGCCGCGTCGCCTGACTTATATTTGGAATCGTTGATTTGGGCCAAAATCGAGTTGCCACTCGGGCCGACCTGTGCTATAATCGCATTGCGTGTTCCCAAGGATCATCCGGAGAGAGCCGCTATGCCCCGCGAATCGGATGCTAAGTCACCGCAAATCCTATATATCGGCCGCACGGACCCGAATCACGAGAAGCTGTGGCAACAGTTCGAGCAAGAGGGGATCGGCATTGTCTTTGCGCGCACCCAACGGGCCGGTTTGCAAATGGCTCGCGACCTCAAGCCGCCCGTGATCATCGTCAACACCTCGAACGGCGCGTTCACGGGGGACCGGTTATGCCGGACGCTCGGCCGCCTCCTGCCCAACGTGCAGCGGTTGCTCTTGACCGAAGCGCAGGTCGGGGCCGATGTGCCCTGCGAGCGTCGTTTGCCGCGTCCCTTCACGGTCGCCAAACTGCGCGATGCCATCCTCAAGCTGTTGGAGGTGGCCGACCCGCACATCGTGCGCGTGAGTGCGCTGACGCTCAACCTCGCTACCCGGATCGTGATCGGCCCCCGGGGCCAACAGCGTCTAACCCCAAAGCAGTGCAACCTGTTGGCCTATTTCATGCGGCGGCCCAACCAGGTCTTTTCGCGACGGCAGCTTATGAAGGATGTCTGGGAGACACCGTATGTGGGTGATACCCGCACCCTCGATGTGCACATCCGCTGGTTGCGCGAGAAGCTGGAGCCGGATCCCAAAACCCCCACCCTGCTGTTGACAAAGCGCGGCATCGGCTATCTCTTTTCGATCCCCGAGTTGGCGTCCGAGGATACCACCGACCCCGATCTGGAAGCGGAGCTGGACTGACCGCGACCCCCCCGCCGTTTTTCCACGCAAACCAAAATCGGCGCCGATAGGGCGCCGATCGGTACACGCAATCGGTGTAATTGGGTCAGGCAACAGCCCGGGCTCTGTTGAGCGCGGCCATCAGGCGTGATTTGCGGCGTGCGGCCTGGTTCTTGTGGATGATCCCTTTTTGCGCGGCCTTATCCAGCGCGCTGATTGCGGCCTGCACGGCGGCAGTGGTCGTCTCCGGCGTTTTGGCGGATGCGATCAAGGTGCGGGCCCGCTTCACGTTGGTGCGCGTGCTCGCGCGCACGGTCCCGCGATAAACCGACTTCCGTGCGTCACGCCGCACGGCCTTCAGAGCAGACATGTGGATTTTCTTGCCTGGCAACTTAGCGCCTCCGAAATGTACTACCGTTGAAACGATCCCTCAACGACACGCCGTCGAGGTCGCGCCTGCGGCGTCCCTCGGCAACACCTACTTATACCGCACCGTCGCGCTTTTGTCCAGTTTCAGGAGGATGCATTTCAAGTCGCGCCCCGTCCAACCTCGCCTATTGGAGATCTAATATCACCGACTCCTGCTTATTTATCCCGGCCTTAAACAGGCTGACACGCTCAAGGACCTCTTCTGGAGATAGCTGACCGGGTAAAGTTGATGCAGGGGTGCCTGGCCTGGACGAAAAACCATGACACCATATCCAATCAAAGTTCACTTCATTGCAAATCTTGATCGTGTCTCCCAATTCTGCTGTCGTTTCAGAAGGAAAACCCACTATCACAGATGTGCCGAGTCTGAATCCTGGCGGTGCAACCTCTCTGATATCGCCAAGCATTTGTTTGGTTTTGTTCATATCATAGCGCCTATGCATGAGGCCCAGAATACGATCATTCCCGGACTGGATGGGGATATACAGGCTCGACAACCTTTTCTGCGTGCACAGATCTTTCACAGGTTCGAATATTACCTGAAGAAAGACCGGATTAACATCTGTCAATTCGAGGCTGAACTGTCTTTGAATCTGTGATATGCGTTTCAGCAAAGCCCCAAGATTTGTCCCGATATCCAGCCCATAGCTGCCTGCGCTGTCTCCTATTAATCGGATATGCTGATATCCTTTGTCAATACCCTCATTAAGTTCTTTAACAACGGCTTCGATTGGCTTGCTATTCCTGAGCGGGCCGATCGCCTTCTGAATCGCGCAGTATGTGCAACCCATTGAACACCCTTCATGGATTTGTATCAGGTATGTTCTCCGGCGATGAACTATGGATTTCGCAGCAAGGGATAATCGGCGCGCGCAGTATTTAGGATCCAGTAAATGTCCGCTGAACGATCTTGTAAAGCCGATGATATTGCCTACATCAGTCCTGTACCGGGCGCGCATATGATAGGTGTTTGGACGGTCAAATCCACCTAGCTTAAGGGGCAGGTTGAGTATTGCGTCGAGCTTGTAGTAAGATTTTGGACTGAATGTGGGCCCGTCGAATTCTTCTGACACACGCTTTGGATTGATTTCAGGCACACAACCGCCCAGTATGACCATGGCGCCAGGTTTCTTCTTGGCCTTGATTCTATCTAACATGCTAAATGTGAAGTCTTCATGCAACTGTGTGACACCGCATGTAGTGAGTATTATGATGTCGGCCCGCGGATCAACGTCCCAGTGATTTTCTGATAACTTGAACCCATTTCCTGTCAACCATGCTTTGACCTGTTCGAGTTCCAGAACTCTTCTGTCGCAGCTTCTTATGATTAATTGAGCTATTGTTGACATCACTTCTACCTCCATCCTGGCCTGAAAATAGGGTGGGGATGGTCGCCGCCCCGCCGTTGTCGTGGGGCGTGTGTTTCACGACGTCTTTCGGTGCGGCAGTCAATGTGCTATGGCAGTCTTTTATTTTTTCTATCTTTGCTTTTGCGCGCGACCTTCACGTAGTAAACCAACTGCGAACTGAAACCGACTTCAGTCAATCAACTGGCGCGAAAAATCAACTTGCTCTTGGCAACGTCGGCTGCAACCGCTGTCGGCGTACTGGTAGGTGTTACCCCTGCTTTGCCACTTGCAGGCGACACCAGGCATATAGCGCGTCGTATACATCGAACTGGCGGCTCAAGTTCTCCGTGTCTTCGGGAAAGCGAAGACCGTATCCTGTTGCAATGGCTTCCAATCCAGGGCCTATCTCGTCCGTGTGTAGGTCTGCTTCTATGTCCGCCGCGTGTACGATTTTAGCCAGCCGAAGTAAGGCAGGGGGGTGGGGTGAGGTGGACAACTGGCAAAAGGCGCCAGTTGCCCACATATCCACAGCCGCTACTACGACAACAGCGGCGCCCAGGCCAGACGGAGTAGCGCCAGGGGGCGCCCAATCTCACGAAAGGAGCAGCCGTCCAGTAACATTATCTCTTGAGAG
>Ga0233425_10001228_pt1 | contig 59617 bp, 50 predicted proteins | sample Watercolumn_Towu_2_FD_181712 | JGI IMG/M metagenome (GOLD analysis project Ga0233425, IMG submission 181712) | Freshwater microbial communities from Lake Towuti, South Sulawesi, Indonesia - Watercolumn_Towuti2014_140_MG | ecosystem: Environmental > Aquatic > Freshwater > Lake | place...
CCGCAAAACATTGAAGAATTTCTTTCGAGCAAAGGATACAACGTGCAAGCGATTGATGCAGTTTCAATTGCAAGTGAAATGGGAAATTATCGCGCGGCAAATACTATTCTTCTCGGCGCGATGGCTCAACACACAGGAATTGCAGATGAACATTGGTTTGCCGTGATGAAAGAAAATCTCAATCCAAAAATTTTAGAATTGAATTTGAACGCGTTTGAAAAAGGAAAAGAGTTATCAGAAAAAACTCTTGCGCTGGTGTAGCAATGTCGAAGCAATTCATATCGTTCACTATCAACGGCGAAAAAAAAGAACTTGCGATTGAACCGCAGTGGACGCTTGCAGAAGTTCTTCGTGAGCAACTACATCTTACTGGAACAAAAATCGGTTGCGATACGGGAGATTGCGGAGCGTGTACAGTTCTTGTTGACGAAAAACCAATTCTCTCGTGCATTACACTTGCAATTACTTGCAATGGAAGTTCAATTCAAACAATTGAAGGGGTTGCAGAAAATGGAAACCTTCATTCATTACAAAAATCATTTCTCGAACATGGTGCGTTGCAGTGTGGATTTTGTACTTCAGGAATGATATTGACAGCGAAGAGCATTCAGCAGTCAGCAATTAGCAACCAACAAATCAGGGAAGAACTTTCCGGAAATCTTTGCCGCTGCACTGGATATAAAAAAATTGTGGAAGCAATTTCACAATCCGAAATCCACAATCCGAAATCCGAAATTAAAGTTGACGGTGTTACGAAAATTACTGGCTCAGCGCAATTCACCGATGATATTTTTCTTCCGAGAATGTTGTTTGGAAAAATTCTTCGCAGTCCGCACGCGCACGCTCACATTCTTTCCATTGATACAACAAAAACAGAACAACTTCCCGGCGTTATTGCCGTAATGACAGGAAAAGATTTGCTAATTAAATACGGTGTTCTTCCTTCCAGTCAGGATGAAACAGCATTGTGTGTTGATAAAGTGAGATTCATAGGTGATGGTGTTGCAGCAGTTGCGGCGATTGATGAATTCACTGCGCAAGAAGCGTTGAAGTTGATTGATGTGCAATATGAAATTCTTCCTTCTATTCTTTCCGTTGAAGATGCGTTGAAAAATACTTTTCCCAAAATTCACGACGACTCGAAATACGAAAACAACGTTGCAAAAAATGTTGAGTTGGAATTTGGTAATGTTGAAGAAGGATTTGCAAACGCAGATTACATTCGCGAAGATGAATTTTTTTATGATTCCAACACACACGCAATGCTCGAACCACATTCCGCCGTTGCATCATTTGAGCCATCTGCAACTTCAAACAATTTTAAAGATGGAAATCTTACGTTGTGGTCATCAACACAAACACCGCATTATGTTCATCGCACATTTGCAAAAGTTTTGGAAATGCCCGCAAGTCACATTCGCGTTATTAAACCACATCTCGGCGGTGGTTTCGGTGGAAAGAGTGAACCGTTTGCATTGGAATTTTGTGCCGCGTTTCTTTCTATAAAATCAGGACGACCGGTAAAAATTACCTACACGCGCGAAGAAGTTTTTTATTCTCACCGCGGACGACACGCTACAAAAATGCATTTGAAAACAGGCGTGAAAAATGACGGGGCGATTACTGCTGTTAAATACAAAGCGTTGCTCGATGGCGGCGCGTATGGCAGTTACGGAATTATCACAACGTATTATTCGGGACAATTGCTCACGTTGCCATATAAAATTCCGCTTTACAAATTTGAAAGCACGCGCGTTTACACAAACAAACCTCCGTGCGGACCAAAACGCGGACACGGTGCAGTTCAACCACGATTTGCGTTTGAAGTTCAACTCGATAGAATTGCGGAACATCTCGGAATTGATTCAGCTGAAATACGATTGAAAAATCTCGTTGAAGAAAATTCACTCACCATCAATTCGCTTCGCGTAACAAGTTGCGGAATTCAAGAATGTATCCAGAAAGTTTTGGAAGCATCGGATTGGAAAAATAAAAAGGGGAACTTGTCCCGGGGACGTGGAATTGGAATTGCAACAAGCGCATACATTAGTGGTGCGGGAAAAGAAATCAACTGGCTCGGACTTCCGCACAGCGGCGCAATTGTAAAAATTGACAGAGGCGGCGGCGTTACAGTTTTTTGCGGTTCATCTGATATTGGACAAGGTTCGAATACTGTTCTTGCTTCGCTTGCTGCAAAAAATCTCGGCGTAAATATTAGCGATGTGAAAGTGTATGAAGCAGATACTGATTTAACTCCTGTTGATTTGGGAAGTTATTCGAGCCGCGTTACATTTATGGCGGGGAATGCGGTATTGCAAGCGGCGAAAGAATTGCGAAGAAAAATTTTTGATGTCGTTGCGGAAAAATTGGAAACGAGTAGCGAAAATTTAATCGCGATGAATGGTACTATTTTTACTGAAAAAGATTCTTCGAAAAATATTTCATTCATCGAAGCAGCGAGATTAGCGGAACAAAAATTCGGAACTCTTTCTGCCGTTGGTTCGTACTCGCCGCCGAAACTTGGTGGAACATATAAAGGCGCAGGAGCAGGACCATCGCCATCATACAGTTTTACTGCGCATGTTGTCGAACTTGAAGTGGATGAAGAAACGGGACACGTGAAAATTCATAAAGTGTGGTCTGCGCACGATTGCGGAAAAGCGTTGAACAAAACGTTAGTCGAAGGACAAATTGAAGGAAGTGTGTATATGGGAATCGGCGAAGCGTTGTATGAAAAAATGTCATATACAAAAAATACAACTGCGACGCTCGGTGGTTTGCTCAAATCTACATCGCTTCTCGATTACAAAACGCCGACAACGCTCGATACGCCGGAAATAGAAACTTTCATAGTTGAAAGCAATGACCCCGAAGGACCGCTTGGCGCAAAAGAAGCGGGTGAAGGTCCGTTGCTTGCAGTTATTCCCGCGATTGCAAATGCGATTTATGATGCTGTTGGAATTCGTTTGCACAATGTTCCATTTCTTCCGGAAAATATTCTGAAAGCGATGGAAGAAAAGAATCGTTCAATCAAAAGAGAAAAAGAATTGATTGCTGTATGATTCGACTTCCGAAATTTGAGTTTCATTCTCCTGCATCATTGCAAGAAGCGATAAAAATTCTTTCTTCAAGCGAAGAAACGAAAATTCTCGCTGGTGGAACTGATGTAATTGTAGGAATGAAACAGGAAATTATTCCGGTGAAAAATGTTTTGTGGCTTGGAAAAATAAATGAGTTGCGACACATAACATTTTCACGTGATGAAGGATTGAAGATCGGTACGATGTGCACACTTTCTGAAATAGAAAAAAATGCGTACGTACAAAAATATTTCCCTTCGATTATTGATGCAATAAAATCCATTGCATCACCGCAAATCAGAAACCGGGCAACAATCGGGGGAAATCTCTGTTTGAATACGCGCTGTTTTTATTACGACCAATCAGATTTTTGGCGAAACTCATTGGGGAATTGTATGAAATATGGAAATGGAATTTGTCACGCCGCGCCGGAATTATCGCATTGTACCGCGGTATTTTGCTCCGACCTCGCACCATTGCTCATTGCGCTCGATGCAAATGTAGAATTACATAGTTCACACTCGACGTTGAAAATTCCTCTTTCACGATTATACAACGATGACGGAAAAAATCATGTGTCTCTCTTTCAATCAGAAATTCTTACATCCATTACAATTCCTTACGATGAAAAAATAAAATCCGCACACGGAAAAATGCGAGCGAGAAATTCCATAGATTTTGGAATTGCAAATGTAGGTGTTGCTCTTTCCATCAATTCAAAAAATTTTTGTGAGAAAGCGAACATAGTTATCGGCGCAGTTGCAAGTTCTCCAATTGTCGCTGATACAATTTCACAAAAACTTATCGGCGAAAAAATTACAGATGAAAAGATAGCAAGCATCGCAAATGAAATTACCTCACTCATTCATCCAATGCCGAATGTTGATGGCGCAGTGAGCTACCGAAAAAAAATGGTGAACGTAATGATGAAAAGAGCGTTGAGAAAACTTGCGGCATAATTCGGAGAAAAACTTCAAGAAATTTTTTTGTAAAAAAAATCCCACGTCGGTAACAACGTGGGATTTTTATTTTCTCTTTCGTGATGTTTTATTTCATCAAAACAAACTTCCTTATTTGCGTTGTATTTCCCGTTGTTAACCGGTAACAATAGACTCCACTCGTGAATTTATTACTGCTTGCATCAAAAACGATGGAATGAGTTCCGGCTTCCCGTTGTTCATTGACCATTGTTGCGACTTCTTGACCAAGAATGTTCACGATGCGAATCGTAACAAACGAACTTGTGGGCAAATCGTACTTGATGATTGTCGAAGGATTGAACGGATTCGGATAATTTTGATGCAACAAAACTGATTGCGGGAGAAATTGCTGTTCATTTACACCAACAACAAGTTCGTCAATGCGTTGTTTTGCGGCTTGTAAAATTGCTTTTGTTTCTTTGACTTGCACAAACACAACGACTTCGCAATTGTTCATCACCCAACTGGAATTCCACGTAATATTTTTTGTGAACGAAGCCGAATCGTTCAATGCGATAGTAAATGTTTCTCCGCTTGCATTCGGATACATTTTCCGCATTACTTGTTCGTGGCGCGGGTCTCCGTTGGGACCGGTGTACAACAATCCATTTTCGACAACTACTGTATGCAGCACCAATGTTCCACTCGGAATGGTTGTTCCGTCGTTTCGAATTTTGATATTGACTGTTCCGCTTGTAGCAGTAAATGTTCCGGAAAGTTTTATTTCCAATGGACTGAAACTGAAAAATCGCGGCTCAATCAAACCGGGCCACGAAGTGTACGACGAACCGCCATCGACATTTCCGTCAATAAACATATGCGGTGCGTAGTTGTTTGCATAGTAGGTATTTCGCGTTTGCACTTCGGAAGTGTTCGCAAGATAATACGGGTCATTTCCCGGTGAAGGCCACCACACGTGGTACTTCACTACGGTAACTTGGTCTTGACCGCCGTAATTTGCAAACCAATTATCAAAATATTGATTCGCGGGAGCGCACGGAGGACACGTTGTGCTGGTAAAATCTTCGCAAATCACCGTGCGAGGAAATCCTGCTTGAGTGTTTGTTGAGTATAACAGCGCAAGAATAAGAGCAAAAAGAAGAGTACTAAATTTCTTCATAACAATGTTCCTTAACGATTGTGAATAATGAATATTTATTTTTTGAATAAGAAGATAACCTTGGACAAAAGTTTTTTTTTTTTCAAACATAACTGCACGTGAAAAAACGTTCACGCAGTTCAGCAAAAAAATTTCGGGAATGAAAATAGGAAATATTTTCTTGAAAAGGAAAATTTATTTCAACAAAAACATTTTCTTTGTTTCTCTGTAACTCAACTTGCCCCATGGTGTTACACTTAACCGATAGAAATACACCCCGCTCGATAAATTACTTGCATCAAATTCTACTTCGTGCTTTCCTTCATTCATTAATCTGCTGCGAATCAATTCCGCTACCTTTCTTCCTACTATATCATACACTTGTAATGATACAAGTGCTTCAGTGGATAGTGTAAAGCGGATAGTGGTTACAGGGTTGAAGGGATTCGGATAATTTTGCAGCAAAGAAATCGTTTGTGGAATTTCTCGCGGAGTTTGTAAAACAGAAACAGGAATCCATCCGAAACCGTTGCACGTGATGTCGTCAACATACCAACCGGAATATTCGACGTAAGTATCAACGCCGAATTGAAAAGAGAAAACAACATTGTCGCCAACATTCACAAATCCATTTAAATTGAATGTTGCAATTTTCCACGTTCCCGAATTTCCGCTAAATGCACGCTCACCTCCCAATGGATTCTGATATTGTGACGAAAGTGTTGTATCATAATTTTCCTGCGGCGTGATTAAGAAGAACGGATTTCCATTAACAGAAATTTTTACGTTTCCTCCGTCGTATCTGTTTTCAATATCGTACCAATGCCAAAAGGAAAATGTTGCATTGGCATCCGTTACGTGCAGCGACGGTGTGTTCAATGTTGAAAGCAACGGACCTGTTGAGTAATTGCCGTTGAGAATTGTTCCCCAAACGTTTGGCGTTGAATGTGGTGATGGCGATGGTTGTGGCATTCCCCATTGCCAATCGTTTGTTGATGTCAGTTCGCCGTTTGTTTCATCAAATGTTGTAGAGTAATTCACGTAGTTCACAACGGTAAAAGAAATTTCCGTTGAATCATTTGGGAAAAACGTTGTGTTTGTTTGCATTGCGGAATCTGTTGCAATGATTTTGTACGAAAGAATATCACCGAGAGTAACAAGAGAATCTGCTAATGGAAAAGGAAGTTCAAATCGTGGCGAATTATTTACACGGTTGAGAGAAAATTCTTCCTGTGGTATTCCGTTATGTTTCCATCGAACAGAAACTTTTTTCACACCAACATTATCCGTTACATCCGCGAGAATTACCGGAGGCCACGTGAGTAGTGATTGATTTCCAAGACGACGGTGGGAAATTACAGGAGGAGTTGCGTCTTCTCCGACAAAAAACTGAAAATATTCTTCGGGCGCATTTAAAGGCAAATACGTAAATACAGGTGTTGCAAGCGATGCGCGAATATAATAGCGAATAGTAACATTGTTTTCTGAAACAGGAATTACCGCTTCAAATGAATTGGCGATTCCCGTTGGCATCATCAACACGGAATCAAATTGTGTCGAAGCATTGACAGAATAAAACACGTAATGCAATTCGCTTAACGGAAACGCGGAAGTGAACGTTGCGGAAACTTTATGTGTGCGATTCGGATTCTCCGTATCCATCAACGGAATATGCGCAATCTGAATTCGGAAATAATTCAGCGCATCGTACGCATTCAGAATTCCCCATCCATAATATTTATCGGGCGTATTGAATCGCGAAGCAGTGTTTCTCATTGCTTCGCGCACTTGCATTGGTGTAAGAACTGGATTTGCAGCAAGCACCAATGCCGCTACTCCCGCCGCAAGCGGACAACTGAATGATGTTCCACTGCTCGTCGTATATCCCGTAACATTCGACGGACTTGCAACTGCAACGCCAGAACCCATCGCCATCACATCAGGTTTTATTCTTCCATCAACGGTAAGACCAACGCTGCTGAACGATGAACGATTACCGGAAGACCCGACTGCGCCAACTGCAATAACACTATCGCCATCAGAAGGCGCGCCGAGTGTATTATGATTTGCGTCGTCTCCTTCGTTTCCAGCAGAATTGACAACAACAATTCCTTTTGCCGCCGCCATATCTGCGCCAATCGTTATTCTGCACGTATTGCCGTTCATACTTTGCCACGTGTAACTGGGATACGGCGCATCGAACGTAATGTAACCAAGTGACGTGGAAGTAACATCAACACCGATACTATCTGCCCATTCGGCAGCAGCAATCCAGTTATCTTCTTCAATCGGAGTTTCGCTGTCGGTGTTTTCGGTTTTGGCAAGAATGTATGTTGCGTTAAATGCAGGACCAATGAGTTTTCCTTCTTTAAATCCGCCGATGGTGGAAAGCGTTTGTGTTCCGTGCGAACCGCTTCCCATATCGTTTCCATCGCCGACATCGGGGTCGTTATTCACAAAATCCCATTGGGCAATGATGTTCATATTCGCAAAAACTTCGTGCGGAAGATTATTGAAACCGGCATCCATCATGCAAATCACAATTCCTTGTCCTGTTATTCCCAAATCGTGAACGGCGGGAACATTGATTTGATTCAGTTGCGTGAAGGAAGAACCGTAGTTATACGTATGCTCGTCTTTGTGAAAATTATCTAGCGGAAAAATTTGTGGCTCGTCGTCTTCCGCGTTGTATTTCTTTTTCAGTTTGAAAACTACATCAATGTTTTGTACAAAAGAAAATTGCGCAAGGTTTTCCAGTGATGATTTCTGAATATAACCGCTTACGCCGTTCAACCATTTCGATTGGTGTTTCAAACGAAAACCAATTTGCAAAAGCGGCGAAATATAATTTTCATTCACGGGTAAATCGTTGTAATCGAGTAGAGAGGACGCAGGTAAAACTTTTGCGCGACGCCGTAAAGATTTTTCACTCACAACAGAAGTTGGCGTTGCAAAATACTGTTCCGTCGCAATTCCTTTGTCGGTAAAAAATACCCACACGAGCAGTTGTTCGTTTTCATCCATTGCGGAACATTGTTGCAATAGTAATGGAGAAAACTTTTGTTCCACTTGTGAAAATGAAAAATCGAATAATAAAAGAAATAGTAGTAAGAATGAGTGCTTCATAGAAAAATTTGTATAACCTCCGATAGAAATCTCTGTTAAAATTATGACGGCAAAATTTATGAAAAATTCATTGGGAAAACTTTTGCCTCATTACGTTCCTTTCCATTCCGCTTTTCGTTTTCCGATAAATGCGTTCATTCCTTCTTTCTGGTCTTCGCTTGAAAAAAGAAGATAGAAATTCTTGCGTTCAAATTCCAATCCGCCTTCTATCGTTGTATCAAACGATTTGAGAATTGCTTCTTTTGCAAGACGAACTGCAAGCGGCGGTTTGCTTGCGATTTCTTTCGCCATGTTTTTTGCTTCTTCTAAATAATATTCAGCTGGAACTACTTTGTTGATAAGTCCCCACTGCAATGCATCATTTGCAGTAAACATTGTTCCCGTAAGAATTATTTCCATCGCATTTGCTTTTCCTACTGCTCGTGTTAATCGTTGCGTTCCTCCCGCTCCCGGCATGACGCCGATGTTGATTTCCGGTTGACCGAATTTTGCTGTTTCGGAAGCAATGATAATATCGCACGACATTACGAGTTCGCAACCACCGCCAAGCGCAAATCCGCTTACCGCCGCGATGATGGGTTTTTTGATTTTTCGGATTTTATCCCATCGTGCAAACTGGTCGCGTTGCAGCATTTCCATTGCAGTTGCATTCGCCATTTCTTTTATATCGGCACCGGCGGCGAATGCTTTTTCGTTTCCCGTGAGAATAATTGCTCGCACGTCGTCATCGTTATCGAGCGATTCAAGCGCGTCAACAAGTTCGTGCATCAGTTGCATATTCAGCGCATTGAAAACTTCCGCGCGTTGCATTTGAATGATTGCATACAGATTTTCTTTGGCAATGGAAATGGTGGTGTAGTTCATAGTTTTCGTTTGTTCGTATGTTCGTTTGTTTGTTCGCTGGTTCGTTCAAGAGCCATAGTTTATTTTAGATTTTTGATTTTTGATTTGAGATTTAGTGAGTTGAAAAATTTGTTTTGTGCTTCTCTGTTCTTTAATTTCAGAGAGAATTTTTAGAAGTTCTTTTTCCGAAATATCTTCGTAATCAGATTTATCGTAAATCTTCATAAGATATAATCGCACAAGTTTATCAGATATTGTTTGCAAACGAACTATAAGATGGGTTATGATTCTTCATCCTCCGCTTTTTCCATTTCCTTTGCTTTTGACCGCCAAGCGAATCTTTCGACAATTGTTTCCGATTGAAGTTCCCAATTCTGGATTGCCGAACAATTGTTCTTCTAATGCAGAAAGTTCATTCTTTAAAGAACGATATTTCTTCGTTAGCGCTTTCGCTTCTCGAATAAAATTCGGCGTCGGAATGATTTCACAACTCATTCATAAATTCTCGGAATGTTATTGCCTTTCTCTTTCCTTGTTCAATTTCTTGCACTTCCCGAAAGGCATCGCTCAAAGAATTTTTCATTCGGGCATATTGGCTCAATTTATTGTAATCACCAATAAATTGTTTCCAAACCTGAATAGGAAGAAGAACAGCAGTCGTATTTCCTTTCGCGTCTGATAGATAATTGATGTTGAGTTTTGGCATACAATGAGTTGATGCTACGTTTTTGAAAATTTCTTGCGGAAAATATAGAAAGAAATTAGAAAAGAAAGTTGTAAAATGAGATTCCGTTTTCATTTTAAAATGAAAAAGCGGCAGAGAAATTTTCTTTACCGCTTAAATATTCATGCGTTGTTATTTGCATTTCTACGAATTACTCACGCCAAACTATTATGTCATCAAAATAGAACGTCGTATTTCCATGTTCTGCTCCTAGTTCAAAAATATCGTACGAATTAGAAAGAAAAGTACCACTGATATTTTGTCCAACCCAAGTATCGTTTACCCAAACGTCTATCTTATGATTTGTAAAGTCAAGCCGCATTCTAATCTTATACCATTGATTTGCAACGAACTGACCAAGTGATTGATTCGTGCTTCCAATGTGAGCTCTAATAGTTCCATCAGTGGCGTACAGGTACGTGCCCGGCCATTCGTGCGCAGTAGCCAAATCATTAAACAAAAACCTACCCATATCTTCAGCATTGCCAGTATTTGAGTTACTTGCCATCAACCATAGTTCTACGTTAATCGGTGATTGAGTAAATTGGATAGGTCTGTACATGTGAGCTGCCCACCATGATGATAAACTTCCTTTTAGTTGCATTGCTTTTTCGCCAGAGTGATGTTGAGCCGTTGTAACTATCTGATAGGAATCACCCGCACCATTGTGAAGTAATACCCATCCACCACTTGAGGGAAACGAATTAGCAGCATAGGATTCGAAATCTTCTTGGAAAAGAAGTGAAGTAGCAGTGAATGTAATACTATCTATCTGAGATAGTGTGAACGGAACCGTTGTTCCATCGTTCTTGTGAACGTTCATCGTTTGTGAAAACGATTGTGTTGTCATAAAGACAACGAGTAAGAAAAGAATTGTATTTTGCATAGTTGTGTTAAGTTTAATTGTTTATAAATTTTATTTGATGAGTAACATTTTTTTCGAGAGTAGTGAATTTTCAAAAGCAACTTGGTAAATGTACAGTCCACTTGCCACAGTTGCGCCAACATCATTTTTACCATCCCACACGACTGAATGTGTTCCTTCTGCTTGCGAGGAATTGCCAAAAGATTTTACTAATTGACCAGCGATATTAAAAATCCTAATTTCAACATTCCCAAGTTTCGGTAACTGATATTCAATTATTGTACTTGGGTTGAAGGGATTAGGATAATTTTGCAACAAAGCGAACGTTTTGATAACACTCGCCCATCGTTCATTCCCGACACTTGTGATGTCAGAGAATGTAAGTTTCCGAATGTCTTGAATGGGAATGGAAGTTGTTGTTCCATTTTTCATTCGCACATTCATTTGGTACGTTTGCGAAGTAGAAATGCAAACGCCAAGTATGAAAAGAAAGATTATTCTTACCATAGTATTTTCTCCTAAACGGAAAAATAAAGTAGTCGCAGTTGTTAATTATGAAACTTACCGCTGCAACATTTGCCAGTAAATTTCAAACTCTTGTCAGATATATTTCCACATTTACGTCTGTATCAGAAAACTTTTTTAAAATAAAAAAAGGACGTAACCGAAATTGTTACATCCTACTTAGAGGTACTAGCATACCCGAATACAAAGACGCAACAAGGTTACGCCCATTGCTGGACGTAATCCTCGCCTATTCTTGTATTCTGAAAAGTGCTAGTTTTCTAAGTAGAACGCAGCGAAAAAACTACGTTGTATTTTTTATTAAAGTTGTGTTACATAAAAAATCGTTTGTTCGTTAATCACAAATAAACTTGCCGTCACGTTTTATGTTTTTCATATACGTAACGTATGGTTCTTTTTTCATTTCCTCCGGAGAAATTTCGATTGCCCCGGAATCCAGTAAGTCTTTAATGACATCGTCAGCAGTCCATTGGTGCTTACGGTGAGAAGGTTTTGCAGTTAGTCTTTTTCGTTTCTTAACCATTGTAAATATCTTTCTCTATAAAATTGATAATGTTGTTTAATTTCTTTCTTTGCTTGTGTCAATGCTCGGTTATTATCAAGGTGGGGTAACCAAATTTTTTCTCGTGTTGAACCATCTGGAGCAAGAACATCTATGTGCGGATGCTCGTGTGCGCTATCAAAACGTAAAATTTCAACTTCTTTTCCATCAATAACTGAAAGTGATTTCACAACGAAAGCGATGACAATTTTTCCTTCTGTTTCAAAATACACGAAGATGGAATTTTCATCGTCAAGATACACTCGATAATTTCTCTCGGGCATTGTGTTTCTTTTTCATCACAAACTTACAAAAATCTTAACGTAGCGAATAACTACGTTGTATTTTTTATAAAAGTTGTGTTACATAAAATTAGTTTGTTGGTTAACTTGTTAGTTCGTTGGTTGGTTTAATAATGTTGCTATGCTTTTTTCTCACTCACCGATTTTCTGGCGATAACGACGGAAACAAATGCAAAAAGAAAAAGCACTCCGAGTATTAATAGAAAATACGTATCCATAGTTTTAGTCTTTCTTTTGTGATAAAGTGTGAATGTAAAGTCCAAGTGATATAAAAACAAGTCCTGATAAACTTCCTATGAGCGCAGTTGGTTTGCTCACTCCTCCAAGAAATAAAACAGCGACGCACCCAATAAGCGCGGCTTCACCGATTCGAATAATTACATCTGCTAATTTCTCAAGAGTGGCTTTAGGAAGTTTCATCTTACTTGCGGGCAAAATATATGTTCTTTGAGTTGAGAAAACAAATCAAACTTACTTTTTTGTTTTTGAAGTTGTTCTCTTCGTCGAAGAAGTTTTCTTTTCTTTCACAACACTTTTCTTCTTCAGAACTTTTTCTATCATTTCGCCAATCATTGCGGGACTTTCGACAACGTGAATTCCTGCTTCGCGCATCACTTTGAATTTTTCCGCCGCCGTTCCTTTTCCGCCGGAAATAATTGCTCCTGCATGTCCCATTCTTCTTCCCGGAGGAGCGGTTTGTCCTGCAATAAATCCGACGACAGGTTTCTTCACGTTCTTTTTTATAAACGCTGCGGCTTCTTCTTCTGCGCTTCCGCCGATTTCGCCAATCATAACAATTGCATCAGTCTTGTCGTCTTCGTTGAAAAGTTTTATCGCATCGAGAAATCGTGTTCCAATAATCGGGTCGCCGCCGATTCCGATACATGTTGATTGACCAATGCCGCGTGTCGTCAGTTGATGAACCGCTTCGTACGTCAATGTTCCGCTGCGTGAAATTAAACCGACACGTCCCGCTTTGTGAATAAAGCCCGGCATAATTCCGACTTTACATTCTCCCGGCGTAATAATTCCCGGACAATTCGGACCGATGAATCGCGTTCCGACTTTTTGCGTGTAATCGTACACGCGAACCATATCGCGCGTTGGAATTCCTTCGGTGATACACACAACGAGTTTTATTCCCGCGGCGGCAGATTCCATAATTGCATCGGCGGCAAATTGCGCGGGAACAAAAATAACGGACGTATCCGCGCCTTCGTTCTTTACCGCATCAGCAACAGTATTGAAAATTGGAACCGCCTTTTCAAACGCATCTTTTTCGTTGCCTTTGTATTTTGTTCCGCCTTTGCCGGGAGTTACACCGGCGACAACGTTTGTTCCGTATGCGAGCATTTGCGATGTATGAAATGTTCCTTCGCCGCCGGTAATTCCCTGCACAACGAGGCGAGTTTTTTTGTTGACGAGTATTGACATAATGAATTTAAAAATGAAAAAAAGATTTACGATTGAAACCAATTCAAAAATGTAGAAAGGTTTTCTAAAATTTTTTCATTACCGGTTTCTTCTGAAAGTTTTTGAGTTGATGAAATTATATTTTCGATGTTGAGTTTCTTTTTCTGACGGAGCAAAACAGATTTGATATCGGATTGATCAAGTTCATCAAACCGAACAAGTTTATACACTATCAAATCTTCCGGATGAACAATAGAAATTTTTTCAGTGAAAAAAAGTTGTTTCTTCGCGCGTAGAATCGCTTGTTTATCCAATGAATACGAAGCCAAACGTACATCTACTGAGAATCTTTTTGTGTATCGAAGTTTTACCGGTAGATTACGATTGAGCCGGGCAACAATTTTCGGAAATGATGAAACAGTAATCTTAAAACCGTGTTCTCGCATTGTTCGAATAAATTTTTCCGAATCTTCTTTTTCAAGAAGTACAACAATATCGGAATCAATTGTCATTCGTGGCTTTCCTAAAAGCGATGAAGCGATTCCACCAATAACGACATACGGTATTTGAAGTTTGGTGAGTACCGCAACAAGAGCGGAAATCATTTTATCCATTCGGCGGCTTTGCACAATATTTCTGTACGAATGCGTGCTTCATTCATCGTCATTCGTTTGAGGTCTTCGAGTTCTTCTTTTTTGATGTCGTCGTAACTTTCAAACGGTTTCATACCGATAAAATTTTTCTTCATGTTTTTTCTTTGAGCACGTTTTCTCATTTCTAAATTTCTCCACGCCGAAATTTTTGTAACGTTTCCCATTCTTCTTTTGATAATGCGCGATAGGTAAATTCTTGGTATTCTTCTAACCAACGTAAACGTTCTTTGAGCGGAAGTTTTTGAAATTCTTCTATTTGTTCTTCTGTAACGAAGTACGAATATCCTCCGCGAATTTCATTGGCTTGAATTTCGTTCATCGGCGTAACTTGTTAAGTGATTCAATGTCAGAAATATCTTGCTTTCTATTTGCATTCTTTTTGAGTTCAATAAGGTCATCAACAGAAATAAGGGGGATTTCAATACCGTCCATCATTTTCAAAATTCTTCGTTCATAAACCGTATCAAAATCTATCGGTTGGCCAAATACAAAATCTACCGTGAGAAATTCTTTTCCACTTTTGTGGAAAGTAAATGCCCGCATATTTTTTTGTTCCATCCATTCTTTGCGCTTTGTTTCGTTTGCAAAGTCGGTAGACTTCACGGGCAAACGCGTTTTGTACCCCAATGTTTCTAATTCGTGTATCGCTTTAAGAAGATTTGTTTCGTCCATTGCTAACAACAAATCTACATCGTGCGTTGAACGAGGAACACCGTACAAGACAATCGCTGTCCCGCCAATGACTACGTACCGAATGTTTGCGTTATTTAACGCACTGAAGACTTCAAGGTAATACACGAATTCCACTTTCTATTCCAAACAATCCGAAACCTTCAAAATTGTCGCTTCGTCAAAATGTTTTCCGTATAACTGAAATCCAATCGGCAAATTATTTTTATCTTTTCCCGCGCGAACAGCGATTGCGGGAATACCTGCAAGATTTGCAGAAACGGTATATACATCTTCCAAATACATTTGCACGGGGTCGTTACTTTTTTCTCCGATTTTAAAAGCAGTTGTTGGCGTCGCGGGAGAAACAATAATATCAACTTCTTTATATGCGTTGATGAAATCGTTGTAAATAAGTCGGCGAACCTGCTGCGCTTTGCGATAATACGCATCGTAATAACCGGCGGAAAGAACGTACGTCCCCACCATAATTCTTCGTTTCACTTCATCGCCAAAACCTTCACTGCGAGAACGAATATACATATCGTGCAAATTTTTTACTTTCTCCGCGCGATAACCATAACGCGCTCCATCGAATCGAGAAAGATTACTCGACGCTTCCGCCATTGCAATAATGTAATATGTAGGAATAACATATTCCGCATTCGGCATCGAAATTTCTTTTACTGTTGCACCAAGCGATTTCAGTTTTTCTATGTGAAGAAAAATTGCTTTACGAATTTCTTCATCAAGTCCGTCGGCAAAATATTCTTTGGGAATTCCGATGTTCAAGCCGGAAATGTTTTTATTCAATGCTTCGGTATAGTTCGGAACGGAAACATTTGCCGAAGTCGAATCATGCTCATCGTATCCAGCTATTACTTGTAAAACTCTCGCAACATCACGCGTTGTATTTCCGAAAATTCCGATTTGGTCAAGCGAAGAACCATACGCAACTAATCCGTAACGCGAAACTCTTCCGTACGTCGGCTTCAATCCGATTACTCCACACAACGCTGCCGGTTGACGAACAGATCCGCCGGTATCACTTCCGAGCGCAGTTACACACATATTCGCCGCAACAGCAACAGCAGAACCTCCGCTTGAACCGCCGGGAACTCGCGTTTCATCGAACGGATTTTTTACAACACCGAATGCAGAATTTTCCGTTGATGAACCCATTGCAAATTCATCTTGATTTGTTTTTCCGACAAAAACAACATCGGCATTTTTCAATCGCTGAATCGCCGTTGCATCGTACAGAGAAACAAAATCCTGCAAAATTTTTGAACCGCACGTTGTAACTTCGTCTTTGAAACAGATATTATCTTTCGAAGCCATCACCATTCCCGCAAGTTGTCCTGCTTTCCCTTCGGAAATTTTTTTATCAACTTCTTGCGCGCGGCGAGTTGCTTTTCCATCGAACACATTGAGAAAAGCGTTAAGGTTTCGCTTCTCGTTGATGGTTTGAAGAAATTGTTTCGTGAGTTCTTCGACGGAAATTTTCTTCGAAGAAATCTTTTCTTGAATTGAATCGAAAGTGTGCAAGATAAAATCATTCTTTGTGCCTTCGTGCCTTGGTGGTAATTATTTTTTTCACCACAAAGACACAAAGGCACCAAGTTAGAAAAAATTACTTTTTCTCGTCTTTGCTTTCTTTTTCTATTTCGTCCTGAATATCGCGCGCGGCTTTGCGAAATTCACGAACGCCTTTGCCCAATCCTTGTGCGAGTTCGGGAATTTTTTTGGCGCCGAAGAAAATGAGAACGATGAGTAAAATCAATATGATTTCTGTTGTGCCGATGTTGCCCATAGGGTTATCTTTCTAATTATTTTATAAATTATTTTCTTTGGAACGGTAAATTTCTTACTTCTCTGTAAAGAGTAATTTGTAACTGGAAATTCGTCATTGGTAGTTTTTCTCACTGCTCACTGTTCTTTGCACTCCGCTAAATATCCACACGCGAAAATTCCGCTTCAGTTTCTTCATCATCTTCCTCTTCTTCCAATGCCGAAGTTCGCAAGTGTTTGAAGAATGTTACGAGCCAACGAATTATTCCCGAAAGTAAATACAACACAAACACGGGGAATAACGCGTTGCCTTTGGTAAAAATTATTATCAATGTCGCGAATGTAACAATCGTAAATTTTGCAGGATGAAGTTTTATATCGCGAGGAGTAAATTTCGGCAACGTGTCGTAACGAATTGTTGAAATCATTGCGAGAGAAACAAACAAAACGAGCGGTGTAAGGAATTCGGATTTTGAAATAGTGAGCATGGGAAATAACGATTCAAAATCCGTTGCAAGAAACGAACACACGATTGCGGCTTGCGCGGGAATCGGAAGTCCCGTAAAATATTCTTTCTCAAATCCCGAGAGTTGAACATTGAACCGTGCAAGTCGAATTCCGCCGCAAATCATCGGCAACGAACTGATTAACACTCCGAAACTTCCCCACGAACTGAATTGATACTGATACAATAAAAACGACGGCGCAACACCAAACGTTACAACATCTGAAAGCGAATCGAATTCGACGCCGAATTTGCTTGACGATTTCGTCAGTCGCGCCATCACGCCATCAAGCGAATCGAACAATGCGCCGAGCAGAATAAATATCACTGCATTCAGAACGTCGTTCTTCATGGAATACGTCATCGAAAGAAATCCGCAGAACATATTCAATGTTGTAAATAAACTCGGAACAACTGCGCGGGTAATTCTCATTTTAAATTTTAGATTTTATATTTGAGATTGTAGATTACGAATTCGCAACTATTGCTTCGGCATCCTTGCAATTACCGTTTCGCCGGCAGTTGTGATATCGCCAATCTTCACATTGATTTCCGAATTGAGCGGAAGCAACACATCAACGCGCGAACCGAATTTTATCATTCCGAATCGCTCGCCGCATTTTGCCGAATCGCCGATATTCAAATTCGCAACAATTCTTCTTGCAACAAAACCGGCGATTTGTTTGAAAAGTATTTTTCCGAAGTTCGTTTCTAAACCAATTAATGTTCGCTCGTTCACTTCGGAAGATTTATCTTCAAATGCAACCATAAATTTTCCGGGAATATGTTGAAAGAACGCAACTTTACCATCGAGCGGAAATCGGTTCACATGCACATTCAACGGCGACATAAAAATAGACACTTGCTTCGCTGTTCCTTTGAGAAAATCTTTTTCCTCGACTTCCTGAATGAGAACAACTTTTCCGTCTGCGGGAGAAATTACTCCGCGTTCGATGGTAGGAGTTGTTCTATTCGGGTCGCGAAAAAAATTCAGTGAGAAAAGAAAAAGCGCGGCGGAAAAAATCCAAATCGTCCATCGCACAATATCCGAAGAAAGAAAACTTCCGCCATAAATTCCGATGATTGAAATTCCGCACGTGATGAAAAAAACGTCGTAGCCGTATTTGGTAATCAATGTTGTTTACTGAATGTGAAAAAAAGCGGGTAAAATTTGTGGAAATTTAAAGAGAGAAAAAAACGCAATGTATCATTTCCGAACAATACATTGCGTTCTTCGTTATTATTTTACAACTTCTCCAACAAAAACTTTGTGAACATTGTGTACAAATGCAATCGCGCCGCTCTATCGCCAATGCCGTGTAAACGATTCGCATAAGTCCTTTCTTCAATGCGTACCATTCAGAAATCCATTAACAGATAGATGTTCATCGAGTTCGGGCCATTTAATACCGCTTCCCTTTCCTATCCATTTGAAATTTTTCAATTGTTCTTTATTCGCATTGAACAATCGCGGATACCAAATGAGCGGAATTTGAAGAACGCGAGCATCATCAAGGTACACAATGAGATAATCGTCTGTAAAATCAAGTGCGGTCGCTTTAATTCTTGTTTCTGTTAAAATATTCATTCCATTTATCTTTTATGAGTTGTTTATTTTCATTTCGCCCAATGAGAATTTCTTGTTTACAACTTTTCCAACAAAAACTTTGTGAACATTGTGTACAAATGCAAACGCGCGGCTTTATCGCCAATGCCATGCAAACGATTCGGATAAAACATTGTTTGAAACTGCACATTCTTTTTTATCATTTCATCTGCCATCGTAACGGAATTTTGCCAATGCACATTATCATCACCGGTACCGTGTACGAGTAATAAACTTGATTTTATTTTTTCTGCGTGTTCCGAAGGCGCGCTTTCTTTGTATCCGTCGGGATTGAGTTGCGGCGTTTGCATATAGCGTTCCGTGTAAATTGTGTCGTAAAATTTCCAATGCGTAACGGGTGCAACCGCAATTCCCGCTTTGAAAACATCTTGTCCCGCTTCGAGCGCCATCAACGTCATATATCCGCCGTAACTCCATCCCCAAATTCCGATGCGCAATTTATCAACGTACGGAAGCGAGCCGAGATATTTCGCCGCTTCCACTTGGTCGTTCGCTTCCCACTTTCCCAAATTTTTATACGTGATGCTTTTGAAATCTTTTCCGCGAAATCCAGTGCCGCGATTATCCACGCTGACAATCATATATCCTTTTTGCGTTAGCATTTGATACCACCAGTTATCGCGACCGCCCCACGCATCCGTAACGGTTTGCGACCCCGGACCGCCGTACACGTTCATAAACACGGGATATTTTTTTGAAGCGTCAAAATTCATCGGCTTGAGCATCCATCCGTTCAATTCAACACCATCGGAAGTTTTAAATGTAAAAAATTCTTTTTGCGAATACGGATATTCATCGAATGCTTTCAAATTATTTTCTTCAATCATTCGCACAAGTTTTCCATTATTTTTCCGCAAAGCAATTTTTGTCGGCGTGTTCGCGTCGGAATAATAATCGAGATAATATTTTTGGTTTGGTGCAAAGTTAATCGTGTGCGCTCCTTTCGTTTCGGAAATGCGTTCAACATCGCCGCCATCGAGTTCAACAGAGAATAATTGCTTTTCCATCGGTGTTGGATTTCCCGCAGTGAAATACACGAGTTCATTTTTTTCATCAATCGCGGAAACGTTTTGCACATCGTAATTTCCTTTCGTGAGTTGGCGAATTAGTTTCCCATTCATATCATACATATAAATGTGATTGTATCCATCGCGTTCACTCATCCATAAAAATCCTTTTCCGTTTTTCAAGAAATGCGGATTACTGTTTTCCGATTCAACCCACGTTTTCGATTCTTCCGTTAACACGACTTTCGATTTTCCCGTTGTAACATCGGCGAAATACAATTCCAATTTATTTTGCAGGCGATTTAATTTCTGAAACGAAAGTTCGTTCGGTTTCCCCGTCCATTGCATACGGGAAATGTACGTGTCCTGCGTTGAATCAAATGGTTCGTTAAAGTCGAGCCATGTTGTTTGTCGTAAAGACGCATTGCGATGCGTCTCTACAACACCAATTTTCACAATGGAATTTTTATCTCCCGCTTTCGGATAACGCATCGGCGAAACGTTTTGATGCAACGGAAGAAAATCGTTAATGGGAAATTCGGGAACGCGGTTTTCATCGAGTTGCCAATACGCAATGTATTTTTCGTCGGGCGAAAATTCCCAACCGTTGATAATGGAAAATTCTTCTTCGTACACCCAATCAAAATGTCCGTTGATGATGTGTTCAGCACCATCGAACGTGAGTTGCGTTTCGGTTTTGCCCGCAATATCGTACACAAAAATATTATTCGCCCGCACAAAGCCAATCATTTTCGAATCGGGAGAAAACTGAATGTTCACTTGCTCTTCGTCAGTATTGGTAACTTGAATAAACTCGCCGCTTTTCATCGAGTAGAGATAAAAATTTCCGCCGCTTTTTACTGCGCGCGCAACGAGCGTTCCGGTGAATATAACATACTGTTCATCCTTCGACCAGAAATAGTTTTGAATGTTGAACGCGCTTGTATCGTTAGCGAGTTTCAGTTTTGTTCCGTCAATGAGAACAATTTTTTTTCCGCTTTCAACATCGTAGCGCATTACGCTGGTGCGTTTTGTAACGGAATCATTTTCCAGCAACGAAAATGCTTTTCCATTTTCAATCCAATGCATACCGCGTAACGACTTTCCCTGAAACGACGGCGACGAAAAAATATCTTCGAGCGTGTACTCTTTCGTGCGCTGTTGCGTGAATGAAAAATTATTTCCAAAAATGAAAAGGAAGATGAGAAATAAAATTGTGTGTTTCATAGTAAAGTAGTTGAGTATTTGAGAAGTTGAGAATAAGAGATTGTTAGATGTTGAGAAAAAAATCGGCGATAAAATACGTTTAAAATAAAAAAAAGTCGTAATGCTTCACATGAAACCTCTGAACAAGTCAGAATATTTAAAATAAACAAGTCGAATCAAAACGTTTACCTCGAAAACTCAATGCCCACAGAGACATACTCAAAATTCGCAAAGCATTGATTTTATTGCTCTTTGTGTTTTTAAAAATGTTGATTCAGTAGCGCATTCTCAATGAGCATAAATCTTTTTCAGAAGTTTCGGAGTCGTTAGAAAAAATGGATAAACTTTATTTGTCAACGATGTTACTTTGCTTTTTACTTTCGATAATTTCCTTCGCTCTTTGCAACGCATCATCAAGCGAGCCGAAAATATTTTCTTCGCCGCATCGAGAATATGTTTCAATCGAATAAAATCACTTTTGCGCATACACCACGAGAGCGGAAGCAATAACGTCATCGCGAAAATATCTGCTCAACGACATCGGAGTTTTTACATCAACGTTTCTTCCAAGTAGTGCTGACAATTCTCTTTGAATTTTTGCAAGAGTAAAATAACCGACGTGCTGGCTTGGCTCAAACTCAATCATAACATCAACATCACTGTCGTTGCTAAAATCATTACGAAGTACTGAACCAAAAAATGAAAGTTTATTGACGTGATTTTGTTTACAAAATTCTTTGAGTTGTTCGTTTGAATAGTCGAGAGGAATTGTTTGTTTCATATTTCGGGAGTAAATATAATTTTTTCTTGCGAAGAAATCTCTTCACATAAAAAACACTAACCACACCAACGCAAATACCGGAATTAAAATCGGCAGAGAATATTTGTATATGTATTCAAGAAAATGCGGTGTGTGTACTCCCGATTGGTCGGCGATGGATTTTACCATAAAGTTTGGTCCGTTGCCGATGTAGGTATTCGCTCCGAAAAATACTGCTCCGAGAGAAATCGCTTTGATATAAATAAAATGATTGCCGAGAATAAACGCTGTTTGAATATCGGCAACGGAAACATTTTTTGCCGAGAGTATATCGTAATGATATTTCAATAACATCGTGTACGTGTTGCGAATTTCTTCCGAAGAAATTTGTGCAACAATTCCGAAATCCGCGCCATGTTGTGCGATAAGTTGTTGCACTTGCTGAATAACATCATGCTTCACAAACAATCCGAACGAAGCGGAAAGAAAATTCAGATACGTTGGCGCATTATCGAGAACGCTGGATAACGCTCCGCTCCCCCAATAAAATTGTCCCGCAGTTGTAATACCGATTGATTGCGCATTGACTTCGAGCCATTGCAGTGCGGGAATCATCGTTGCAAAAATTCCGATAAATAACAACGCGACTTCTTTTATCGGAACAAAATTGAAATCATTTTTTTCGTGAATTTCTTTTCGCGTTGTGAAATATGAACCAACCGCCGCCGCAATCATCAATACTTCACGCACAAACATCGGCTTTTGAATAAACACAGCAGATAAAATGATTAAAAGAAACAGAACATTGTGTAAACCGCTGACTTCCGCTTCTTCTTCTTTCGCTTCGATTTCGTGTTCGAGTTTGTCGGGAAGTTTTTTGAAAGAGATGTAATCGAAAATGTAAAATACGAACAACACGAGAGAAATCGTGAGAAGCCATTCGAGATACACATTTTCCAAAACCAAAAAAAACGGAATGCCTTTTAAGTAACCGAGAAACAATGGCGGGTCACCAATGGGAGTTAATGCACCGCCGATGTTGCTCACGATAAAAATAAAAAATACGATGTGAAAACCACTGATGCGGTATTTGTTGGAGCGAATGTACGGACGAATGAGAAGCATTGATGCGCCGGTTGTTCCGATAAAGTTGGAAACAATTGCGCCAATTCCAAGCAGCACAACATTCCGCATTGGTGTTGAACAACCTTTGATGCGAATGTGGATTCCACCCGCAACGACAAACAATGAACCGATGAGAACAATGAAACTTACATATTCAAATCCCGTATGAACAACGCGCTCCGCATCACCAAAAATAAAAAGGTAATAGAAAAGCGTAACGCATCCCAAACCAATTGCAACGTGCGGGTAAAATTTTTCCCACCAGTGCTTGCTGATAAACGGCATTAACGCAATGGCGAGAAGCAACAGCACAAACGGAAGAATCATCCATGCTGATGGCGCTGTTGATTGAAGTGTTTCTTCTTGGGAAAAAAGAAATGATGTTGGGAAAAGTATGAGAAGGAAGAGTGAGAGAAGTTTTTTGAGCATTAGATTAGTTTTCGTGACTTAATCTAATGGATTGATATAATTCAATTGCTCATTCTTTGCGGCAATACACAACTTTGTATCTGAAACTATGAACTGTTCAATGGTTTCTTTTTGAAAAATGAATGACGCAAGTTGAATAGAATCGAGAGTTTTCAATTGATGTTTCTCAACCAAAGAGATTGCAAGCGATTCAATTTCTTTTGTCAATGGAGTTACATCAAAAAAGGAAAAATCAAGCGTGATTTCTTTTTTGAGCAGTAAATATTCTTTTTGCGTAATCAGTTTTTCCGAATGGAGTCGGCGTAAAGCAGAAAATGATTCTACTTTAGTTATTGAAGAAACAAAAATTCGAGAAGCATTTTCAAAAAATTCATCAACGCGCTTGCTTCCTTTTTCATCCACATATCGTTTTATGAGCGCAGATGTATCAAAGAAAAATATCACCCAATGCTTCTTTCTTCTTCGATATAGGATTGCACAGAAACAGAATCGGAAAGTTTTACCTTTTTAATTTTGCGCTTCCATCCGTTTCGTTTTGATGCTTGTGGAATCATTATTGCAATCGGTTTTCCCGCGCGAATAATTTGAATACTTTCTCCATCTTCCACTTGGTCGATTAATCTGTTAATGTTTTTAGGAAGTTCTCTTGTTGAAATTTGAAGCATAATATTTTTAAATTTTCGTAAGTAAAATACAGAAATTCAACATTTCATCGCTCATTGCGTTCACGGTTCACATCGTCTGCGAGATTTCCCTTTATTCCTTTTGTGAGTTCTCTCATTTTTTCAATGGATAACTTGGAGAAATCTGTTTTAGGAGTAACGATGACTTCCACTTTTGTATTATCTTTGAACGGAAGATTTTCCAATTCGAGATGACCGTGTTTGAGTGTGGTTTCTGTAACGTATTGACTCATTGTGTCAACTGTGTAAAAATTATGAATAAAAAAATATATGGTACTTATTTTTCAACATAGAAATGTTGAATAACGTACATAAAAAAACTTAATGACTTTGCGACTCTGTACGAACCAAATTACTCGTTCCGTGAATTTTCTCTACAACTGCTTTTGTAGATAGTGTAGTGAGTTTCATAAATGTCGAAGGATACAATCCGAGCCACACAATGAAAATAAGAGGAAGGGCGAGCACAAAAATTTCTCTGAACGATAAATCGGTGAGCGAATTATTTTTTTCGTTGGTTACATTTCCAAAAATTACACGCTGATACATCCAGAGTAAATACACAGCGGCAAACACAACACCTGTTGCAGAAAGAATTGCATACCATTTGTTCGCAAGCAGCGTAGATTTGAATGCGCCGAGCAAAATCAAAAACTCGCCGATAAATCCGTTGAGTCCCGGAAGCCCTGCGGAAGAAAGTGTAACGAGCATAAAAAGCGTTGCGTATATCGGCATCACTTTTGCAATTCCGCCAAACTCAGAAATCATTCGTGTGTGTCGTCGGTCATAAATCATTCCAACCAATAAAAACAAGCATCCGGTGGAAAGTCCGTGATTTATCATTTGAATCGTCGCGCCTTGAATTCCTTCTTCCGTTCCGGAAAAAATTCCCAGCACAACAAATCCCAAATGACTCACCGAAGAATATGCAACAAGTTTTTTCATATCGGGCTGCACCATTGAAACAAGCGCGCCGTAAATAATTCCGACAACGGCAAGCATAGAAAGATACGGCGTAAATGCAATAGTTGCTTGTGGAAAAAGCGGAATACAAAAACGCAACATTCCATACGTTCCCATTTTCAAAAGAACGCCGGCAAGAATAACGCTTCCTGCTGTCGGTGCCTGCACGTGCGCATCGGGAAGCCACGTGTGAAACGGAAAGAGAGGAACTTTGATTGCGAAACTCAATGCGAATGCGGCGAATAACCATAACTGAATTGTTGCGGGAATTGTCGGCGCAATGTTCAGCAACGCATCATAATTCACAGTGAGCATGCCGTTTGTCATTGTGGACGAATAATAACCGAGCCACAAAATGGCAACGAGCATCAACAAACTTCCGAACATTGTGAAGAGGAAAAATTTTACTGCTGCATACACGCGTTGTTCGCCTCCCCAAATTCCGATGATGAAATACATCGGTATCAACATCGCTTCCCAAAAAATGTAAAAGAGAAATAAATCGAGCGAACAAAACACTCCTAATATTCCGACTTCGAGAAAAAGGAACATTGCAACAAATTGCTTGATGCTTTTCGTGATGGAATTCCACGACGAAAGTAACGCGATGGGAGTGAGAAATGTTGTGAGTAAAATGAGAAGCAGCGAAAGTCCGTCAATGCCGATGTGCCAAGAAATATTCAGCGCAGAAATCCACGGAACGTTTTCGACAAACTGCATTTCTGTTTTTGTTGCATCAAATTGGAAATATAAAAACAGCGAAAGGACAAACACGCCAATGCTTATTGCAAGTCCGAGTTGTTTCGCGATTGCTTCTTGTTCTTTCTTCAAAAACAACAGAAGAAATCCACCGACGAGCGGCGTGAGAATGAGATATGAGAGAAGATGTAATTCCAATTTTAGATTTTAGATTGAAGATTTTAGATTTATTTTTTTTTCTTCCGAATAAATTTTTTCGAAACGAGGTTTTATTCCCGGAATAATATCTTTTGCTGCCTCCCAAATAATTGTAAAATCTGTACCCCAATATGCGTGAACTAATCTATCTCGCAATCCAGCCATTTTATCCCACGGTATATCAGAATATTTTTCAATTACGACATCGGGAAGATTTTTAACTGCTTCACCAATAATTTCCAATTTCTTTAATACAGCGCTTGCAGTTCTGTCATCGCCTTCAAACTCTTGAAAAGTCATTTCTTTGACAAAACTTTCTATTGCTTCCATTGCTTCAATTATGTCATGAAGAAAAAGAGTATAATCTCTCATAATTGTATCAAGTCAGCGTGAACGTACGGAGCAATTTCTTTTCTCAATGCACGTTTTGAAACCACATCAACTTTTCTCTCAAATTTTTTTTCGAGAAAGTTTCCCAAACCAACCAAATCAAAAATAGATGCTTTATCAAGAAAATTTACCAGCACATCAATATCGCTGTTCGGAGTTTCTTCGCCTCGTGCATATGAGCCAAAGATACCAACTATTTCGGCTTTGTAGTTTTGTTTTATTTCTCCGCTTAACGAGTGAAGCGTTTGGAGAATTTCTGTTTTGTTCATTGTTGTTCAAAAATTGCTCCGACTTTCATAGAAAATCCTTGCACAACGTGTGAAAAAATTTTTTGTTCGGAAAATTGAGATAATCGTCGTACGTCAGTCGTCTGCGAGAATATGCTAATGCGGAAGATGGTTCACTCACAACGTTTGTTTTTGAATTGTTCTGAATTTTGTGATAGGTATTGTTACAAATAAGTTATGCAACAGTTGCAAGTTTTTCGGCTACCCAAAGATTAACAAGCGTTTCTGGAGAAACTTTTTCTTTTTTAGAAACGCGAGAAAGTTTTTTTGCGAGATTTTCTTCAACGACAACGTAGCGAGAGTGTTCTTTTAATTTCACATCAAAAATTGCCTGCGATGTTTCATTCCAATAATCAGCAAGATTGTGCGAATCCCAAAACTCACTTGCTTCATCAAGCGAAGAAAAATTTTGCGGAATATGTTCGTGTTTTGTTTTATTTTTTCTCATATAGTTTTCTTTCGCTGTTTGTCATATCGCGCGAAGTAATGATCAATGCGTTATAGTTAAGTTTGTGAATGAAAAAAGTTATCAAATATCTTCCAGAATCTGTTCGTCCGAGCGCAGAATACATATCTTCATTTCTCACTTTTCCTTTTTCAATATATCTGAACTTCGGTTCATTCAGAAACATTTGACGAACTTCTGTTTCCGAAACTTGGTGTTTCCACCGAAGTTTATCAAGTATTTGTGGAAGAATAATTATTTCACGAATCGTCAATTACGTTTTCCCCAATTACATCAACAAAATTCCAAGGATCACAATTATTCCAACAACAAACACTGTGGCATAACTTTGCGCAACACCGACTTGTATTTTTCTCAGTTGTCCGCTTATTATTGAAATCAATGATGCGGTTCCGTTCACGAGTCCATCAACAATTTTTACATCGAAAATTTTCCACAAGAAACTTTCTGAAAGTTTGAACGTGGAATTAACGAAAATAAAATTGTACATCTCATCAACGTAGTATTTATTCCAAAGCATTTTGCGGAAACCTTTATTTTTTTCTTCGACAAGAATGGATTCTTGTCCTACATATTTTTTCCTTGCGTAAAAAATACTTGCAACGGCAATTACAACCGAAACCGCCATCAACATATATTCCATCGTATGTGAGCCTTCGTGATGCAGCGGTAAACGGAATTGCGCTTTTTCAAAAATCGGTTCGAGAAATTTTTCGATTGCATTTCTTCCGCCAAGCGCTTCCGGAATTCCGACAAATCCACCAACAATCGAAAGCACGGCGAGAATAATAAGCGGAATCGTCATTGTTTTCGGCGCTTCGTGAGGATGCGTGTGATGCGAATCGAAACGCGGTTCATTTTCAAACGTAAGCGAAACAAGTCGGAACATATAAAATGCTGTGAGCGCCGCGCCAATCGCACCGAGTAACCACAATACAATATTTCCTTGCGAATATGCTTTCCATAAAATTTCATCTTTGCTGAAAAATCCCGCGAATGGTGGAATGCCCGCGATTGCAATTGTTCCAATGAGAAACGTAATAAATGTAATCGGCAAATATTTTTTCAATCCGCCCATTTTTTGAATGTCTTGTTCTTCGTGCATAGCGTGAATCACTGCTCCGCTTCCGAGAAACAATAATGCTTTGAAAAATGCGTGTGTCATCACGTGAAAAATTCCCGCAGTGAATGCGCCAACACCAAGCGCAAGAAACATATATCCGAGTTGCGATACGGTTGAATACGCGAGAACTTTTTTAATATCGTTTTGCACAAGTCCGATTGAAGCCGCAAAAACTGCAGTGCAAATTCCCACGACTGCAACGATTTGCATTGTTGCCGGAGCGAGCGCAAATAAAATTGAGCAACGAGCAATCATATAAATTCCCGAAGTTACCATTGTTGCCGCGTGAATCAACGCTGAAACCGGTGTTGGTCCTGCCATTGCATCGGGAAGCCAAACGAAAAGTGGAATTTGCGCAGACTTTCCCGTTGCGCCGATGAATAAACACAACGTAATCCAAAACATCAACGAACTTCCGCTTTGCAACGATGCGGCTTTTGAAAATACATCAGTGAATGTTAAACTTCCGAATGTTGTAAAAATCAGAAACATTCCAATCAAAAATCCAAAATCGCCGATGCGATTGACGACGAATGCTTTTTTTGCGGCATCGGTTGTCATCGAATTTTTATCCGCGCCACCGACTTCAAATTTTCTATCGTGCCAAAATCCGATGAGGAGAAATGAACACAAGCCAACGCCTTCCCAACCGAGAAACATTACGAGAAAATTATTTCCAAGCACGAGACACAACATCATCGTGATGAACAAATTCAAGTACGTGAAGAAACGCCAGAATCCTTTATCGCCGTGCATATAACCGATGGAATACACGTGAATTAAAAATCCAACTCCCGTAACAATCAACGTCATCAATATTGAAAGTTGGTCAATTTGTAATGCGAATGGAATGGAAAGCGAACCGACAGAAAACCAATCGAAGAGTTGAATGATGTGCGACCGCTCTTCAACCGGCGAATTCAACATTTCAAAAAATATTCCAACAGCAATTGCAAACGGAATAAATACAGCAAGACTTCCGATTGTGCCGGAAATTCTCTCGGAATTTATTTTCTTTCCCAATAATCCGTTCAGAAGAAAACCAACGAAGGGAATGATGATTATGTAGTGAGCGTAGTGTAACAAGTTACGAGTTGCGAGTTTGAAGTTTCGAGTTTAGAAAATTTACAATTTACAAATTACAAATGACTAATTACCAATTACTAACTTACCATTTCATAATATTGATTTCGTCAATGTTCACCGTTTGTTTGTTACGATACAGCGCAATGATAATCGAAAGTCCAACAGCGGCTTCGGCAGCAGCAACGGTCATTACGAAGAACACGAGAATTTGTCCCGTTGCATTGCCGATAAATTGTGAAAAAGCAATAAGCGAAAGATTGACGGAGTTGAGCATCAGTTCAACGCACATAAAAACAACAATTGCGTTTCGTTGTGTCAATACGCCAACAACTCCCGTAGTAAAAAGTATTGCGCTGAGAATAAGATAATGTTGAAGCGGAATCAAAGTGATTTTAGATTTTCGATTGAAGATTTTCGATTCAAATTTTCGGTGGAAAAGTTAGGGAAATTTCGATGAAGTACAAATATGGATAATGAAACTTCCTAAAAAATAATTTCTATAACCACAACATTTTGACAAGTGAACGTTTACCCGTTGTTATTCTAAAAAAAACAGCCAACCTTTTTGGAAGTTGGCTGTTTCAAACTCACACCAGTTGAGCGTGAGAGTTTTTTGTGAAATATCTGTGTTAGCAGAATACTGATTACTCCATTATATTATTTTTAACGAAGAAGCACCATCTTCTTTATGTCCACAAATGTTTTGTTTTCGCTTGTTGAAGTGAGACGATAGAAATACACGCCGCTCGAAAATCTGCTTGCATCAAATTGCACTTCGTGCGTTCCTTCTTCGAGTTGTTCGTTGTTGAGTAACGTTGCGACTTCCTGACCAAGCACGTTGTAAATTTTCAAACTCACCAATCCGAAATCCGCAATCGTAAATCGTACATTCGTCGTCGGGTTGAACGGATTGGGATAATTTTGTTCCAGTGAAAATAACTCCGGTACAGATTGTTCTATTGTTATTGCCCCACTAAGTTGTTCTGTTTTTACATTCGTTAAACGTTGCAAAAACGGGACATCATTGATTTTCACGACACCGGAAAATTTCAATCCATCGCTCTTGAGTGTATCGCCATTCAATACATCTATGGAATCGTAAAACGCATTGTTTATTGCAGTCAGCATTTCGCTCAACTCTTGTAACTGTGGCGAGCCGACTTTTGCTTTTACCGTATCATACAAATTTCTTGTTTGATAATACGTCAATACCGTATCAATCCAATTACTGATTTGCGAGAGTGATTTGTTGTTCCACGCGCTTCCTTCATTTACATACACCAGCGAATCGAATCCTTTCGGCGTTACACCCTTGATACTCGATGCAAGATTTAGTTTGAATACACCAAATACCTGCGCAAGCGGATTGGTATACGCTTTGATATTCGGCGCAACTTCCTTCACAAATCTTTTCTTTTTACTTGCCCCGGCTTTTCTCACAGTATCAAACGGCGCATTGTATGCTCTGTTCGTATCGAGTTGCGTGTAGAACTTGAGCATATCTGCGCCTTTTTTATAGCGTATCCATCCAAGATTTTTGGCGGCGTTTTTATCTGTTTGCACTACGCCGAGTGTTAAACCATTCTTTCCGCCAAAGCGATTAACAACCGTATCGCGCCAGTTTCCGACATTTGGCAATGGTGTTGGCTGACCTTTTTTCTTTTTGAGAGAAGCGGCTTTCGCTCCCATTGCAGTTGTATTTTTGAACGTGCGGTATTTTGTCGTATCTACTACTCCAATTTTTGTTACGAACATACTATAACCACTATTCGTTAGTGTCGTTAAGCCAAAGGTAATGCTGGAACTTGCGAACTGTCCCGTAACATAACTATTTCCCGATGTGTCAACCGCGATACTGTAACCATAATCACTATTTGTTCCCCCCGCGCTTTTTGCCCACACCACATTCCCGCTGTCATCGTATTTGACGACATAGATATCAGTAACGCCATTACTCGTCAGTGTCGTTGAACCGAAGGTGATGCTATCACTATTAAAAGAGCCCGTAACATAACAATTTCCCGATGCGTCAACGGCGATACAGGAACTATAATAATAATCACTTCCGCCCGCGCTTTTTGCCCACACCACATTCCCGCTGCCATCGTATTTGACGATAAAGATATTAACGCCATTATTCATAAGTGTCGTCGAACCAAAGGTGATGCTGGAACTTTCGAAATATCCCTTGACATAACTATTTCCCGATGCATCAACGGCGATACCACGACCATAATCATAATAATCTCCCCCTGCGCTTTTTGCCCAGAGAACATTCCCACTGCCATCGTATTTGACGACATAGATATCAGTAAAGCCATTACTCGTCAGTGTCGTTGAACCGAAGGTGATGCTGCCACTAAAGAAATAGCCCGTAACATAACAATTTCCCGATGCGTCAACCGCGATACTGTTACTAACACCATAGCCGGTTTCCGGACTTTTAGCCCAGAGCACATTCCCACTGCCGTCGTATTTAACGATATACATACGTCCAACGGTCAGTGTCGTTGAACCGAAGGTGATGCTGTCACTAACAAAATAGCCCGTAACATAACAATTTCCCGAAACGTCAACGGCGATACTGAAACCCCAATCATCATTTGTTCCCCTCGCGCTTTTTGCCCACACCACATTCCCGTTGCCATCGTATTTGACGACATACATATCATGATTAATACCACTATTCATCAGTGTTGTCGAGCCAAAGGTGATGCTCGAACTTGCGAAATATCCCGTAACATAACTATTTCCCGAAACGTCAACGGCGATACTTTGACTATAATCATCACCTGTTCCCCCAGCTCTTTTTGCCCACACAACATTCCCGCTGACATCGTATTTGACGATATAGATATCACCATTTTCGATAGTGGTATCATTTGTTAGTATCGTTGAGCCAAAAGTGATACTGTGACTAAAGAAGTAGCCTGTAACGTAACTATTTCCCGATGCATCAACGGCGATACTGCTACCAGGATCATCATTTGTTCCCACCGTGCTTTTTGCCCAAAGAAAATCGGGAGTTTGTGCAAAGGCAGTGTCAATGTTCAATGAGGAATGAAGAATGAACAATGTAAAGAATGCAATTACGTTGCATACGTGTTTTAATTTTTTCATAGGAATTATCTTTCTATAAATGTTAGTTTGTTAGTTAGTTTGCTTGCCCGCCGCGGCGGGGCAATTTGTTTTGTAAGACAAGTTTGAAACTTGTCCTACGTGTTAATTGAAAAAAACTTTGTTGTGTATTACCTCTATTTCCCTCTTGCAAGTCGCCAGTAGTCAGTGGATTACACTCCACCAACTACTGACTACTGACTACTGACTGCTAATTGCTGATTGCTTACTACTTACTTCATCAGCACCATCTTCTTTATGTCCACAAATGTTTTGTTTTCGCTTGTTGAAGTGAGACGATAGAAATACACACCGCTTGAGAATCTGCTTGCATCAAACTGAACTTCGTGCAATCCTTCTTCCATCGCTTCATTATTCAATAACGTTGTTACTTCTTGTCCGAGTATGTTGTAAATCTTCATCGTTACGAATGACGACTGACTAATGACAAATGACAACGTTGTCGTGGGATTGAATGGATTGGGATAGTTTTGGTAGAGTTCGAACCGAAACGGTTCATTCTGCGAACCGCTTTCGTGTGCTTTCCCATCGAGTTTTTCAACAATATCTACATCCTGAGCAGAACGCACGCCACGCAATTTTACCGCATAGGGATTTTTTTTGCTTACGACGCCAAGAGAATCAATGATGTAGTTATCAGGCGCAAGACTATCATAGAATGCTTCATTTATTTTCTTCAAGATTTTTGTGGAGAAGTTATACAGGTTCTCACGCGCACTTGGCGTATTGATGCCATTGATTTCCCAGTAGGTCATAATCGTATCAAGAACGTCGCCAATATATGCAAGCGTTTTTCCTTCCAATTCCCTTCCCGCAAGTTCGAATGGTTCGGCAAGAACCAACTTATCGCCAAAGTGCGGGGGGATAATGGAATCTTTACTTGCCATGAGATTAAATTTGAAAATAACTCCCTGCTCCAGCGCAACATTGTTGAATTTTTTGCGAGATGGCTTCAACACCTTTACTAATTTTTTGCTCGTTGTGTTGACGCCGTTCAAATCGCGCACATAGTCAAGAGGAAACGCTTGCTTATTGGTGGTATCAGTAAAGACGTGTGGCGACGTATAAAGCTGCCCCATCTCCGCCGCTTTTTTATAGACAACCCATGCGTACTTTTTTGTGTTCTCACCGGTTTGTGGAATGCCCAGCATCGTCGGAATGGGAAGCACTTTGGAAATACGCTTGAACTCTGCTTCAAGGACGGTGCCAAAGTTGGGTTCATTGGGTATCCCCTTTGTATACTTAAGTTTTGCCGGTTTAACCAACAGTCCTTCTTCTGCGCGAAGCGTACGGAAGAAAACCGTATCGGTCGGCTTGTTCGCGAAATCCAGATTGGTAAATGAAACACCGGGAGACAGAGTTACGCTGTAGGCAAGCGGTCCTGCATTTGTGCCATTCACATTTAATGTAACGCCATTGCCGGGTTTCGGATATGTTTGACTCCATGAAGAAACCAATAAACTTTCTTCGACAGTATATGCGCCCGCAGGCAGATTGGTGAAGGAATAAGCGCCGAGCAGATCCGATTTTTTTTGCTCCTGCAAGATGCTATTGCTATATACTTTTACCACCCAGTTCTTGAGGGTATTTTCGCCGACGATACTGCTATCCCCATTAAAATCGCGGTATATTTTTCCGGAGACCGATATGAAATCATCATTCCGAACGATAGAAACAGTATTTGCATTAGTATTCACAATTGCCATATCTACATCGCGGTCGTTGTCGTAATCGCCGAATGCTATATATGATGGTTCGGAGCCAACATCAATAGTATTCAATTGTGTAAAGTGTCCGCTCCCGTCGTTTTTCAGTACGGAAATATTATCGGAGTTGCTATTGGCGCAAATAATATCTATTGCGCCATCGCCATCAACATCAGTTGCGCCGATATAGCGGGGTATCTTTCCTACGTCAATATAGTTTGAATCGCTTCTATAAGTTGAGTTGCCATTATTGAATATGAGTTTCACATTATTTTCATTGCTGCGCACTGTTGCAAAATCTACAAAACCGTTGTTGTCGAAATCTGCCGTTACGAGCGAATAGGGACGACTTCCGGTAATCAGCGTGCCTACTTCCTGAAAATTGCCCTTCCTGACATTTTTCATACGGGAAATTTTATCATTAAGGAGTGAGAGCACTCCGAGATCTATCAAACCATCGGCATCAAAGTCTGCGGCTGCAATTGCGACAGGCAGCGAACCGGTGCTTTGTGTCTTTATGCGTGTAAAGGAAAATGCGCCATCATTGCGAACAACAGAAATAAGGGAAGAGAGATAGAGCGAAACAATGAGGTCATTATCACCATCGTTATCTACATCGGTAGCAATTACTGCATACGGGTCGGTTCCCGCGGGAGTCGTTACGCCAACCGATGCGACAAGAGAAAAATTGCCGCTGCCATCGTTTCCTAAAATGGAAATAGTGGTATCTCCGCTATTGGCGGTTACGATATCAAGGAAACCATCATTATTCAAATCGGAGGCTGTTATGCTTTGTGGATTTGTACCGACGAATAGGATTGCATCGCGTTTGAATTTTTTTGCCGGTATATCGTATTTGAAGATGACTACCGTATTCGACCCTTGGTTGGCAACTGCGAGGTCGAGATAGCCGTCTTTATTAAAATCGCCGGAAACAATGGATGTGGGTTTTGTTCCACCGGAAGAAAACGTAGTATCTAAAGTAAATGTTCCTTTTCCTCCGATAGTGCGGGTGGTAAAGTTCCAACTGTAGCCACCGAATAGTGAATCATCTGATGCAGTGAGTATATTCTGTGTGAGCGTAACGAAAATTTTCTCACCGCGTTGTAATTCAGCCGACGGGACGAAGGTAAAAGAATTCGAGGTGGTTGAGGTAATCGTACCGTTTATTTTCCCGGAAAGGGAGCCATGGACGATAATATTGGATGTAGTCAGCGACGATTGTTTCATCGTATAACTGAACGTACCGCTAATAGAACCCGTTGTTGCATTGTCCACGGATTCATTGGCGGGGGAAAGTGCAGTTAAGGTAATAAGAGGCGCATTGCGGAGAAAGTATGTTGATTTTGCGCTGCTGGTAGTCATCAGGTCAATATCACCATCGCCATCAAAATCTGCGCCTGTCAGAGAGATGGGTGCATCACCTGTCGTAATTGTGAACGGGTTGGAGAATGTTGCATTGCCGTTATTGTACAGAATAGTGATTTTATCCAATGTCATGTGAGTAACAGCGATATCTATATCACCATCATTATCATAGTCAGCGAGTACTACTGCATGAGATTTTCCCCCGGAGTTCAGACTGGTATCCAGAGTAAACGTTCCGTCCCCATTGTTCAGCAAAAGAGAGAGTGAATCGCTGAATTCATCACCAGTAACAAAATCAATATAACCGTCATTGTTCAAATCTGCCGCGGCGATAGAACTTGCGTAGCGTTTGGTGGGATAGGTCTGTACCCGTGTAAATGTGCGGTTGCCGTTATTCCGATAAAATATTGTATTATGAGCATGCGTTGAAAGAACTATATCCACATCACCGTCATTATCATAATCTGCTGTTGCGAGACCGTATGCACGAGCAACACCTCCTGTTCCCTGCGGCGGCGTATATGCATTGCCAAAAGTTCCATCCCCCTCTCCAAAATAAATGTAAATATTGAACGAATTGAAGTGCGACGTAACGATGTCGCAAAACCCATCGCCATCAAAATCTGCGCCGCCAATCTGAATAGGATCCGACCCTGTGGGATAGGTAGCACTCGGCAAAAAATTGCCTGCACCATCATTTAACGAAATTCGGAACTCGTTATTTCCTCTGTCGGTATTAGCCAAATCCAGGTAACCGTCATTGTTAAAATCGCGGGCGATTATTCCGTACGGATCTGTCCCAACATTGATTGTTGAAGACACAACAAAATTTTCGCTGCCATCATTGCGCATTATCATTATCAGATTATCGGATGAGCTGACGGCTGCTATGTCTATGTCGCCATCATTGTCAAAATCGCCATTAGCCAGATAATTGACTCCATGCCCTAAGGAATCAAATGATGTCTGGATAAACTCGCCGTTGCCTTTCGTTACCTCTATGGTAAAATGCCAGGTATAGCCGTTTGTAAGACTATCGCCATCGTCCTCGAGTATATTTTTGCCGAGAGTAACATTGACCACTTCTCCTGTTGTAAAATTAGAATCAGGATTGAAGGTAAACGATGTTGCACTTACATTTGAAAATGCGCCGGTGTGTATTCCCGATTGTATGCCTACTACATATACATTGCCTGCATAGGTAGTAGAATTCATTTGCGAACCAAATGTTACTGTTATATTCGTTGCGGCAGAAATGTTATTGGCATTTCTTGATGGTGAGACAGTTATTTGCCCCATCGTCTGAGCAGCAAAAATTACAGTCGCACATATAAATACGATTGTATTTACAAATGATCTATTTTTCTTATTATTTGCGTAGAACATGTAGTTATTTCTCCGTATAGTTGATTGATGATTTAAGTTCCTCCGATTATGGAAGAGTGAATTAGAAAAAAAATTATCGAAATTACATTACCTAAAGGTTGGTTATCAAAACTCTTTTTTGCAAACGTCATTTTTGTGTTTGAAAAGATTCATTCCGTTACGTTTTTATGCTACAATTCTTTCTTCCGCTACGACGATGGCGGTTTTCAGTTCGTCAATATCAATCGGTTTGAGTAAAAATGCCGCGGCGTTATACTGATGCACTTTCGTTCTGTATTCACTGTGCGCGGTAACTGCGATTGTTTGAAATTCTGTTGTGTCATAACTTGCAAGAAAATCGAAACCGTTTTGTTCCGGCATTTCGATATCGAGAAAGACAATCTGCGGATGAAATTTTTCTACCGCAATTTTTCCTGCGTGCGCGGAATCAACAACAGCAACGAGTTCAATGTTCGCGCAATATTTTTCAAGTAAGTGCTGAAGAATATTTCTGCTGCGAAATTCGTCGTCAATAATGATGGAGCGAAGCATTGTTTCTGTTTCCGGTTTTTCTGTTGTGAAAATTTCCGGGACTAAAGTATGCTCTGGAGAAAAGAAGAGCAAGAAAAAAAGCGTGCAATTGATTGTACGGCAGTATTTGTACAAGAACGGCGGAAATTATTTATTTAACGGCGGGAGAAAAACGAAGCGAAATTCGTTTTTTACTAAAATGCGCTCTTGTGTAATTAGTAATTAGTTATTGGCCATTGGATATTAGTAATTGAAAATTGATAATTGATAATTACAGATTACGGATTACGGATTACTAATGACAAATGACCAATTACCAATTACAACTTCGATAGCCGAGCAAGAAATTCGTCTTTGTGTCTGCGCGAAACTTCGACGCGCGAATTATCGGAAAGCGTTACCACTCCCCCATCGCCCTTCTGATAGGATTTAATATGAATGAGATTGATAAGATGAGATTTATGCACACGAAAAAAATTGAGTTCGGCAAGTAAATCGTCAAACTCCTTCAACGATTTTGATGAAATATATTTTTCGCCGGTTGCGAGAAAAACGTTTGTATAATTGACATCCGCCTCCATGCGCACAATGTCGTGAATCGCCGCAAAGGAAATTCCATCATACGTGGGAATACCGATTTTATCGAACGGATTGTACAGATTTTTCAGATGATGTTTTAACACATCGAGTTGCTCGCTTGGTTTTGAGGTGCGAATTTTTTCTTCCGCTTTCTGCACAGCATTTTTCAGGTCGTCAACATCAATGGGTTTGAGAAGAAAATCGAGCGCGCTGAACTTAAATGCTTTCACTGCGTACTGGTCATGCGCCGTAACAAAAATTACCGCGAAGTTTTTCTCTTTGATGCTTTGCAAAAAATCAAAACCGGTTTGCTTCGGCATTTCGACATCGAGAAAAAGCAAATCGGGTTTGTGCAGAGCCACGAGTTCTTTTGCCTGCGTCGCCGATTCTGCAAGCGCAACTACTTCTACATTGTTGCAATGCTTTTGCAACAACTGAGAAAGAATATTTCTTCCTCGTTTTTCGTCGTCAATAATTATTGTTGGTATCATAGTAATTGCAACTTAAGAATGAAGAATGAAAAGTATTGCGGTTTGTTGTTGTAAAAAATTTTTATTCGTTTCATATTCATACTGTTCAATTTCTGATGGGAATACTGATTTCAACGCGAGTTCCCAAAGAATTATTATGAGTGTCATACACGTCAATGACATTTACAGAAGCGCTTTTATCATCGGATGATGTATTGAGCAGATTGATTCTGTCCTGCGTTACTTTCATTCCTTTCGATTCGTACGGACTGTTCTTATCGCTTCGTAATTCCTGTGCGCGCTTTCTTCCAATGCCGTTATCTTCTACAACACAATGAAGAATATTTTCCGTTTGTGTTATCGTGAGATTCAATTTTCTGTCTCCATCTTTATGTAACAATCCGTGCCAAATAGCATTTTCGACGTACGGCTGAATGAGCATCGGAGGAACTTTTATTTCTTCTTGCTCAATCGCAGAGGAAACGTCAATAACGTATTCAAATTTTTTATCAAAGCGAAGCGATTCCAGCGCAAGATATAATTCCAGCGCGGTGATTTCTTCTTCCAGCGAAATTCTTTGTTTATCGGAATTTTCCAATATGAAACGGAGAAGCCGCGCAAATTTTGAAAGATATTTATACGCAGTTTCATTCTCGCCGCTCACAATACAATCCTGAATTGCGTTGAGGCAATTAAAAATAAAATGCGGATTCATTTGCGCCCGCAGGGCTTTCATTTCTATCTTCGCCATTTGTGTTGCGAACGATTGTTTTTCGGATTCGTGTTTTTTTCGTTCCGTAATATCGCTTGCAATTCCGTACAAACCGGTTACTCTGCCTGTTCTTTTATCCACAACAGGAACAGCATAGTGATGCAGCCAAATGATTTTTCCATCTTTGGTAAATGCGCGACCTTCGTGACTGCTTGGCTTTCCGCTCAGCATACGCTGAAAATTTTTCATCGCGTCCGGCATATCTTCGGGAAAAATATATCGCATTAAAAAATCCGGCGCATTCGCTTCAGCAAGTGAATATCCTGTTAACCGTTCAAACGCTCCCGTCATCCACACAACGGTAAGTTTTCCGTTCTCATCTATTTCGTCGTAGTAAGCGTAATCGGACATCAATTCCGTGAGAATGCGATACCGTTCTTCGCTTGCCTGCAACGTGCGGTTGTATTTTCGCTGACGAATCATCACAAAAGCAACGATAGATGATACGCAGACAACACTCAGAATCCGAAACCACCACGTATTCCAAAAACGCGGAGGAATAAGTATTGCAACTGTTGCGCCTTGCTCATTCCACACTCCGTCATTATTACATGCAATGACGCGAAAGGTATAATCACCGTCAGGAAGATGCGTGTAATTAGTTTTTCGCTGCAGTACCGGTTGCGACCACTCGTTATCAAATCCCTCTAATTTATATTTGAATAAAATGTTTTGCGGAGAAAGAAAACTTAACGCAGTGAAATCAAATTCTAAATTTTTTATATCAGCAGAAAGTTGTATCTGTTCGTTTCTTTTCGGGAAAATAATATCTCCATCGGCGGAAATTTTTTCGATGTACACAGGCGGAGGAATGAGATTCTGTTCAATATGATTCGGGTCAATAATGACAACCCCGTGTGAAGTAGGAATCCAAAATTTTCCATCGCGCGTTTTCCACGAACTCGGATAACTTCCGCCATTACATCCGGAAAGTAAACCGTCGTCTCTTCCATACGCAACGCATTGAATTTCGATTCGTTGATTGTCCAAGAAATCGTTCAAATCTTTTTTCTTCGCACGGAAAATTCCTTTATCGCCTGCAAACCATAAATTGCCGTTGTCATCTTCAAGAATAGAATAGATAACATCTTCCGATAATCCGTTGCGTTTTGTAATTTGTGAAAACTGCGCGCTGCCTTTTCCCGTTGGATTGTATCGCTGCAACCCATTTCCATATTCCGAAATCCAGATTGTTCCTTCCCTATCACAGAATAAGTAAAGGCATGTTGTTCCTTTCAATCCATCTTTTTCCGTGAATGTTATAATACCATTTTTCCCGATGCGATGAACTGCATACTGCGTTCCCAGCCACATATTTCCATCGTTATCTTCACACACAGCGCGAAGATTTGCACCAATACCGGACGAATCCCCTAATGCGGAATTAAAAAGAGAATCGTTTTCAAATTTTGAAATTCCGTCGCCAATTTTACTATGCCCCAACGAACCAAACCAGATATTTTTATTCCGGTCTTTATAGAGCATCCGAATATCATTCGTTCCTCCACGATTAGGATAATATGTTACTCTGTTATTTTGCAGGCGATGAAATCCATTTTTTGTCCCGATGAATATGCTTCCGTCATCTCCTTCCGCAAATGCGCGAATAAAATTGCTGTGTAATCCGTTGGTTGTATCAAACACTGATGTAATGCGGTAAGAAGTTGCGAGTTGCGAGTGAGGAGTTTCGGGTTTTGAGTTCTGAATTTTCCGTTGTTCTGAACTCGCAACTTGTAACTCGTAATTCGAAACTTCAACACAATTCACTCCTCCGAATTTTGTTCCAATCCACATTCTTCCTTTACTGTCTTCAAAAATAGAATAAATCGCAGTGTCGGATAATCCAATATTGGTGTTCAGTACATCAAAGTTTTTATTTTTCAACCGGAGCAAACCGCCGCCGCTTGTTCCAATCCACATAATGCCACTTTTGTCTTCATAAATACACAACGTAGTATTATGTGAAAGTCCCTCGGCTGCCGTTAAACTTTGAATTTCTCCTTTCACGATTCTGAAAATACCATTTCCGTTTGTTGCCACCCACATCGCTCCTTTCGAATCGCAATTGAGTTGCATTATACGTTCTTTGGTTTTTCGGTTCGGTAGGTCAAAAGGAGTAATAATCTCATTGTGAAAATAAAAGAGCTCCGCTTCAGAAGTAAACCAAATAACTCCCTGTTTATCTTCCGCAATGTAATTAATTACATGCGGATAGAGCGTTGCAAATGAATCACTGTTCGCTTTTTTTCTTTGCAGTCCAAAGGAATTCGCATAGATATTTCCCTTGCTATCTTCAACAATTGCTCTGCAAGCAGCGCTTATTGCAGGAAATTTGCCTTGGAAAAATGTTACGATGTTGTTTTTTTTCTGAAATGAACATTGCAACACTTCACACACTCCATCACTCGTACCGAGCCAAAGGTTATTTTTACTGTCAACGAGAAGAGAGAGCACTCCATCATTTGGCAATCCATCATCTGCGGAAAAATGCGTGAACTTGTTCGGCGGAGAAAATTTACACACTCCTTTTCTCAGCGTTCCGAACCAAAGATTTCCTTCCTTATCTTCAGCGAGCGAAGTAATGTAGTTGTCTGGAATTTCTTTCGTGTAGGAATTATCAAACGTGGTGAACTGCACGCCATCAAAGCGAATCAGTCCTTCGTCCGTTGCAAGCCAAATATAACCGTCGCGTGTTTGGAGTATTGCGCTGATTACTTTTGCCGAAAGTCCCTTGTCCTGATTCCAAACATCAATGATAAAATCGGAAAGCGGTTTTGTCGGCTCAAGCGCAAAAATATTCTGACATTGAATAACCAATCCAATGAAAACAATACTAATGCGATAAAAGAAAAATCTGCGGTTCATTGTGCGATATACGATAACAAAAAGAAAGGGCTCGCAATAAAAAAGCGATTCCCGTTAAAGAATCGCTATGCTGTTTTTGACACACTTTCCCCGAACTTCAACTTAAAACGGCAACAACAACGGCACAGAGGTAATCACTGCCGCTGTAAATGTAATCAATGTAAGCATCACAAGAATAGTTTGACCATCCAACAATTTTGATTTGCCGACAAGGTCAATGTCAATATTCGGGAAGAGTTTTCCTTTCCGGAAAAAATACACATCGGCAAGAAATAATCCGAAGAACAATGCAGTAGCAAATGTTTGTGTTCCTGCGCCGCGTTGCATAAAATATGCTAATGCAATTATTGCAATGAGAGGAACAAGTAATTGCAACGATGCAAACATTTTTTTCCACGAAGTAAACCATGATTTTTTCGAATATAAATAATCGGAAATTTGTGTGAACTTTCCGTTCACCCAAATCGGTTCGTTTCCATCCACGCGAAGAAAAACAGAATCATTATTCAGTGAGAGGAAAACAAATTTTTTCATTTTTCCTTCTTCATTCCAAATCATCATTTCGTATGCTAAATCTTCCAGTGTGTCGGGAAGTTCGGGATGACTGATAAATTCGGCAATGCTATCGCTCGAAAGGCGCATATCGTCAAGTTGTGTGGAAATTTCGATATGTTCTTCTTGCATCGTGGGCATGTGGTCGCCGCGCATCAGTTCAAATAATTTGATAACATTGTCGCGGTTGAGTTGACAAGGTGGAAGCGTTGCGTATTTAGTATATCGCTTCATAAATTTCTCCGTTCGTTTAATAGAGTGAAAAAAATAAATTGAGTATCTCTAAAGATATTATCGGCAAAAAAGTGAAATTCTTTAATCAAAACAGAATGAATTTTATTTTGATGAAAATAAACTTGGTTCCATAGAAAAATTTTTCAACATTCCAAAATGTTTGTACGCAATCTCCGTCGCCTCTCTTCCGCGCGGCGTTCGGTGAAGAAATCCCTCTTGCATTAAGTACGGTTCGTATACTTCTTCAATCGTTCCCGCTTCTTCGCCAACAGCGGCTGCAATAGTACCAACTCCCACCGGCCCTCCTTTAAATTTTTCCATAATTGTGAGAAGAATTCTTTTATCCATTTCGTCTAATCCGTTGCTATCTACTTCAAGTTCGTTGAGCGTTTTTTCTGCAACTTCTTTTGTAATGACACACTTGAATTTTTCTAATGATGGGTCCGCTTGCGCAAAATCTCTGCAACGTTTGAGCAAACGGTTTGCGATTCTCGGAGTTCCCCGTGCACGAAGCGCAATTTCGTGTAATCCTTGTTCTTTTGATTCTACGCCAAGTATTCTTGACGAACGTCGAAGAATTTCCAATAATATATTCGGCGCATAATAATCGAGACGATTAGTAATTCCGAAACGCGAACGAAGCGGCGCACTTAATAATCCCGCGCGTGTTGTTGCTCCAACAAGGGTGAATTTTTTTATTTCCAGTTGAACACTACTTGCATTGGGTCCCGAATCGTTGATGATATCGAGTCGAAAATCTTCCATTGCAGAATACAAATATTCTTCAACAACAGTATTGAGGCGATGAATTTCGTCAATAAAAAGCACTTCGTTTTCTTCCAACTTTAATAACATTCCCGCTAAGTTATACGGCTTGTCGAGAATTGGTCCCGAAGTAAGATGAATTTTTTTCTCCATTTCATTTGCAATGATATGCGCAAGGGTTGTTTTTCCTAATCCCGGAGGTCCCGTGAGTAATACGTGGTCAAGCGGTTCTTTGCGTTGTTTGGCGGCGGAAATGAAAATGCGGAGATTGTTCACAATTTTTTCTTGTCCCCAAAATTCCTGAAGCGAATTGGGACGCAGTGTTGTATCAAAATCGCGTTCGTCTTCCAATGGTTCGGGTGTTGTGATGTGCGTTCTGTTCATAAGTTCGGTTGAAAACTACAAAAAATACTTTCTTTGAACAACAAATATTTTTTTTCAAAAAAGGAAACGTACATTGCACACTCGTTGTTTTACAAAAAGAAAATTTTTTATTTTTTTTTTTGAGAACTCATCGTATCAACGCTTGGATTTTTATTTGATTTCATTGCTGTTTTTTTTGTAATTTTGTCCGTAATAAAAAAAAGAAATCAATTATTATATCTCTTCGCTACTATTTTCATTCTTTGTATTTCCTAAAAATTTTTTATAAACGTACGTGGGTTTTCGCTCAATAGTACAACGTTTTTATTCATTCTTGCGCCAATATCCCGCAACGGCAGTTATTGTAACTGTCGGTGTTGTGGCTGTTGCGGTTGTGATGGTTCGTACGTTTCGCGAAAAACCACGCTCCCCTGCTGTTTCCGTTGATACGACAGAGCAAAAGAAAATTTTTCTTCCCGAAATTCCTCCAGCAAAAGATACAATCCGAAAACCTGTAGAACCTGAATCCATTTCTGTTGCACAAGAAATACCTTCGGAAAAAAAACACGTGGATTCGGTAAAAATATTTTCGGAACCGGAAACGTCCCGCGTGATTGTTTTACAGCAAATTCCTTCGGTAAAAGAAACGACGAGCGTTGCGGTTGTTCCATTTTCCATTGATAGTACAAAACACATTTCACCAGCGCAACAAGACACCGCAATAAGAATTTCTTCCGACACAACAACTGAAAAGAAAAAAGAAATTCCTCCAATGACAAAAGATGAAGGAAAAGAACAAGAAAAGCCAAAAGAAGAAAGAGAAGAGAAAGAGGAAGAAGAAGGAGAAATAGAACAAGGAAAAGAAGAAAAAGAAGGAGAAGAAAAAAAAGAAGAGGAAAAAAAGTTTCGCAAACCCAAAGAATCTGTTGAGCCGCGAAGAGATACGCTTCGTCGGGATGCGCGAATGGATAGTATAGCATTGGGACTAATGCGCGATACTTCGTACATCATCGAGAGTGATTCTTCCGAACGGATACAACAATGGAATTCACAGCGCAGCGTTCCGTTGTTTGCGTATGCGTTTTCCTCAAAACAACATTCGTTTTCTTTTGCAATGCATCATCCTGCGTACGAAAAAAAAGTAGAACTGGATTCTTCGGGGAAATTTATTTCTGTTCGCGAATTATGGTACGGCAAAGATATGCGTATTCCGCAAACGATAACGTTAGACGAATATATCAGAGAACGAAGCGCGTATGAACAGCGAAAACTTTGGGAAGACAGCGTGTATGTGTATCGTTTTAAGAATGAAGGAAAAGATGCGCTCGGGTCGTTGTTTGGAACGATAACGAACATTGATATTCCCGTTCCTGCAAATCCGTTGTTTAGTATTTTTGGTCCGCCGAGAATTAATTTACACGTATCGGGTTCTGTGGATATTCACGCTGGATTCAGAACGCAAAAAAGTGATTTGGTTTCTACTTCGGCGCGCGACCAATTACAAACAGACCCGAATTTCAATCAAGAAGTGCAAGTAAATGTGAACGGAACAATCGGCGATAAACTCAATATTCTTTCCGATTGGAACACGCAACGCACGTTTGAATACGAAAACCAATTGAAATTAAAATACACGGGCTACGATGACGAAATAATTCAAAGCGTAGAAGCGGGAAACGTTTCGATGCAAGCGCCGGGGTTTTTCGGAAGCAGCGCCGCATTGTTTGGCGTTAAAGCAAAAATGCAATTAGGTCCTGTTACCGTGTATTCGCTTGCATCACAAAAGAAAGGTCAAATCAAAGATGTTACGGTTAAAGGCGGTTCGAAAGAAACACCGTTTGAAGTAAAACCGTGGGACTATTCCACGAACCATTATTTTGTTGATACATTGTATCGAAGCAAGTTTGAAGATTATTACAACAATATTCCTTCGATTGTTGATGCGCGTATGCAAATAAAAGATGAAGAAGTGTGGATAACCCGAAGCAACAGCAGACCGGAACCGGGCGATAGAAAAGTTGTTGCATTACTGAATCTTCCGTCGTATTTGTCATCGGATACTATTCCTTTTGTGTATGATTCTCTTCGAGCAATACAAAGCGGTACCGGCGGCGATACCGTTGTGGGAAGTTTTTATAAGTTAGAAAAATCTGAATACACGCTTCGTCGAGAAACCGGTTACATTACGTTGAATAGGGCTCCCAGCAACGACCAAGCAATTGCGATTGCATACCGCATTGAAGGAATATCGGGCAATGAAACCGATGATGAAGTGTACGGCGAATTTTCAAGCGATAATAACAATACGGAAAGCGTAATGATATTAAAACTCGTTCGTCCCAAAAATTTGCTTCCTTCGTACACACAAGCATGGAAAATGCAACTAAAAAATATTTTGAGTTTAGGCGCAAAAAATTTGAAAGACAAAGGATTTGAATTGAAAATTTTCTACGAAAAATTAAATGAAAAAAAAGAAAGCATTAATCCTTTCGGACAAGAAGTGAAATTAGTAACGATTTTAGGACTAGATAAACGCAATGCCCAAGGAGCAACAACTCCCGATGGCGAGTTTGATTTCGCTCCAGGTTTAACGATTGACCAATCGCGCGGCGAAATTATTTTCCCTACGCTGCGTCCTTTTGATTCCACCATCATCCAATATTTTAACACCACCGACACAAGCATTCTTCCATTTACGTTTCATCAAATTTATGACAGCACACTGGAAGAAGCGAAGCGCGTTCCGGGATTGGACAATTACGTTATTCGCGGAAAATACACTGCAGATATTACTTCGCGCTTTAATTTGGGATTTAACGTTGTGGAAGGAAGCGTGAAAGTGCTGCACAACGGAAGTCCGTTGGTTCCCAATGTGGATTATACCGTTGATTATATTTTAGGCGACGTTATCATCAAGAACGAATCCGCGTTGGTTCCCGGAGCAGATTTGCAAATACTTTTTGAACAGAACGACTTGTTTCAACTTGCGTCGAAAACATTATTAGGCGCGCGTTTGGAAACGGAACCGTTTTCCAACACAATGCTTGGAGCAACGCTGATGAATTTGAATCAGCAAACGTTAAGCGATAAAGTGCGATTAACCGAAGAGCCAACGAATAATATGATGATGGGTTTCGATTTTAAATCGTCAATTTCGATGCCGTTACTGACGGATGCGTTAAATGCGCTTCCGTTGTTTCAAACGCGTGAACCTTCGGAAATTGTTCTTTCTGCCGAAGCCGCATATATGAACCCGAACTCGAACACCAAAAAAAGCACCATTGTGGGCGAAACCGATAAGAGCATTGCATACATTGACGATTTTGAAGGCGCGCAACGTTCAATAACATTGGGAACCAGTTTTTCGCAATGGAAACTCGCAAGCCCTCCGAAACGGGGAAACGATGCAGATACAACAACGGCAACATATCGTTCGAAATTGATGTGGTATACTCCGCCGCAAGGAGAGGTAATCAGCGATAGTATTTGGCCAAAACGCAGCACTGCGGCTGGAGAAAATAATGTTACCGTTTTGGATTTGCGAATGAAGACGCGCGAGCGAGGAATGTATAACTACACAAAAAAGACAACAGATAATATATCGCCGGAATTAGATTGGGCCGGAATAATGCGTGCAATGAGTTCGTCGTCGAATAATCTTGTGAATCAAAATATGTCGTACATCGAAATATGGATGCAAGTGAAAAACAATAATGACCTTTCTTCAGGAAAAATGATGATTGATTTGGGACAAATTTCGGAAGACATTATTCCGAATTACATATTGAATTCGGAAGACTATGTGAAATTTCCTGTTCCGAATGGAATCCTCAACGTGAACGAAGGTGAAGATGTTGGCCTTGATATGCTAACGGATGCGCAAGAACAAAATGCAGATACGATACGAATAAAACTCAAACAGCCCGTTGACCCAACGGTTCTTACCGGCGACGCAAGTGGAGATAATTATTATTTCGCCGGTCCATCTTCGAACGATTATTCCCATATCAATGGAACCGATAACAATCACGAAAGTATTGCAGGAAGATTTCCCGATACAGAAGATTTAAACGGCAATAATAACTTAGATGTATCCAATAATTATTTTGAGTACGAAATTGATTTGAATACTTCTGCTCCCGGGCAAAATCCGTTGATTGTTGGCGGTGGAAATAACGGATGGTATCAATTCCGCATCCCGCTTTCCGAAGCAACGCGTCGTATCGGAACGCCTACGCTGGAAAACGTTGAATATATTCGTGTGTGGCTTACGGGATTTCAAAACAGTACCGACGTGCTTGTTCGTATTGCCGATTTCAGTATTGTCGGAAATCAATGGTTAGAATACACGCGCAATGATAGTGTGTTAAAAACATCCGTCGTGAACGTTGAAGATAATCCCGAATATGTTATTCCGCCGGGAGTTATTCGGGAAAAAGATAAAACAAAACCCGACCAAAATGTTCAGTTCAACGAACAAGCGCTCGCTCTTATAATTACGGATATGCCCGATGCGCGTAATCAGCAGGATAGCGCAAAATATCAAGCGGTGCGTTATTTCACTTCTCCGATGAAACCGTTGGATGTGCTGAATTACAAACAAATGAAAATGTTTGTTCACGGAGAACAGTACAACGCTGTTACGAGAAAAGGATTTCGCTTCATTGATTCACTCAATTACGATGCAGATTTCTATATTCGATTTGGCAATGATGCGAATAATTATTACGAATACCGCGCGCCGTTGCGTCCTGCGGGTGCTCTCATCACTCCGGAACAGCAATGGCCCAAGGAAAATTTTGTTACCATAGATTTTGCTGAACTTACTGCTTTAAAACAGGGAAGAGATTCTATAACAACGGTTAATGTAAAATACCGCCGCGTTTCCAATGGTGTTTCGCGCGCAATGTACGGAGTGCGCGGCAATCCTTCGCTTTCTCGCATTGCATATATTGGCATAGGAGTAACGAATCCTCCAAACAATCCGTCGCCGCGACGTTTTCCGCTCGATTTGGATAATGTTATTTCAGGTGTCGTGTGGGTGAATGAATTGCGACTTGTTGATGTTGATAACACTCCTGGTTGGGCATATCGGATAAATTCCAGCGTAAAACTTGCGGACTTAGGAAACGTGCGATTATCGTATGCTGAAACGGACCCATTTTTTCATACGCTCGAACAACGATTCGGGAGCAGAGAAATTGCAAAGGATTTAGGATTGAGTTTTGATATCGGTTTCGAAAAATTCTTTCCGCAAAGTTGGCAAGGAACAACATTACCGTTTAGTTATACGTACTCGCAGCGAAAACGTGTCCCGCGGTATTTTCAGGGAACTGATGTTATTGTTGAAAAAACTATTCAGCAGTTACAGCAAGAAAACATCAGCACCGATTCGCTCGAACTTTCTTCGCAAACGCGTTCTGTTTCGCACGTGATTGCAATGCCCAATATTCATTTCGCGGTTCCCTCCAATGCATGGTTTATTGACCAAACCATCAATCGGCTGTCGTTCTCAGCAAATTACAATATTCAACGCGATACAAATCCGCAATTTCTTTCCAGCGCATTATGGGGATGGAACGGAAGAATTTCGTACGATTTATCATTTCCTGCGGATTATTATTTTCAGCCGTTCAAAACTGTCTTTGCCAATATTCCGATTCTCAAAGATTACAAAGATTTCAAATTGTATTACACACCCGGAAAAATTCAAGGGAATATTGATGCGCGTCGTGATAAGAAAGAAGAAATAGCGCGCGCCGGAAGAAAAAAAACTCTCACATCCAATTTTCTTGCCAATCGCTCGTTCGGCTTCGGATGGAAAGTAAGCGAAGGAGGTTTGCTGAACGTGAACGGAAGTTATTCGCTTTCCGCAGAAAGTGTTCCTACGCATCTTGAAGAAGATTCGGCTACTCATACACTCTATTCGTTTTCTACCATCGTACGAAAGTTATTTGTTTCCAAAAAAATTATTGACCTCGGCGAAGATTCGCGATACGGACAAAATGTTTCGTTGCAATTGAAGCCAACAATTCCTAACGTTTTTGATATTCCCAAGTATCTCGAGTTAGGAGGAGGTTACAAAGTTGATTACGGATGGTCATCAAAATTCCAAGGAGAAATCGGACAAAGCGCAGGATGGAGCAATCAAATTGATATGGGTTTTAATGTTAAGTTGAAACAACTTGCTGACTTATGGTTTCCTGCCGGAACCGGACGAACGGAAACACCAAAGCAAGAACTGAACGAACGTGGAAGAGGAAGAGGAATGCGCGAACGAAAAGAACTGCTTCCGGATTCAACACTAAAACGCGAACTTCCCGATTCGACTTTGGAAGAAAAATCTCCGAGCGTTCCTCTCGGAGAAAAATTAGGCGAACTTGCACGAATGTTTCTCAAAGTTCCTTTGCTGGATTATGATAACATTCAAATCAATTTTTCTCAAACAAATAAATCTGCAAACAGCGGCATTGCAGGAGATAATGCGACAGGACTTCATAACTTCTGGGGTTCACAATTTTTTTCCGGAAGTACGACGGAAAACGGTCCATCTGCGTTGTATCAGTTAGGATTAACGCGTTCTCCCGGCGATATTCGCGCACGGAAATTTTTTCAACCGAAATACGATTCTCTTGGAAAAGTTATCAAAGATTCGCTCGATAGAATCTTGGGCGATACCATTCGTCCGCAATTAGTTGACGATTATGCGCAAACAAACAAACTCACGTTGAAAACTTCTCGCAACTTGTGGGAAGGCGCGCGCATTGATTTGAATTGGTCTGTTGGATGGGCAAAGAATGCAAATGAAACGTTCAATACGGATTTTGATGGAAATAAAATCGCTTCTTCATCTTCGTTTCGCGGCGGCGGAAGTATTGACAGAACATTTTTGATGTTGCCGATTCCGTTGTTCAAACCGACAAAATCGTACTTAAAAAATATCGGCACAATTGCCTTAAAGAAATCTTCCGGCGGTTCTATTTCCAATGAAGATGTTGCCAAAGCATTTGAAGAAGGATTGGAAACGTTTCCGTTCCTGAGTAAAATTTTAGGAGAATTTGTGCCGCGCGCAAATTACGCATTCCGTTGGGGAGGTTTGGAAAAAATGTCCACCTTCACAGGAATTTTTTCTTCGTTGAGTTTTGAGCATACGTATCAATCTACGTTTGCGCGAACGTTTACTGTGTTATCCGACAGAAAAACTCAACGCACAGAAAACGCAAAAGTGATGTTCGCATTTCAACCGCTTGCGGGAATCAATGCGACATTTGTAGAAATGTGGAAAGGGAATTTGAATTTTTCGCTGCGGTACAATACACAAACCGCCTACGACCTCGTTGCTTCGAGCGCAGATATGAAAGAAACGTTCACGCGGGAAATTGCAGGAACGCTCGGTTATACCAAGCGCGGTTTTGAAATTCCGCTCTTCGGATTTTCTTTGCAAAACGATATTGATTTCAGTTTCAATTTCTCGCTTTCCGAAAACTCCGCAAACTCGTACGATGTGCTCACGCTTGCCGGAGACCAAAAAGGAATTCCGCAAGGAGGAACAACACGCACACAAATGGAGCCGCGCATTCGCTATATCTTGAGTTCGCGCGTTTCGCTTGCAATATTTTATCGCTACACAAGCATCAAACCCGATGAAGGCGGTTCCAACATTCCGGGAACAACGACCAACGAAGCAGGATTAGATTTGAAAATTTCGATACAGTAGAAATTGCACAACATCGTATTTCTTCGTTTGAAAAAAAAATAATCTCGTAGAGATTCAACGTTTGTTGAAATGCTTTTTACCACGAATTTGCGCGGATGTTACACGGATTTTCACCGATTGTTTTCCTTTCATCTTTTCATCGAAACCCGTAATGCTTTGATTTGTTCAGTTAACGTGTTTCTAAATCGTGAACCGCACAATAATTCCATTTCCAAAATTTCTATACGAAGGAACAACCGAAATGCTGTGGTTCTCGACTCGATGAAGATACGGAATTCCAATTCCAATTGCACTCCCAACAATTGCGCCCACAACAACATCCGTAGGAAAATGCGCGCCGGAAAAAATGCGGAACAATCCAACAGAACTTGCCGCGCTCATTGATATATACCAAACGGTGTTGCTGTTTTTGGAATCGGGATAATATGCAGAATACACGCTTGCAAGAAATGTCATCGAAGCAAATGCCCACGTCGTATGTCCCGAAAAAAACGAACGCTCTCCTTCAATATCCTGTCGCAACGTCAACGGCGCATTTTTGTTATACACATACGGACGAATGCGTTTCGTTGTTCCTTTTCCGAACGAAGGAAGAAACGTTGCAAGTAACGCGGTTTCAACATACATCGTTGAAAGCGTTTTCCCATCGGTTCTCATTTTTTTGTCGGAAAAAAATAAACCCACGGGAGCGGCAATGCACGCAGTAATAAGAACATCGCTTGCAGTAGAAATTTTCTCCGATGCGAAATTGGTTGCCCATCGGTCGAAAATATTGATTTCGTTTTTCTTGAGTTGAGCAATTTCGTTCATTGACAACGGTTTCAATTCATCGTCGAGCGAAGCGGCGAGCAATGAAATGCCAATACTTCCTGCAAAAATTATTCCGTCTTTTTTCCACGTACTTTCAAACGGAGATTGAGAAAATGAAATGGAAAAAAAGAATGACGTGAGAAAAAAAAACATCGTAACATTGTGCAAAATCTTCCTGGTTTCTTGTTGATGTAACGTAAGAAAATGTTTCAGCATTGCATGCTTCATTGCCGCAAAACCTTGAAGGTTTGTACGAATTGTTTTCATTCCATCAACAAATGCGCGGCAACTGTTCGCCGCTCAACATATCAACAACGCGTGTTCCTCCGATTGTGCTTCTCATAACGATAACGCCGCGGTGTTCATCCACAACTTCTCCGATGATTGCAGCATTGATTCCCAACGGATGCAATCGCATTGCGTTCCATATTTTTTCCGCATCATTTTTTTCAACAAATGCAAGAAGTTTTCCTTCGTTCGCAACATACAGCGGGTCGAAACCGAGAATTTCACACGCGCTTTGCACTTCTTCGCGCACAGGAATTTTTTCTTCAGAAATTTTTATTCCAACATTTGCACTCTCCGCAATTTCATTCAACACGGTTGCAACGCCTCCGCGTGTCGGGTCGCGAAGAACGTGAATGTTGTTGCTTGCAGAAAACATGGTTTCCACTAAAGTATTCAGCGGCGCAGTATCGCTTGTCATTGCTGTTTCAAATTGCAAACTTTCGCGCACGCTCATTATTGCAATTCCGTGTTCAGCGATGGTTCCGCTCAAAATTATTTTGTCGCCGACGTTCACATTTTTCGGAGAAATATTTCTTTCCTTTTCGATGATTCCGATTCCCGAAGTGTTGATAAACATTTTATCTCCTTTTCCTTTGTCCACAACTTTTGTATCGCCGGTAATGATTTGCACGGATGCTTTCTTCGCCGCTTCCTGTATTGATTGAACAATGCGCCACAAATCTTCCATCGCGAATCCTTCTTCAATAATAAATGCGCAGGAAAGAAATAACGGCTTTGCTCCGCACATTGCCAAATCGTTCACTGTTCCGTTCACTGCAAGTTCGCCGATATTTCCTCCAGGGAAAAAAATTGGATTGACAACATACGAATCGGTAGAAAATGCAAATCGCATTCCGTTGATTTCTGCAATAGCGCCATCGTGAAGCGGTTCAAGAAATTCGTTCTGAAATTGAGATAAAAATATTTTCTGAATTAATTGTTGCGTGAGCTTTCCGCCGCTTCCGTGTGAAAGAAGTACGGAAGGATAATCGGCGAGAGGAATTGGACAAGAAAACATCGTTGTTTGAAGATTTGTGATTGGAGATTTTCGATTGTGAAAAAAACTGCTGAACGCTGAATGCTGAATGCTGAATGCTCAATGCTGAATGCTCAATGCTCAATCAATGCCGATGCAAATCCTTGTGCATAATTGCTCTTGTTGCGTGCAATCTATCGTCGGCGGGTAAATCAATGAGAGACGTATTCATTTCTTCATCGTTTTCCGCCTGAAGAAGTTTTGCAACATATTCAATGATGCTTCTCGGAAAAGTTTGTTCCCGTTCGTACAAATTTCTTTTTGCAAGTAAAATGCGCGACGATTCCACACAACTTTTCGGGAGCGAAGAGAGTTTATTCAGCAAATGTTTGTCGTGAAAAATATTGCCGGTTACGTACAATTCATTCGCGATGTTCAACGCATCATCATTCGTCAATCCCCATTCTGCAGCAAGCGTAATTCCGGCAAGAAGTAAATGCACAATTGCGCTTCCGTCGGGACTTCGCAATTCGACAGTTTGTCGTCCCATAGAATCGTGAAATTCCGTTCTTTGCTGCGGATTTATTTTCATCGCAAGATTATGGACGTTCGACCATCCAAGAGGAACGCGAATCATTGCGCTGCGATTTAAATCGCTCCAGCAAATTTTTGTTGGCGCTTCTTGATTCGGAACCAATCGCAAATATGCGGATGAAACGGTATTGCCAAATGCTGTGAGTGAATCGGCGTACGTGCATAATCCGCCGATGATTTTTTTTGCTTCATCAGAAAGTTTTCCGTCGTTGTTCAGCATACAATTTTTTCCATTGCGCAAAACCGCGATATGAAAATGCATACCGTTGCCCGCAATTCCTTCTTCCAGTTTCGGCGTGAATGTGGCTACACAATGATTTTTATGCGCAACATTGCGAACAAGCCATCGCGCAAGCACAACATTATCGGCGGCATCTTCCATCGGTGTCGGAAGAAATTCGATTTCAAACTGTTCGCCGCGTTTTCCGTTAATTTCATTTTCGTCTCCGCTTATTTTTTCGATGTATCCTACTTCGCTGTGCGTGTATTTGACTGCGCCGGTGATTTGTGTAATATAGCGCGCCATTTCGTTCACGATTTCTCCGCTTTTGATAAACGGCGCAGAGCCGTGATATCCGCGTTGTTTTTGTCCGATGAATGTTTGCGCGTTTGTTTCACTTAACAAAAAAAATTCCAGTTCACCAAGAGCAAACAATTCTGCAGAAGTTTTTTTTCGAAACAATGCTACGGCGTTGTGGAGAATGGTATCAAGCGCAAACGGCGCCAACGTTCCGTCGCGCAAAAAATATCTGCAAATAAAATCCAAACTTCCATTATCGAAAGGGTTGAAAAATGCAGTTTTGTACACGGGAACAACATACAAATCGGAAAGTGAAATATCCACCATTCCTTTGAACAGCGACGAACCGTCAACGCGTTCACCTTCGGCAAGAATGCGTTCCGCTTGCGAACGATTGCATATCGGAATTTTCAATTCTTTCAGTTTTCCATCGAGCGCAGTGTAATGAAACGTCAAGCGTTCGATGTTGTGTTTTTCAATAATGCTGATAAAATCTTCGCGCGTAAAATCTTCACGCGGTTTATCTGTGAGCAACGAAATCGGATTTGCAAGCGCGTAGTTGGAACTCATAATAAAAATAGTTGCCTCGTTATCGTTCTGTTATTTGAGTAATAAAAGTTTTCGCGTTTGTCGTTCATTTCCCGAACGCAGTTGGTAAAAATATATTCCGCTGGGTAATGGCGTTGCATCCAATTGAATTTCGTGTTCGCCCGCTTCTTGCATTTCGTTTTCCAAAAACGTTGCCACTTCGTTTCCTAACGCATTGTACATCTTCATTGTTACAATGCTATTCACGATGAGCGAATAACGAATCACGGTTTTCGGATTGAAGGGATTGGGATAGTTTTGGAGTAACAATATGTTTGCAGGAACGAGATTGCTTTCTTCTTTCACATCCGTTACCACATCTGCAAAAACAAACACTGAATCTTGCAACGTATCCGCATTATGCGAAAAAATAATGTGCGCAGAATGTATTCCAATGTTTGAAGAGGAAAAGGAAACAGTAAATTTTTTCTTTGAATGAGCCACAAGCGTATCAACGTTCGGAATAACAGTAAACGCGCTATCCGTCGTTGAAACGGAAAAAATGATGAGCGGAACTGTTCCCCAATTTTGAACCACTAAACTATCGGAAACAAGCGAATCAACAAATACGGAATTGAACACTAGAGTATCGTTATTCACAGCAAACACAGGAGCGTTCAACACTACGCCATAATTTTTTTCTAAAAAATTGTCTCCGTCTATTACGGTAACAGTGTACGTTCCGTTCGTCGGCGTTGTCGAAATCCATTTCGCAGGAGGAATAATTGCGGCGGAGTAATTTCCGGGTTTGACAAGCGGGAATTGATATTCGCCGTTCTGATTGGAAAACAAGGAATCTTTTTTTATTCCCGATAAACGAATTTTAAAACCTTGCAATGCTTCTTCGCTCGAATCGCGAACACCATTTTCGTTTTCGTCGTTGAAAACTATTCCGCTGATATTTCCGGGAAAGCGAAGTTTCCAAATTCCATTCGCCTGCAGCGCATAAATATTCATCGAATCCATTGCTAATACTGCATAGTTGCTTCCGCTTGTTAAACTATCAGAAGTGCGGATAAATGTTTCTCCGTAATTACGGGAAATATAAACACCGCCGGTGGAATTCAGTGGTTCTCCATACGTTCCGACATAAACGAATCCCGGGTTTTCCATCGAAACGGAAAGTCCCCACGTGTTGCGATTATTGAGTTGCGGAATATCGTACCACGTATCGCCGCCGTCTGATGTTTTCATAAAACCGCGAACACCTCCCCAACGCGCCGCGTACGCAATGCGTGGTTCAAAGCGGTCAATTGCGAGAATCGGATATTCGCCGCTGTGAAGATGCTTTTGCGTCCACGACATTCCTCCGTCTGTAGATTTCCATAAACCGTTTCCGTTATCGCCGACGTATAAAATTTTATCGTTATCGGGACGAATAACGGCGCAATCCCACGAGTTAAAACCAACACCGGTTCCTCCAACATCATTGGTTCTTCGAACGAATTGCCAAGAACTTCCGAAATCCACACTTTTGTACAACGTATCGCCGCCTTCGGTGTACATCAAATCGCGATGATTCGGTTCATAAGCAACGGGACGTCCGTAGTATGAAAAATTTCCGCTCCACGTATGAAACCACGTTTGTCCACCGTTGGTCGTTTTCATCATTCTATCGGGAGGTCCTGCTTCTTGTCCAACAACCATTGATAGTGTATCGCTTGGATGAACGGCGATAAATTTTATTTGATTGCCGCCGTTCACGGTATCGTATGCGTGCCAATTTCTTCCGCGGTCAAGACTGCGGTAAATAATATTGTTCCCGGAAGCGCAATAAATAGTATTATGATTTTGCGGATTGTACGCAAACGGGTCGCCTAATCCGCCGCCGGCTATTTTTTGCACCCAAAGGGAATTGGTTTGCGAAAAACAGTGCGCCGCTATGAAAAAAAAGACGAGAACATAGTTTTTGGAAATTAGTAATTTAAACATTGGTTATGAAGAAGAAAGAATGAATAATGAGTAAGGAAGAATGAAATAGCAAAAATTTATTGCTCAACGCTGATTGCTAACTGCTGAACGCTACTTGATGAAAACGAACTTTTTCACTATTGTTTTCCCGTTCACGTTTAATGCGTAAAAATATATTCCGCTTTCCAACGTGTTTCCATCTACAGAAACTACGCGCGAACCTTGCGTGCGTTCCCGAAATAATGTTCGAACGTTATTTCCCAAAACATCATACAATACCAACGAAACATCAGCATTGGCAGAAATCCAAAAATCAATCGTTGTTGTTGCATTAAACGGATTCGGATAATTTTGCGAGAGAAGAAATTCCAACGGAAATGAAAAATCGCGAACTGGTTTTAAAGAAGGGACAGTATGCTCAACGGTTGCAGAAACTTCGTTCATTATTTCCACCACTCCTTTTCCCGAAGCAAGCCACGCATCATACGTACGTTGTCCCAAATTCCTCTGGTCAAATTCATTGCCGATATTTTCGTTGCGCAAAAATTCTATCGTGGATTTCGTAATCGGTTGATACAATAACTGCGCCGAAATTTTTACGACTTCTTTCGACATCGAGTACGCAGTTACATCCCAATATGCGCCATCGTTGTAATGGTACCCAACGGGTTCCGCCATTCGCTCTTGAAATGCAGAAAAAGAAAATCCGCGCGGAGGAATTCTGTTGTCGAAATATACCGAATCGTTCAAGGCGGCAAAGCCCGAATGTCCTGCGGGAACGCTGAATAATGCAGAAGCGGTTTGCGATATTCCCAGTTTCACCTGATATAATTTCAGTTGCGCATCTTCGATGAGTTCACCGCTTTCTTTGTTGAAAAATCCGGAACGAAAAACCGTATCGCCCAATTCGTTGAAACCGACTATTGCAATCCACATCTTGCGCGCAGAAACTCCCGTAGGCAATTTGTGTCCCGTCGTGTTGGTAATACGCACGAATGCGCGAACAGAATCGCTCACTCTTCCTGCAGAAATTTCCAGCAACGCCGCATTGCGTAAAAGTTTTCTGCTTCGTTCAACTCCTTTTTTCAATGCAACAGTATCAACATCGGGAAACACATCGAGAAAGTAAGGAATTATTTTCGGGAGAAATGTATTTGCGCCGGTAAAATAATGCTGAGCAACATCGAAATACGTTCTTCCGTTGAGTGAATTTTCGCTTATCACGTTCGGCATGTGACACGATTGACACGTTCCCGCTTCACCTTGTTGTGCGAACCAACTCAGAAGCCATTCGCTGTATGTTCGTTGCGCTGGTCCGTAGGTGTGTGTTGCCTGAAAAACATTATGCGCCGTCGGGTCCGCGGCATACGGATTGCTTTGGTCGTGACAAACGCCGCAGAACGAACTTTGTTTCAGAAATTTATCGCGAAACGTTTTATGCGGTGAATGGTTATTGGAACGCGTCCCTCGTTTTTTATCGGGAAGCGATTGAATGATATATTGCGCATTTCCATAACCGCGCGGCGGTCCCATTTGCATATCGTACAATGCAGAAGAATCCGGATGCATCGCATCAACCATCCGATGACAAAAGTCGCAATTGGTTTCAAAAAAATCTTTACGTTTGTATTCTTCGCCGTTCGGTTGCGCGCGTCCTTCCAACCAACTTACGGGACCGTGACATCGTGCGCACCAATCGCTGCGCAGGATATCGAACTTGGAAGAAATAGCGAGCGCAGACCAATACAACGGGTCGCGTGTCAGCATTCCGTGCATACTTCCGCGCCATTCTTGGTAAATTTTCGGATGACACGATTGACACGTTTGTACGCTATCGAACGGAGCAACATCGCCGATTTGCGTTCCCGGCATGTGTAAATGGAAAGGAATAATTTGTTGCAGTTTATCGGAAAAAGCAATAACGAAACCTCCTATCACGATGAGAACGAGTGGTGTTATTTTTTTATATGAAAGTAACTCTCTCAATAGTATCGAATTGAAGATGAAAAATTCTGTTTTTATCTTGTCGAAATAAAATCATTTTTTTCACTCCGACAAAATTTTCTGCTGAGAGACGATAAAAATATTTTTCGCTTCAATGAAACAAGTGCAAGTGGAGAGCGAACAGTGGTTTTCGGATTAAACGGATTCGGATAGGTTTTGAGGCGATTCAATCTTTAAAGGATTGCTCTCGATATACTCGTCCATTCCTGTAATTAGTTATCCCTTAAAAAGCCAATTTAGCAAGAGGATTAGCGAGTATAGGGTCGAAGAATTTTTGGAGAGAGGAGAAAATAAAAACGACAATATTTTTTGCCTCTTCCTTCCATTGATTCATCA